>JAABUW010007269.1_pt1 | contig 13431 bp, 10 predicted proteins | sample 5560081 | NCBI WGS metagenome assembly JAABUW01 (sample SAMN10711882, study PRJNA513363) | rock metagenome | isolation source: Antarctica rocks | place: Antarctica: Victoria Land, Knobhead sud
GCAAGGTATTCGACGTGACACCCGGACGCAACTTCTATGGTCCGGGCGGTCCCTACGCGAACTTCGCCGGTCGCGATGCGAGCAGAGGTTTGGCGTGCCAGAGCTTCGATGCAGACATGTTGACGGAGGACCTGAAGGGGCCTCTTGATCGTCTTGAGGACTTGGGGAGCGAGGAGATGGATAACTTGCGGGGGTGGGAGGAGCGGTTCAACGAGAAATATTTGGTTGTAGGGAAGTTGGTACCCGTCGGGCACGCGGAGGCAGACGAAGACGAGAAGGTCTCATAGGTGTATGTTGGAAGGCAGCGATGCAAGAGCGCAACAAGAGAATGATTTACGGCGACGCGATACGATACTCACTAATCATACCTGCATGGTATTGACACTGCTCGTTCCCCAGAATCTTGACAAGATACCTGCTGTTGAGGAGCCTTACGTTTCGCTGAACATTGTCAAGCGGCAAGAAAGGTCGGGCGCGTAATTCATGCAGAGGCATGGGATCACAAGATGGCGGCGCAAGCAGCTGCGACACACCTTGGCTCCCCTTGCCCGAGATCAGGATCCCAAGATGTTTCGCTAAAGAGCTCAATAGTGCACAATCCGCCGCTGGCGGGTGACCATGTCGACCACGGAGCATCGGTGCTCTCAACGATTGCACTACCAAGACGAGTATATCCGAGAGCTACAGAGCATGCGACCCTTCGTAGCAGAGTAGGAGCGGGAGGCTTGCACTTGCTAACAGCCCGGACCCACTTTTCATGGCAACAAAGTTCGGCTCTACTCTGACTCCATTCCAACTTCTCACTGGATGAGGTTCATTTGACAGCAGCTTTGGAATCAACAATAGCTGGCGATATCTTTCACTGCGGTGCAGCATCTGACACTAGGCAGCATCAGTTTTCTATCACTACTTACCTCCTTTCCCCCTTTCCTGGAATCTCCTACATCCTACTCATCCTACTCACATTCTGCAGCCTGCTGGATCATTCAACAGCTCAGTCACATACTCGAGAGGACTGACCACGCCTCAACATGGCCCCTTACATGCGCTCGAAACGACACAAGCAGGCTCAGAAGCACGTGGTCGCCAAGGATCTGTTCTCTAGCCTTGCGGACGAGATCATCCTTCAGATCTTTGAGCAGCTGCCGAACGACATCATCTTCGAGCTAAGGAAGGTCAACAAACACTCCGTGCGATGCTCAAACACCATCATGGCCAAGCGACACACGGTGCTATACATCCACCCATCGACAAATTCTCTGAATCAAGCTTTGGCGATATGTCACCATCCGGTGCTTGGACAGCATATTCAAGAATTAGTGATACTCTGGAAGTCGATGTGGCGCGATATTGAAAAAGCATATCCTGGATATCGAGAGAATGGCACGACCGAAGCGTCTCCTCTACCCCGTTCGGCTCTCCATGATCCTGTGGAAGGCTCCAGTACATCAACACGCCAACTCAAAACTCGAGACGATGTCGTACGCGCTGAGAAGAAGGCCGCTGAAGACAAGCGTGTAGCTGCCAAGCACGCTGAGTGGGAGAGCAGGTTCCGAGCTTGGCCGTCTAATTCGACGGCGAATAGTTACCTCGTGGACGCCTTGGCTAAGCTGCCTAAATTGCACAAGCTCACCTTTGCTGAGCGAGTCAAGGACGGAGACAGAGCCCTGTGCTTCAACAAGACTGCTCAGATGATAATCGATTCTCATGCTCACAAACACGCAATGGCTACACCAATAGCACTTCCTCGATACTCGGATGCAGACATTCTCTTCGAGATCCTTGAGAGCCCTCAACTTTATATCTCCGCAATCAACCTTGGCAACCCCCTTCCGTTCACGGAGAGCATACATTATTGGCCGAATGCTTCCGGTCTCACGAGCATCTCTCTAACACTAGAATGTGGCTGGCCATTGACAGAGCGCTCGAGAGTGTATCGAGAGCTGCTCTTCGCGTCGAGAGCAACGCTAGAGAAGCTGCAGGTCATAGTAGTACGCAATCCTTGTCGGCACCAGAAGAAAGAATGGTCCTCTCATGCAGAGCCGAGCTTCAGCTTTTTAACCCAGGATCTCGAGTTTCCAAGGCTGCAGAAATTTGAGATTGAGGCGTCGCTCAGTGGCGCGGAGCAGCTTTCGGCTGTCGAGAACAAGCCTGGTCGTCCGGTCGTACTGACCATCGACGCCGAGGCATTCCTAAGACCCTCTATCGAGAGTGGTACGTTGGAACACATCTCGTTCAAGAATGTTCTTCTCGAGCAACCGATCGAGTCGTTGAGCATACATCCTGACAATCTTAAAATCGAGACCCTCGCGACAAGAACGAAGCAGCTACTTGAGTACCTCGGCGACCGAGCCCACGCGTTGCAACACATTGACTGGACAATCGTGAGATTCCTTCACAACGATATCTGTACTATGCCGGGCACCGGCGTATGGAGAAGTCAAAGGTGCGACCGGATCGGTTGCCACGCCTACACCCCCGTGGGTAACGGGCATACCAGCACGGAAGATATGGAGGATCTGGCTAGCGAGTTGGGTGTTGTGCTGGACAATGGCAGCTGGGACATCGGGGAATGGGTGATGAGGACTTTGCGGATGAGGCAGGAACCTGAGGTTTGATGCATTCCCGAGTAATGAGAGAAGAAGCAAATGGCCACGAAGCAGTCCACATCAGCACCGTGGCTTTGAAAAACGGCCGAGATGTAAACAAGTGTGCTTGTGATGTTGGTAGAGAGACAAGACCTGGGTAGCGGGAAAGCGGCTTCCACAGCGTCTTATGCTGAACGAGTACGATCTCAAGGAACGATACGATCTGAGTTTGGTCACGCAGTAGTCTGTGCATCCTTCTCGTCAGTTGCAGAATGGGAGAAGCGTACTCGGTCAGCGGGGTCCATCTTAAGGCACGATGCAAGAACGAGATGGTTGGCAAGTTGTCCGCATGATCGTCCTCAAGCTTGCAGCTGCGAGATATGGCGCTTGTGGTCGCATAATAATTCCCAAATACCTTAGCGGCCAAGATCCAATACCTCGAGCTAACAGTGACCTACATGGCTTGACCACATTTTAAGCATTTCTCTGGTAGCGGCGAACGTTACCATCCCTTTGTGCGTAAAGCAGGTTTATCACCGCCAAGCCAGCAGATCGAAGAGCTCGGTCGCTATGGCCGCTCCCGCGATTCGCTCTGGCCGTGGGAGAAATCGTAAGTTACGCATCATCACAACGACGACGCGACTTCCATTCATTGAATACTTCTCAACTTCATCGGGGCTGCCTTCACTTCGCTCCTTTGTTACATTACAGGGATAAATAGATTTAGATTCACGACTTGTTGGAGCCGCATTCAAAACATCACCTCGAAAAGTCGGCCCCTAAACTTCATGTCGAAAACATCCAAAAGTCCCAAAATCATGAAGGACTCCACCAAGATCTCCCTGGTCTCCCTCATCGTGCTCTTGTACGCCGGTCTTCACGGTATCTACAAGATCATCGACAGTGGCTTCTTCGACCGCCACTACATCTTCACGCCCGAGAAGCTGCACGCGCTGGCCTTGGATTCCATCGACAAACATGGTAACGACACGCGTGCGCTCGTGGCAAACATCATCACCACGCTCCAGGCTGACCCAAAAATCGCCCCGTATCTGAGCGTCAAGGAGGAGTGGATGTTCAACAACGCTGGTGGCGCGATGGGCGCTATGTACATGGTTCACGCCAGTACGTCATTTATCCCCCAAACATGTATCTCATTCCTTACTGACGAACTCCAGGCATCACGGAGTACCTCCTGATCTTCGGCACCGCAATCGGCACGGAAGGCCACACCGGCCGCCACACGGCAGACGACTACTTCCACATCATCCAAGGCACGCAAACCGCCTTTGTCCCCGGCAGCTACGAGCCCGAAGTCTACCCCGTAGGCTCCGTGCACCATCTGCGCCGCGGCGAGGTGAAGCAGTACAAGATGGACGCGTCCTGCTTCGCGCTCGAGTACGCGCGCGGCTTTATCCCCGGCATGATCCTGTTCGGGTACGCGGATGCGCTGACCAGCACGATGGATGTGCCGACCATGTGGACGACGACGCGGGTCACGGGGAACCAGATGATCGGGAACTTGATGCAGGGGAAGTTATAGAGTCGGGGTGAGGGTGAGGGAATAGATTGGTGGTTATTAATGTCTGTCTTCTTTCGAGCTGTTCGGCGGTATGGCCGTTGGGTATCTTAGTCTGCGCCGTACAAAATGCTGCAGCTTCATAGCGCCATCCGAATGCAGTGAGCAATCATCGCGCCTCTCAAATCATGTAGGAACGCCAATATATGCGATCGTAAATGCACACGCAGACCGGCTGCGTGCTATTACCTCCTCCACCTCCTCACCGGCAGGCCACCTCAGTTCTTATTACGCCTGCCACGCCCAACCTCCCTCTTGCTTAACGCCTCCTCAGGAAACACCCATCCTCGAGCCAACTTCACGGCCCTCTTCTCGGGCTGCGTTATTATCGTCGGCATCCATGAGTCGCGAGCCAGATGGTGCTGCCTCGTCAGCGCGGCAGGCCCGCCAACATCCATTTTCCAGTGCATTTGACCGTCGAGCGGCTGCGGCTTGGCAAGCATATGCAGGTACCAGAGCGCCAGTCCGGCAGTCATGCGGAGGTTGCCGTTCTCGTTCATACCGGCGTCGGAAATGCGCACCGGATCCGCTACCTCGAGGAAACCAAAGATCGGCACTGCCACGTCGTTGCTTGATGGGCCGCCAGCGCGGACACAGACAAGTTCGATCTCTGTCATGATGAAGCCGTATCTGCAGCCGTGTTCGCGCATGAAATGGTGCAGATGCGCAAGCCCTCGTAGATATTGAACCTTGTTCGGAGGAGTACCGTTGCGAAGGCCCGAGTTCCATTGATCGTAGCACTTGACAATGCCAACAACCCTGCCGCGGCCGTCACCGTAGATGGTCTTCTCGATATCCGACTGGTAGTTCGAGACAAACTCTGGTTGCTGGCGAGCGCTACCGGCGGACTGGAGAGCTCGCATGGCCATGTGCTTTTCGCCGAGAGCAACCTTCAAGGCTGCGTTGACCTTTACCGCGTGATGCTTCGCGCACATATCTGCGAGCTGAGTTGCAGTCTCCGGGTTGAGGTTGACCTTTCCAGGCGCAGGCAGGTTCCGGACCGCGACCTTGACTTGAAGCAAGCCGAGAAAGCCTGGGACGGCGGACAGCGTGGAAATGTTGAAGGCGGACCATGGGGTGACGTTGCGCACATCGTACCACATGTACGGACACTGTGTGCGGTTAGGCTCGATAGTCCTCTGGACCAATGATGGAGTTGGGTTCGAGGTGGTCAAGTAGTCCAGGATAGAAGACTGTTCCACATCAAGCTGAGGGTCAAAGTCCACCTCGACCGACAGTCTTGAAGGGTTCGCTGGCGGACTGGCTGTTCGGCGACGGGCAGGATAAGACTGCACGTGGCCGTTAGGCATGACAATCGGAGCAAGGTGGCTCATCGCGCTCGGATTCCGCGACATTGGCGCGCTGTTACTAGGCATCGGTTGTGGCGTTGGGCTCTGGCGATAAGTCGGGAAGCCATATCGGCCCAAGACACTCGCATCAATGCTGGTCGACGAGCTATTGCGGGAGTGCGATCGGATGTTGGTGGTGGACACCGATCTAGGCCCGATTGATGGACGGCGTGATGCTGTGTCCATCATCATGTGGTCGTATGTTGAGGACGCTGAGACAGGTGTGGGCAATGGGTTGCGACCAGCCGGACTAGCAGAGCGCCGTTCGAGAGTCGGTACTGGCGGAAGGTAGCTTCCGGACTGCATCGGGAAAGCATTCGCAGGCAGCGATGCTGTCCTTGAGTGGCTGTAGAATGCCGGCGTAGAGGCCATCTCCACGGTCTGATCTTGAGGTCGTACCCTCGGAAGAAGCGTAGGCCCGATCTCCCGGATCTTGTGCATCGCAGGCGACCTAGGAGGTGTGGTGGCCTGAGTACCAGCCGTCATGACTGAATCCGGCGACCAGTCCTGAGGCCAGAAGGACGCATTAGTGCTCGCACTGCCGCCAGGGCAGAGAAAGCTGTTGAAGTCCTCATATACGTTTGTAACCGGCGGAGTCATCTGTCGATAACCCATCGTTTCGTAGAAGCCGTGTACCGGACACAGCGATAGGCAGAGCGTATAGGTCTGTCAGATTAGACACTACCAAATTCAGTAGTAAGCAACTTTTGGTATGGAGATCCAGCTCCAGATTCGTATCTATCAAACGAAGAGATGACAACAAAGGAAAGAGGAAAGAGTCAAGGAAACTCGTATGCCTCGTCACAAGCTTGAGCAGCGAAGTAGAACCGTTGGTGATTCTCGATGGGAAGAGAAAGGAAGGAAGCAGGCCAGGCGACTTGGTAGACGCCTTCTATATGCGTGGTTGTCCAGCGCGTGTATCAACGACGAACAGAGGCATATCCGACAAGGGTAGATGAGGATAGCGTAACGTGAACGATCTGAAACGAACCGTGGAGCAGTGCGGACTGCGTCCATGCGGTGGCCCACCCCGCGAGAAACTCGTGAGAATCAACCATACCGCGCTCTACAACCCGATCGCGGCCATTGAAACGCGTCGAAGCAGTTTCACGACAGGTGCGGCTCGAAGGGCCGGAAATACGCTCAATCTGCTTCATCGTGAAGAACCGGCTCGACCGGATGGAAAAGCGCTTTCCAGTGGCCGAGGCTCTTCAGCAGCCGCCAGGTAGAATGGTTGTAGGCGCCGGTCGAGATGAAACCGCCCGGTCTGGTAGGTGCAGGCGCATATGCGGGCGCGTCCGTCATCTTGGTCAAGACCATAGAAATCGCGAAGGTGTTGCTGCTGTTACGCGCTCGGAATCTGGCCGCTGGGTCCGTTCATTGGGCGGGCGGCTAAAGTCTAATCGCGAAATAGCTATATTTGGAAGGAGCTCATTGGGTGGAGTTTTTGAAACGAATGCAGAGTAGATCAAACTGCCGAACGAACATATGGATGTGTTTCAGAGAATGCAAGTACGGTATGTGGTTCCGTGACTCACAAATCTGCTCGGAAGGGTGTTCAGATCGCAACGGAGAGAGGCGAAGACGCCGCCACTTTCCTCGCTTTTTGGAATCGAGGCAGACTCAACGGAAGGACTTGGGTCGATTATTGTACCACATCAAGGACTTTAGTAGACTACATGCCGTTACACAATCACCACGAAAGCAATGGACTCTCGTAGACGCGCGCGACTTGGTACAATGATGAGGTCAAACACGCATCAGTAGTCGCCGCACGAAAAACCGACTTTCTGCATTGATCTGCATTTCAACGACCTCGTATGTGAATGGCAAGCGGCTGTGAGCAAGGCCCGGGTTCCCAGATCCAAGTTTGCAGGTGCGAGGTCTGAGGCTCGATTTCTCAGTCCCGAGTGCGTTGTTCGCCTCGGTTCGTAGATTCCAGTTCCCAGATTCCAGTCCTCACGTCCGGCTGTCTGTTTTTGAGAGCTGCATGTCACACCGTCTTGGGCCCGCTCGCAGGCCGAATCACTGTTTAGTGCTTAGATGCTGAGCATCAGGTTAGAAGATGAGAGTACGACGTAAAGAAGAACGAACGGTGTCCTTGGGGTTGAAAGTGTTCGATTGCCGAGCCTTGAGCTCTGACTATCATATGTCATCCCTTCGTGGGTATGCAACCACTGCTAGAACGCCGAAGCAGGAGTGTAAAGCACCTATTTCTTGGCAGCAGCACTCTCGTCCTCCTTGGCCTTGGCCCTCTTCTCCCGCACACCGATCAGACGAGCCTCGCTGCGAGCATCGCGGAGCTTCCTGTACGCGGCCGGCTCGCTCTCGAAGTCCGCAACCTTGCCCTCCTCGATCTGGAACTTGTTGGTGATCGGGAACGCGCTGTGCGCGCGCTTGACCTTGCCCTCGTGTCCGCTCTCGCGATGCTTCTTCATGTCGTCGGCAGATGCCTCGCCGTCCTTTGGCGACTTGACCTTGCGCGGGAAGAGCACGAGACGGGCCTGGTAGGTCTTGAGGCGCTCGACGTTGGCGGCGAGGGACTCTTCGGAGAGGTTCTGGCGGCGCGGGTCGACGCTAATTCCGATGGTGGAAGCCAGCTTGCGTGGGATCTTGGCGGCCTACTTCCAATAAGTATGTTGTCTGTATTTGACATCTTGATAGCGTATGTACCTTCAGCTCGGCGAGGGAGAATCCACGACCGGCGCGCACACGGCGATTGTACTTGAGCGTGGGGCAGCGCACAACTGGCCTCAGCTTGTCGACCGGGCGAGGTGCGACCTTTGCGGCCTTCTCGTGGCGGGCTTGACGACGGCGCAGCTTGCGGCCGGGCTGGGAGGGGGTGTCAGGACATTGCTGTCATATTGCACGACCGGCGCCACTGCTCTCAGCACGGCGGGTGTGAGAGGGGAATTACCTGGTCAAAGTGCACGCGGACACGGCGTTGCCAGTCCTTGCGGAAGTCTGTGGATAATCAGCATACATTTGACATGGTATGGAAGTGAAGATTGTGTCATGGTCTTACGGTTGTGCTGGATCTGCTGATTGTGCTTGATCGCCTGTCCAATAGTATTAGCAATACTTCACCATATGGCTTCATGATGTATGCTCACCATTTTGTCGGTCTGTGATCAAACGATGCACTTGTCGCAGTCTTCGAAGTTGTCGGCAAGCCTTCAAAGATTTCGTGGAGTGTGGGCTTGGCAGAACTTCTAGTGCCGGATAAATTAGTCCCGAGGCGCCGAACAGAACGCGCTAACGCGCTCGAAACGCGCGAGGGAAGGTCGCGTCTTCCCCCGCTGGCATAGATGGCGACTTTCCAGATGTACTGAACATGTCTATTGGGGCAGGTGTTCCCTCGCTCATCCTCCATCTTCGCGTGTAGGGCGACCACTGTATTACAATTCCCAAAATGCCTTCCAAAGCCGACACACTCGCGAAGCTCCGCGCATTGAGAGCTGCGGGCAAGACGGGCTTCGATGCGTACGAGGTGGAAGAGGCCGAGTCAATCTACGAGACTGTCGACGATGAAGCGTACAAGAAAGTTGTTCGGAGCCGTCTGGACCAGGACGACTTCGTGATCGATGACAACGGGGCTGGTTATGCAGACGACGGACGAGAGGACTGGCAAGATGAACGACAGGCGTATGATGAGAGCGAGAGTGAAGAGGATCAACCTAAGCAGGGCAAGGCTGGTGAGTCAAACCAATAATGTTCGTACTCGCCACTTCGTGTTGACAACCACCATAGCGAAACGAAAGCGAGAAGAAGATGCAGACGGACAAGAGAAGCTCAACAAGGGCATCAGCAAGTACTTCAATCAGAAATCAGCAACGACTGCGCCTAAACAGAAGCCTGTACGGACCGCGGAAGACGACGACTTCTTGACCGATCTTCTTGGAGAGGTCGACACGAACATACAGAGTCGGGCTCCATCATACGGCAAGGCCATCAGGAGTAACGACCGTCGAAAGACCAGAGTCTTGTCACCCCCTCTGGAAGACCGAGAGCCGGTTGTGCACCGTGCAAGCAGAACTATAGCAGCTCACGATCTGCCTACTACAACCGGAGCATTGAACAACGACGACGATGATGGATACTATGTGGCCCCGAACGACGACGATGTACCCATGAGCGATCCTCTGCCCTCTTCTCCAGCTGCGAACGCTGTCCATCGTAAAGAACAGACAGTCTCCGTTAAGCACGAGCCAGCTGAAGAAGACGAGGACCTGATGGAAGTCGCGGAAGTGCAGGGACATGCAAGCCTCAAAGCTGTCAACGTGAACATGAAAGGCAGCCGTCCGGCACCGAAGATGATCAAGGCAGTGTATCCGACTCCAGACAGCTCTTCGCCAACGCGCGCGCCTGACGACGGTGTCGATATGACAGCAATCAACGATGTGACGGAGAAACTGAACATCCTCAGCAGCCCACCTGCGGAGCTCATGACTGCTGGCAAAATCGATCCCAAAGATGCTGTGGAGCAGGATGGTACTCTCCGCTTCTTCTGGACCGACTACACCGAAATCAACGGCAGTCTGTGTCTTTTCGGCAAGGTCAAGAACCGCTCCAATGAAACCTATGTATCATGCTTCGTCAAAGTCGACAACATCCTTCGCAAGCTCTACTTTCTACCTCGTGAGTATCGCCATAAGCAAGGCCGTGAGACTACCGACGAAGTGCAGATGAATCATGTTTACGACGAAGTTGTCAATATCATGAGCAGGCACAAGGTCAGCACACACAAGATCAAGCCTTGCTCTCGCAAATATGCTTTCGAGCTGCCTGGCATCCCCAAGGAGGCCGATTACCTGAAGCTTCTGTACTCATATGACAGATCTGGCCTTCCTATGGACCTCAAGGGCGAGACGTTCTCGCACGTCTTCGGGACCAACACATCCATGTTTGAGCAATTTGTTCTGTGGAAGAACATCATGGGTCCATGCTGGCTGAACATCGAAGGCGCCAACTTCACCGCGGTCAATAACGCCTCATGGTGCAAGCTGGAGGTTCAGGTCGACAAACCGAATGGCATCTCTACACTGGGTGATTCGGACAACCTCGAGGCGCCGCCGCTCACGCTAATGTCTCTGGCTATACGAACGACGATGAATGTGAAGGAGAACAAGAATGAAATCCTTGTGGCGAGTGTTCGGTTCTACGAGAATGTGTCTCTTACGGACAGCACGCCAGCCGAAGAGATGCCCCAAAGGACTTTCACCATCATGCGGCCCAATGGCGAGTACCCGGTAGGCTTCAAGATGGATGCTGAGAAGCACCGTGGCCAGATCAAGATGGAGAGAAGTGAGGCTGGGCTTCTGTCCATGCTGTTGGCGATTATTCAGAAGAACGACCCCGACGCCATATTGGGACATCGACTTGATGATGTTGACTTCAACGTTCTGCTCACTCGCATGCGAGACCGCAAGACACCCGGCTGGCACCGCATAGGCCGACTAAAGCGCGACGCCTGGCCCAAGAACATGGGCAAGGGAGGTGGAAGCTACTTTGCTGAGCGCCATCTTGCCGTCGGACGCTTGCTCTGTGATCTTGCAAACGACATGGGCAAGAGCATGATGGCGCGCTGCCAGAGCTGGAGCCTGGACGAGATGTGCAGCCTGTATCTGGGAGGCAACAACAAACGGAAAGAAATCGACAGCGAGAAGGCGCTTGCCATGGCCGCTACTCAAGCCGGCCTCATGAATTACGTGAAGCTCTGCGAAGCTGACACTTTCTTCATCGCTGCTCTGGCGCTCAAGCAACAGCTTCTCCCACTGACCAAAGTACTTACCAATCTGGCTGGCAACTCGTGGGCGCGCACTTTGAGCGGTACGCGTGCGGAGCGGAACGAGTACATTCTGCTCCACGAATTCCACCGCAACAAGTACATCTGCCCGGACAAGGTCTGGGGCAAGGGAGCGGTCAACAAGAAGCTCGAAGATGAAGGCAACGCCGACGGCGAAGAGGGTGTCGACGCTAAGAAGATAGACAAGTACAAGGGCGGTCTGGTCTTTGAGCCAGAAAAGGGGTTGTACGACAAGTTCATCCTTGTTATGGACTTCAACTCGCTGTACCCAAGCATCATCCAGGAGTACAACATCTGCTTTACAACGATCGAACGAGCCGACATTGGCGACGACGATGACAAGGTGCCCGAAGTTCCCGAAGATACCGCCAACAAGGGTATCTTACCACGACTCATTCGCACGCTCGTCACGCGTAGGCGAGAGGTGAAGAAGCTGATGAAAGACAAGACTGCCACTGATCACGAACGCCAGACCTGGGACGTTAAGCAGCAGGCTCTCAAGCTTACTGCCAATTCTATGTACGGGTGTTTGGGATACACGAAGTCTCGGTTCTACGCTCGACCACTGGCTGCTTTGACTACTTCAAAAGGTCGTGAGATCCTGCAATCGACCAAGGACCTTGCTGAGTCTACTCATGCGCTGCGAGTCATCTATGGTGACACTGACTCCGTCATGGTGAATACCAACATGGACAACATCCAGGAAGCCATTAAGCTGGGCAATGAGTTCAAGAAAAGCGTCAATGAGCGGTATGAGCTGCTGGAGATCGAGATCGACAATATCTTCCGCCGGCTTCTGCTGCACGCGAAGAAGAAGTACGCCGCCATCAACATGGTCGAGGTGGACGGCAAGTGGAAGGAGAAAATGGAGGTCAAGGGTCTGGACATGCGCAGGAGGGAGTACTGTCAGCTATCCAAAGACACGTCTCAGTACGTTCCAATACCTTCACAGCAATGGCACCAGCTAACATCTTCACAGAGAACTCCTCACCTACCTCCTCTCCGGCGAAGATCCCGAAACCGTCGTCACCCAAATCCACTCCTACCTCCGCGCCCTCGGCGAGCGCATGCGCAACAACGAGATCGACGCGGGCAAATACACCATCTACACCCAGCTCGGCAAGGCCCCGAACGAGTACCCCAACGCCGGCTCCATGCCCTCCGTCCAAGTCGCGCTCAAACTCATGGCCAAAGGTAAAGCAGTCAAGGCCAAAGACGTAATGAGCTTCGTCATCTGCGGCTCCAGCAGCGGGTCGGCAGAGAACGCGGCGAAGAACGCTCACCCGCTTGATGAGGTGCTGGCGAAGGATAGCGGGTTGGTGCCGGATGTGGATTATTATCTGCATAAGCAGATCTTGCCGCCGGTCGAGCGGCTTTGTGCACCCATTAGTGGGACGAATGTGACGCTGCTAGCGGAGTGTCTGGGTCTAGACACGAGCAAATATCGTGTCAGCGGCGCGAGCAAGAGTGCGGAGCAGAGCAACGAGATCACGACTCTCGAGAGCCAGATCCCGGATCACATCCGCTTCAAGGACTGCGAGCCCCTTGACCTGCTGTGTTTGGGGTGTAAACAGCACTTCGAGTACCGCGGCCTCAACTACCAGCCCCCCGAAGGGGAGGAACTCCTTTCGCCCATTGGAGTCCTGACGAACGATGGCCTCACGTGCCCGAGAGCGGAGTGTAAGAGATACATGACTACGCTTACGCTTTCCTCGCAACTGGAGACGGCGATAAGGCAGCATACGAGTAGGTATCACGCCGCGTGGCTCCAATGCGACGACCCTGCTTGCGGGAACCGGACGAGGCAGTTGAGTGTGTACGGGCACCGGTGTCTGGGGCCGAAGGGGCTGGCGTATGGGTGTTCGGGACGCATGAGGTGGGAGGTTGATGAGAAGGGGTTGTATAACCAACTCTTATTCTTGCAGGGGCTGTTTGATGTGGAGAAAGCTGTTGAGGGGATGAGTAAGGTGGGGGTGGCGAATGGAGTGGTGAAGAAGGAAGGCGAAGCGGAGGAAAAGGAGAAGTTGAGGATAGTAGCGGGGATGAATCGGGAGCGGTTTGCGGTGTGTCAGGAGGTGGTGAAGGGGTATTTGGATAGGAGTGGGTGGG
>JAABUW010007270.1_pt1 | contig 13430 bp, 13 predicted proteins | sample 5560081 | NCBI WGS metagenome assembly JAABUW01 (sample SAMN10711882, study PRJNA513363) | rock metagenome | isolation source: Antarctica rocks | place: Antarctica: Victoria Land, Knobhead sud
CCTCTACAAATCAACGACTACTTGATAGTTGTTGGACTGGTATGGATACGTATCGTCACAACCGTCAAGACCAGTATCAGTATTGACTTGGGGACAGTTTTCCACAACTTGCTTGTGTATCTGCGAGATTCTTAGTAGGATACTGGACGTCTACTCCATAGCCCAAAGGCTACTCTAATCAGTTCCAGTTAAAACTCCTAGTTTTATTTTCTCTCATCACCGCCCGTACAGGTATACCGTAGTGGTAAGTCTCTCACATCTGATGGTGATACCATGATCTAACTACGTACAGCTAAACCTTACGATCTGGCTGCTATGGATTGTCGCCGTCACCTCGATCAGGGTTTCTATTCTTCATCTCTACATCGTTATCTTTCGCAAGACTTGGTTCCACCGTATGGCTGTCTGGTGTATCGCCTTTATGGTGTCATATGTTCTCGTCTGCCGTCCATCAACCAAAAATCCACGTATTCTTCGTCCCTGTGGCGAAGGCACGCTTCGAGACATTATCGGGAATGTGCTCAACTTAGGTCTTGACGTTGTTATCCTTTCGATGCCTATGCCCCTCTTATGGGCCCTTCACATCCCATTGAAGAAGAAAATGGCTCTTTGTGCTATCTTTGGCATTGGCTTTGGGTGAGAACCCCTATGTCCAACTACCTGTCTAAGTCGATGGCAATCAGAGTTGATTGTTTCACCATCTAGAATCTCTGTTTTCTGCGGTGTCCGTCAAAAAACAATAGTCGCAACCAGCAGGGAATATTTCATCCCCTCGCTACATCTACATAGACTTTGGACTATGGCTGGCCGCTGAACCGTTACTCGCCATTATCACCGCCAGCCTGCCTCTCATCGCCCCAGTCTTCGCAAAGCTTTCGACCTACTGCCGACGGTTAAGGACGCAACGATTACAGCAAAGCAACACAAATCGAGAACTTAATAACCATGGCTGGGCTTTGTCCTCTTTTCACAGAGATCGACTAAATCCCCATCGCTTCGAACGTCTTCATACAGGGCCACGTTCGCATCGTATGGCAGATAGTGTGGAATCATCGTTCCATACTACGACCATCTCTTCCGTGAGTCCAGCGCTGCTGTCAAATCAGAACCGTCATGGCGAAATCAATGTTACGACTGATTGGGTAGTGGAGTCGAGCTCTTGCGTTGTATAATCCATCCAGCTTGTGTGTCCTTGTTGCTGCAGTATTATTGACTGGGGCAGTGAAAACTCTGTAGTCCATTTCCGGGACCAAGTTTTGCTCTACGTCTTTATGATGCATGCGTGTAGCGGTTGAGCTTTGGGAAATATGTGTTGTTTAGCACCGTGCTCGCTTCCTTGAAACCCTCTCAACTGTTTTGACGCATGTTCGTTTACTTTGCACACTGCACGGGCTCTGGAGCAAGCCGCCATAGCCCATTGGGTTGAATTGCTCTATGTAAGATATATAGACCTGGCATTGATTTGCAGCTTTGACTATATCACTGGCTATCAGCACTAGGGTTTCATTCCTTAATGGTATCAACAAGCTGTCCCATTACGTCTTACGGCTTTGATTGCTCAACTGCTCACTTAGAAGAAGAGCGAACTACCTCACTTCCCCCCAAACTTCTTATTTCTTTTATTCGTGCCACTTGTTGATTCATTCTCATTCGTTCATTCATCCTTGCAAGCCAAATGTTCTTTTACGCAGGTTATTCTTGAACCGAGCTACATCATCTTCTCGAGCCACTGATACGCGAGCCTGCGAGAATAATATGCGCAAAAGCCAGCATGCTTGCCGTCTTCAAGACCGCATGCTTCAAGACTGACTCAAAAAGACAACAATTGCAAGTAGACAGAGTATTGACGAGATTATTGGCTTTCATTAGATTCATCGGCAGTCCTAGTGCATTTTGAAAGCTTCTTGTGGCAGAACTTCCGGCTTTCTTCGCTCAAGAATCTTCTTCAGTAGACACCAGTCAAACGGAAGCTATTGAGGACTGGGTTTATTTACTTCATCATACTCGTGGGTATGCTTTTATCTCTTGGCCTCAAAGACAAGTGTACATACTCATCGCAGAGCCGCAAAACATTAGGCGATCGAATCACTACGAGGGTCTGTGACCAGCTATGTAGTTGCTCAAGATATCATTACGATGGGCTGCAGAGTTTTCGCAATCACCCATGCGTTTCCTGGAAAGATTCTACGTACCCACTTTGGCGGTTTTGCAATATTACTTTCCAAACCAGCATCCATACTTTGGTTCGTACGTCTCGATTCCAAATCTTGATTGAGCCTTTAGGGCTTCATGGAAGCAGGAAGGACTTTGATGGTCTGGGTATCGGCGAACAACATCCTGCCTAGAAGGTTGGAACAAAGTGGCTACTTACTGGGAAAAACTGCGAAAGAAAGGCAAGAGATAGATATGCCATGGATTTAAAGAGAGAGCGACCCAGATCTCTGCGCAACTTAGGTAGGTACACGCCATACCTGACCCCTTTCCACGTTAATCTATGATACAGCAGCGACCATGATGCCATGATCTTCGTAAGCTACTCTAGTACTTTTAATTAAGCAACACATGTTCTCGAACACGCAAAACCCCACGCCGCTTCGATTGCGATGTACAGTAGCAAGCAAGATCCCGCGAAAGGCCCGGACCCGACGACAGTATTAGCGATCAACATTCCAAGCTTCCTTTCTTGAAGGAAACATCGCGAAGCTCAGACATCATGCAGAATCTTGGACGGATCGTTTTTCATCAAGACAACCGAATGAATGGCCCTTGTCAAACCAATATACTACGCCGAGCGCAGACTGTCTTTCGAAACTGGGGAGTCAGGATGCGACCTTCGTATCCCAAAACGGCATATGCTTCTCTTCACTTCGCTCAATCTTTGCAATCAAGCAAACAAGAAACACCGACAGCAGCCCCCTGGTTTTCAATCACATCTCATAAAAAGAAGCCTGACACGCTATATCCCCCGCCACGCCGCCCACATTCGTAACCCTATGCGCCAGATCCGGCGGCGCCGCCGTACTGAACTGCCTTCCAGTCATGTCGACCGACCACGGCGTGGAGCAGATACAATACCCGTTTGTGGCGGGCCGTTTCGGGGTGCTGAAATACGTGGGCCAGTAGTTAAGGTTGTACATGACGCAGACCGGGAGGTTGAACATGCCCGCATCGGTCGGGCTGGATTCGAACATACCCTGCAGGCTTCGGAAGCCTCGCTTTGCGGTTTCTTGAGAGGGGTTGTCGGGTCGGTATTGGGCGAACTGGGAGAGGAGGTCGGCGGTTTTTTTGCCGATGTTGTCGGTGTCGAAACCGCCTTGGGCGAAGCCACGGACGGAGGACTCGATGACGTCCCGGGCGCGGAATGTGTACTTGGATGTGCCGGTGGTGTTGAGGAGGATTGGGGATGAAGAGCTGACTCCGGGAGCCAGGTCGGACATTTTGATGCTGCCGTCGCCGTTGGGCTTGTTTTTGGATGCTTCTCTGTGGTGGGGAATTATTATCACCTGTCGGTGGAGAGATTTGGAACCGAGATAGTGAAGTGGGGACTTACGCTGGGTTCAACCAGGTGAGCCGAGCCATGCCTGGGCCGAGGTAGGTACCCCATCCATAATCATCAGTGTTGCAGACAGTAATGTCTGGTTCTTTTGAAAGAAAGTTCGATGCACACGCCGACTCCGTAAAAGTGGTGTTGTCTTTAGAGTCGACCTGGGTGACCTGGCCATCTTCATGGACGTCAGTACTGGAGATTCATATGCATGCCTCAATTTCGAACATCCAGAGGAGCAACCTACATGGCATGAATGTGATGAAAACATTCTGAGTCCACCAGATATAATTGATCATTTTCAACGCGAGATACTGCTCCATCCAGCGCTGAGAAGCCGGCAGACACTTATTGCAATCCAGATTCAAATCTGTGCGGTTGACGAAACTCCCATGCGACAATAGCGAAGTGATGTTGGTACCATCAGTAAATATACCGGTGTATGCGTTCTCCACGTGGGTCCGTACGCCGCCGACATATACTCCTAGGGTAGACGCAAGATCCGCTGAGTTGTCGGCAAACTGCGGATCCGGTGTCTGTGCACCAGGTTTATTAATCTGGCCGTTGATAGCCCCCAATGTACCAGCCACGGCACCAAAAGCACCACTAGCAGGACCGAAGCCAACCAACGCGAGAAGACCAGATATGGCACCAAATACGCCCGACACAGTCACAAGAGGTGGATGGTGAGGCGCGGGTGAAGTTTTTATGCTGTGGAATTGCAAGGCGATGGACTGGATTTGTGTCAATGTATCGAGCTCTCCAATTTGCATAGTCTGATATAAGTAGGTGAACATGTCGCTCAAGTTCTGCATCGCAATCCAAGCCAAGTATATTTTCGCAGAATCTGGGTCGTTGCCTTGATTCGGGAGATCCTGACAGCTTGTAACATAGTTGCACTGGTTACCGATGGTGCAGGTCTGACCGGAGCCTTTTGAAATGAGTAAGTCGCGCTGCTCCAATTGATGATCTCGCAAGGGAACAATGACATACCAATTCTAAAGTCGCTTTGGAAAGCTTTTATCATGCCTCCTGCTTGGGCAAAAGACGATGAGCGTTTATCGTACCAGGACTGAAGCCATTCGTCAACCTAACATGGTGCGTGTCAGTTGCAACTCAAAGGGTGCTTTGGAACTCAGGGAACATACACCGTATGCAGACCAGGCATCTAATGTCCGCTCGATCTTACCAGATGCACAAGTCGCGCCCCCTACCGGGTGGGCACAAACAACCGAACCCTGGATGGACACTTCAAAAGTCACTTTGTCATTGGGGATAGAAGTCATTGAGGCTGAGTAAGAAGTCTGATTGGCAGGTAGGGAACCATTATTTTGGAAAGCAAAGATAATCAGCTTAAGACCGCCATCTGTTATATAAAAAGTCGTCAGTATCCAGGCAATCCTTTGGCACGAGTTGGTAATCACGAGATGACTTACCATTTATAGATGTCGTGAGGGTAAAAGAATTGGGTTCTGTTCGATTGGCTACCGTTGGGCATGGTCGCCCGCTGTGACAGCCACCCCCCGCAGAGAAGTATGGGTCGGCAAATACTATCCCTGAAGTGTTCGACGAAAACGTCCAGTTGGTCCGATCTGCGGACATCCAACTGGCGTCATCTTCTATGCTCAGTTGGGCGCCATGCACCCACAAGTCTGTCTGAAAGGGGATGATTGACGCGGTACATTCAGTGGGTATTTTCGGAAGTGTGTAAGGTCCTTCGTAGGTCACCGAAGCCGGCACAGACGGGTCGTTAGGATTCCATATCTGTGCTGCATCCGTGGTAGAAGGCGGCGCAGACGAAGCGTTAGGATCCGATGTCTGTGCTGCATCCGTGGTAGAAGGCGACGAAGACGAGGCGTTAGGATCCGATGTCGATGCTGCATCCGTGGTAGAAGGCGACGCAGACGAAGCGTTAGGATCCGATGTCTGTGCTGCATCCGTGGTAGAAGCTGACGCAGACGAAGCGTTAGGATCCGATGTCTGTGCTGCATCCGGGGTAGAAGCCGGCGCAGACGGGGCGTTAGGATCCCATATCTGTGCTGCACCCGTGGTATAAGCCGGCGCAGACGGGGCGTTAGGATCCGATATCTGTGCTGTACCCTGCGGTAGAGCCAAAGCTCCCACCACAAAGGCGATGAGACAGAGAGACGACAATATCATTCCTAATCTTGACACCGCCAAGTAGCTGAGGAAGACTCTCGGCTCGCAGAACCGATTGGCAAACAGCCTTAGATATAGGGGATTGACGGCGGGGAAGAGGGACTGATGAAGGTCACTGTCAGTAATAAGGAACGGGCGTATGCAAATACAAAGTCAAGCGGTCAATTAAAGAAGTAATCGTGAAAATTGCAAAGCATTCAAAAGATGAAATCAGACGTTGATGAATATATACAAGTAATCAACCATCTAGGGAATATGAACCCTTTTATATCACCGAGGGTGCTGCTGCAATGTCGACGGTCTTTCTCACTTGAGGAATTGAATAATTCGAGTCTTTCGATAATACATGTATGAAACAAGCGAAGGAAAGGCTGAGCCAGGGCCGGACTTTGTAATTAGCATGAGCCCCGCATACGCTAGACTTGGCGTCGGGTTGGAATTCTTACCTATTCCAGCCCGATGCGAAACATATGTCGATGCCGAATCTAGGATTCAGCGAGGTCCCAAACACTAAACCTGCAATTATGTTCATCACTCAACTCTCAAGAGAGCATCAGCTGTTCATATGCGCAGCATCGACTGAGCTTACAGAGACGAAGAAAACATTACCGCGAAAATTCGTGCGGACGAGATATCTGCGTGACTGAATGAATTAGAGGGGAGAGATGAAGCACGCATACGATGAGCATAAGCTAATAATGAACTCAGCTGCCACGTAACTCCCACAATCCTAGTTTCGAAGACAGCGAGAAGAGTGATGATGCAAGGCACGAGCAGAGCAACGAAGACGAAGAAGAGAAGATACAAGACACGGCTGATGAAGACAACTTGAGCGATCCTCTTTGAATGAACATAACCATTAGTTGCAGGTGAGGATCTCCAAAGCGCTTTGCAGATGCTCAAAGAAAGTGGTAAGGTATGATTTGCGTTAACATGCGTGGCTGTGTAAGGTGTTTCAGCCCTGTTAATTTCACCAGAGCAGGCGATGGATGCACTACCGAAAGCTGATGCACAAACAAGAGCAGGCGGATGGATGCACTGCCGAAAGCTGTTGGAACGAGTGGCTTGCGTGACGAATTAAGTTATTTGTCGACTGCATGAACCATCAGCTGACTGAGAGAGAGCATTCTGGAAAAGGGGAGTGTTTATACGGGAAGGTAGGTAGGAAAGTCAAGTAAAGTAGGTAAAGTACCTTACTAGGTAGCAAAGTCTTTTATTAGAGCAAGTGCCGTGTCGATTGCGGTTCGAATTTCGGCACGTGACCTACTGGGGATTTCAGATGACGCGCCAAATGCCCACTGACTCGAGAGTACGGGGTACCCGTACACCAACCCAACAAGGCCCCGGCTTGCTCCAACTCCGAGTATCCGTACCCCGCGTGCCCCGCAGAATGAGCTTAGGTCGTGCGGGGTACGGATACCTAGTGCGCTAGTGTATTAGGGTACCACCGTACTACGGTACCAACTCAAACCAATCTTCGTGGTTACATTACCTAAGTAGACCTGCGACATATTCCTCTAGCCTCTAGGCACCACTACCACCTACAGTACCTCTGCAAGTCGATTAGATTGTTGCGATTGGCAGGATCAGATGATACAATGGAGACAGCTCTGCAGTCGGCAGAGCTCGAGATATAGGAGGATGCCAACGACCATTGAACGACATGTATAACCGATACATACTCATCTTCATATGGAGGAAGGAGGTGGAAACTCTGAGTCCCGCGCCCTATAGGGCTAAGCGAGATTGCCAACCACACAGGGGTAACAGTACTGTTCCCTGTTTCCAACACTAATACTTGTTTCGAGGTGCTCCGTACATACGTTGCAAAAGAACGCTATCTCCGCCACGCTGGTCTTGCAACCAACCTCCGCGTCATCGCCACTTATACAGACAAATGCCGGCCCATCACCATCAGAGAGGGAAGCGCCTCATCCAAGCGAAAGGGGGATCCAGCCAAATCTCTCATGTTAAGAGAAACGAGGCCAGTCCCATAAAACAGCAGACTGTCTTGTTGTTTGAGTCTCCCTTTACAGCCGTCTCGGTCGTCAAGGACTCCATGGTGGGGCAAGAAGAATGCCACGCCCCGCAAATACAATGGTAAACGGTCAAAGGACTGATACCATGAACGAAGCCAAGTTCACACAATTTCCCTGGGATCTGTCAGCTTAGCAATTGTTAAGCCTGCTTTGCAACGTACATTATACCATTTGCGTTCAGTCGCCCCTTTTAGTCCTCTCTTCCTTCGTATATCATCAGGTGGTCCATGTCAACGGACAGCACGCCGTACAGATCTCCAATTACTGTCTTTGCATGTAAAATCCTCTGCGATAAAAGTAGTGTAATGATTTAGGATTGATAGGTTTTGAACAAAACTTTCACATGTTTGCCGTCAACGCTTGACGAAGTTGAATGAGAGTGATGTCACGGAGGTTCTGCTGTCCCCGATCTTCAAACCATGTTCTACCTGCTGGATTTGATATGCTGAAAATTCCAATGCGTCGGTATTCATCATAAAAGTCACCGGTAGAAACAATCACTAGGCCAGTCAAAAGGCACTTCCCTTGATTCTCCTTCTTCTTTTCGATAACACATCGACCTTTCACGTAAGACATTATCGGCAGGTAAATTGGGTTTTCTGGTTAAGGATACAGAATCACATCTGGGAAGTACTCGCCATAGGTGAACATGTTGTTTTCGAGCTCTTCAAGTTGGTCCGCTAATAGGAGCCTGTAGCCTCTGTATAGACTTTCGCACCTCTGTGTTGTTTTCAGGGTACCATGTACGCGCATCGAGCCATACGAAATTTGTCCAAACGACCAGGGAGTGGATTCAATACCAAAGGTTCTGACATTGCTGACAGTAATTTCGGGTTAATTTTCAATAATCATTCTCGCTATAAGCGTAACTTTGCCGTCAACAGAGGCCCACGACCAGCTTGATGCTCTGTATGATATAACTTCGTACGCTTGAGATGTCTGAACTCGCCACAGAAGTTGATTTATCAGGTCTCTTCTTCAAACATCGGCGCAAAAAAAATCTACCGTATTTTTACGAACCTCTTTCGCCAGACCTGATATCGCTACCAATTTATCCTCAGGTTTTGTCGCGTTTGTATCACTATAGGTCTCCACTATTTCCAGCCTCAGCTTGCCAGTCAGTAACAGAATCTTGGATGATGCATAGAGAATCGATCCAGAGGTACCTGATGCCTAAAAACCGTGTGATACTGATGGCGTCTTGGTGCGAGCAAGGAAGTTTTCAGACTTCAACCTCTTCGCTCAAGGCACGAAGCGAATTGCTGGTTAACGTTACTCGTGGAGAAGTCCCCCAGCGATGGCTGAGTGTCATGTAAGCTACTAAGGGTGTGTTTTCTCCACGAAAACCAAAGATGTGGTCTATGAATACCGTTCGCAGAACCAACACCTACGAGGCGCCTTGGGTGTCGAAAGTCATTGCCTCTCTAATAAGAGCATTTTGGATGATGTACTATACAATTTCTCAACCAGGAGGCTGCGATTGCGAAAGTACTTGGTGATCCAGTATTTGTGGCTTCTTGCTTCCTCAATTGACTTAGGTATCGGGGTTTCTACATTAGCACAATCAGTGTAATGCCATAATACTAGTTGGAGACTGCAGATCTTATCAGCTACAGCATCGACTTTAGCTTGAATCATGGAAAGCAGCTAGAGGTTGACTTCGAGCCAGACTGAGAGAGTGATATCTTTTTTTTCTGGCATAAGCGTTAACGTCCAATTTCTACGCTTTCTGGCTACACTTTTGGCTTCAAACTCATCCCGCATCAGGACGACGTCGCTGTGCAATAAGGAAGTTGCTAATCTGTATACAAAGGATAGGGCACCTTGATGAGCTTGGGCTGTGTTGAGTAGCCCCTTCACGATGGAAGCCGAGACGTTGCTGAATATCATGGCACATGTCTGGCATTCAAAGTCTGGAGAAGGTGCCAGCGGGCTCTGCAATGCAGTTCGCAAGAGAGAGGTTTTCCACCACACCGGCTGGAGATCATTTTCTTGAGTGTCCTTGAAGATTTTGACAACAGGAGTTGTAGGATCTTCGCGCTTTTGCTGCGGGTCAACCAGGCCTTTAGTGTTACCACCAAGTGGTTTTCTCCGTGGGTTATAACGGGTTGGATTCTGGCTAAAGTCCAAAAGCCGTCGGCAATGTTCGCAGAGCATTTGCACTGACAGATCAGAGATCGAAAAAGTAGATGGGAACCTCTGATGTAGGAAGTTAAGAGACTGAGGCGTAGCGTAAGTCGTTCAAACTCCTTCGGTGTCGAAACTCACGTAGTCTCCGCCGCCTTGAGGTAAGCTCACCGCTTGTTCTCGCATCGGCTATTAATGTGGCCCATTTAGATTAAATGATATCATAGAAAGGCCCCTAACGTTGACCAAATATATGATTAGGTGTTTGCCTGATTTACTATCGGATGGTATTGTTCCCTACCGAACGCTCTAAATATGAAATGAAGGTACTATAGTGTGGTTGAACTTACCTTGGATTGAGCTTCAAGTGCCACTTAGAGGATTAGTCAGACTGCAGTTACTCAAAGGTAACTTAACTACCTACCTACTACACAATTTACATGCAGCGCTTGAAAAACTCGTCTGTGTTTCGGCCAGGCAAAACTGACTCTCCTCAACTCGAATTCTACATGTCTACCACAAGTCCCTGTAGTCTCCAAGGAAGTCGTTCATCCACTGTGACAGATTTATGTCCTCGACGTCAACTCTTGATCTTTTGTACGCCGGTAGTTGGGTCAAACCCAACAAAGTTTCATAGGCTATAAACTTCTTATTTTTGAATTAACCGATTCACAGACACACTGATTGGAACGTAATGGGACCAAAGTAACTCACGATAGTTAAAATCTACATTGAATGTTAGTATCTTTCCTCTTAGAGGTCCGCTAGTGGATCAATGACAACAAATCTTCCCACTGTTGCTTCCCTCGTCTCTGACATTAAGCTGTGTTGATGCATTACCCAGAGCTCCGGCTGAGTACTTGGAATCTCGCTATTGCTCCCACTGAGAACCTAGGGGTTAGCGATGCTGTTGTGGTGGTTGCAGTCGCTGAACTCGGTTTCGCAAAGGTTGGCAACGTTGCCTTCGTAGTCGTACCCGTAGCGTCAAGACACTTTCCAAACCAGCCTAAGAAGGTCAGAAAGTGAAAGCGTTAGCGAACAAGAGATCACCATAACTATGGCATGTGGCCGTAGTAGATTTAGATGAGGATGAAACAGAACTTTTCGTTGTTGTCATAGATTCATCAAGACACCCAAACCAGCCAGGCGTCTCCTAGAGTAGTGTGAGCATGAGACTAAGCAGAGCGGAACAGTCATCATATACGCAAGTAGTCGTTCTTGTCCTCACTACCGAACTTGACGTGGACGCCGTTGTACTCCGGGTTGAAGTTGGCATATCCGTTTCATTACCGTTGTGAAATCTCCATAATGCGCAGTCCACGCATTCCGTATCAGGCTCGCAAGAGGGAACCTTTTCGTACTTTGTATAAACATCCCTGATCGAAGTCCAAATGTGGTGGGTTTGAACAGACTGCCTCCAATTCCAGTCCCCAACAACATCATAAACACATCTCCTACCAGTGAAACCAGTCGATTCAAATGCAAAGCCCGCTAACGTGCAGAAACTAGTTGGCCCATTGCAGGTTCCCATATAGATAGGATCTCAGAAAGATCTCAGTCAGTGATAAACTATTAGTCAAATCACATAATCTTACCTGCTGTATGACCAAAATGATAACCTCCAGTGTACTCTTCAGCTTGGCTTCGACTACGGTGGGTATAGGCGGCGAATGGCAAGCCGAGTCTTTTCGCTGCTAACGCTTGGCCATAGGCTTCAAATGTGACCGTTGGGACGCCGAAAGTAAGTCCCAACAGACTGGCGACTACTCCGCCTAGAGAATGACCGACAAGGATGATATCAGCGGTGGGAAATAGTTCTGTAACATTCCCATACAGTTCCAACGAGGATTCGTAGTAACCGTTTGGTTTGCGCAAAGATGTCGCCAAGCACGTCTGATTGCATGTGTAGGTAGAGATTTTGCAATGGCAGACCTGCCGCCAAAGGTATTGTCCTCCCTCACCGCAACAGCAACTACCGAACAAGTTGTCATTCTCCTTGTCGTTGGTGGTAGTATTTGCGCCGTCAAAAACAGCAAAACTTGTTCCTTTTATGGAAATGACAATGGTGGAATTTGTCTCGTCGGCAAACACATGCCCTCGCAGACCATCGTTTTCCCATCCGAAGTTAATCGATGAGTTAAAGCCAAGGCCAACGTCCACCCACTGTGGATCACGGCGATCTGCTTCGTATGCGTTTGCTGTCATAAGCGCAAGACTGATGATAGTACTTTTGTCTGTGATGTTTGGCCCGAGCACCTCGTTGCTGGTCCATGCCGTTGGAGGCAGGTAGCGGGCAGCACCATTGTTTCCCGTAGTACTAAGCAATTGCTTTACATCTTCTACCCTCCTATTCACCAATCTCTGGATAGTATGGATGGCGCTATGCACATTAAACGGCCCAAGTCCTTCAAAGCCATTGGGATCACAGTGTTCTCCACATGCCTCCTCCTGAACATCGAGGCGTCGATGTAGATCTGGGTATAGTCTGGTTCCATGGTGGAATATGTGTCTAAGGGTGAAGCTATGCTCACGAGATGCGACGGTCCCGGATCTGAAGCTTCCTAGTGCTGCAGAGGGCAGATGTGGTTCCAGGGATTCTTGCTGTCCATTTGACCAGGCAGTTGCAAGTGTCAATAACGACAGTGCAAGGGAAGTTAGGAGCATCCCCGCCATATCCCTGACATCAGAGTGCCAAAATCTTGGGAAGGACACATAGATTCCACGGAAGAAGATACTCTACCAAGAGAGCGTATATACGGTTGAACGCTTACTTGGACAAGGGGACGTTTGTCATCAGCGAGAAATCGCGCTCCATGCCAGTAGTGCACGAAATCTATGACATCGCAGAGGTATGGATCAAAGACCATTGACAAGACACGCCCCGAGCGAAAGTAGTGGATATTATCTACTGTAGAAATATGGGTTATAAGCGCTGTTGCAGGTAAGGTACGATAACGCGTTTCCGCCTTAATCCCTACGACGATGACCCGGATTCGTTAAGACTCTGTTAACATCCGTACGAGTACTCTGGAATTCAAGACGCTCTGACAATCACTCATACACCCGTCAACTGCTTCGCTTTCTGACGGTATTATAAGATCTTGTTGTCTCTTCATGTCACTTCACGGGACTACAATGCTGTGAGGTCAAGGGTCATCGTTCTAATATTGAGACATATCGACTAAGAACAGCTAATATTTCCAGCGGACTGACAGATAAGCTGTGCAATGAAATTGTTTGCACGTCAATACAAATGTCAACAGAATAGAAAACATCACAATGCAGGGATAGAGCTAATCTGGCGGAAAACCGTTCAGGCAAGGAAAGAGTCCAGGTCGACGGCACCACCGCACTCCGGTGTCTTGGTATCTATCATGGAAAGCGTAAGGTCAGTTGATGCGTCCTGCCATCTAGCTCTTAGACAGACGACTTACCCTCCTTATATTGCTTTGCATAGGCCTTTGTCCATCCGCCCATGAATGTGTGTACGGTAGATACTCCTGGCTTTCCATCCGCTTGCACAGCCCAAAGAGGGAGATCGCTACCAACGTTGGTAGACC
>JAABUW010007272.1_pt1 | contig 13427 bp, 11 predicted proteins | sample 5560081 | NCBI WGS metagenome assembly JAABUW01 (sample SAMN10711882, study PRJNA513363) | rock metagenome | isolation source: Antarctica rocks | place: Antarctica: Victoria Land, Knobhead sud
GCTATAATTAATAGGTTAAGTATAGTAGATAGACTATAACTATTATTCGATTAGTATAGTACTAGTCGAGTAGTTTAATCGTTATATAGCTTCCGTAGCTATCTATAATAAGGAGCCGCTAGTTACGGCTATTACGAGCCTTCTTCTTTATCTTATAGTTAAAGATAGTCTTTATCTATCCTATAGTAATATTGTTACTCGTCTAGCTATTAGGAGATAAAGTAAAGAATACGTCGTCGTTCTTTACGTCGAGATCTTATAACTAAGCGTCTTAAAGCTAGCTAGGCTAGCCTCCGAATATAATAGCTATAGGTAACGTAGAACCGTCTATATAGATAGTAGCTAATATTATAACCTACTCTCTATTACTATTAGCGTACGCTCTAGCTAGTTTACCCTTATAGTAGGCTACTTTACTAAATATTTAACTAGCCTTACTAGGTTAGCTAATAAGAAACCCTTTCTCGTCTATATTATACGTATTATACGTCTCGATATAATATTACTATATCTTAGCCTCTAGAAGGTCGAAGTAGGCCTTATATAAGCTCCTTATATTAGCCTTAATATATTATCTATCGATAGCTTAAAGGTAACTAGACGAAAGGGCGTCTTTATAGCGCGTACAAAACCTCTAGGACTAGCTCTTTCTAGGCTCCTAACTACCTATTTTATAGGCTATATTATATACTATTATAGTAGTTAGAGGTAGGCCCCTATTAGTAAGCTAATTAATATAGGCTATTAGGTTCTTCTCTTATATAGGCGTAAGTAGTTACTAATTTTAATAGCCTTCTTCGATCGATTTAGTAACTCTATAGAAGCGTCGTAATAAGGTAGAACGGTCTATATTATAGACTCGTACGACTAAGGTAATAGACTTAGTAGTATCGAGCCTTAGCTCCTCTAAGGCGGCCTTAATTAAGTCTATATTAATATAATAGTATAGCTTCAAAGTGAGTGTAATAAACGTGTAAAGCGTGCACGCGATGGGTCCGTGCACGCGGTGTTTTAGTCGTCTACACCTGCAGGATTGCGAGATCAGAAACCAGGAAACGGGACAAACCAACGAACATCCCGTCGCTCGACAGTCAGACATGTGTTGTCTTAGAGACGGCAGTGGCAGTGTAAGCCGGCTGCTATTTCATAAGATATGTCGCGGAGTCCCGTCATGCACAACAGAAAACAGAATAACACTGGAAGGTGCACGTGTTTCGTAGCTGAATTAAACTGAAGCCGAAGCTCTGCGAGAAGATCAGAATCTTCTAGACAGCGGTCAGTTGTACAATATACTCAATATACCAAATTATTGAACATCGAACACACGACCTTGGTTGCATGGTTGGCGACCCGTATCACTATAGAACATAAGACTACTTGCAGCGCGGCCGTGAAGATGAGACTGAGCGAAGTCCCAACGTATGCCTTCGAATCCGAAATGTCTCTCATTCGTTCTTTCTACGGACAGGACGTACCATCCTCTACTCTTCGTTGTGCCCGCCCGCCTTTAGTGGTTGTCTTCGTGGATCATACCCGAACGCTTTCGTCCCTTTGACTTAGTCTTCGCCACTCTCTCCCCTCTCCTCTCCAGTGCTGCCCGCTTCACGCAACCCCCACGACAGGGTCCTCTCATGCAGTTGGACTCGTGGATAATCATTCCACCTTTTGTTGTTTTCTTCGCCCCGCTGACTTCCAACTCTTTCGTCGCCATTGTCCAAATGGTTGAGAATCCAGGTGTCGGGACCGAATAGGCCGGGGTTTGTCGCTGTAGCGAATGACATATGTTATGATTCTGTGGCGATGCTTTTTGGTATGCTGTCGAGATGCCTGGTGGCGATGCTTGTTGGTATGCTGTCGAGATGCCTGGTGCCGATGCTTGTTGGTATGCAATCGGCATCCTGGGTAGCGGATGAGGGTCTGCTCCGTATTGCCGATGTGGCGGATATGCTACATCATAGTTCCATGGCGATGTTTGATCTGCAGCTGTCGCCTTAGTCAATGGAAAGAGGTCGGTTGCGAAATTTTCGTTTTGCATCTGCGAGGCAAGTCCGTATCCGGTAGTAATTATCTGCTCAGCTGTCGAGAACGATGCTGTGGTGTTTTGTGCGGTCTGTAGGTACGCTGGGATTTGCCATGTTGGAACCGCTTGATATGTAGGCAATGGGCCAGTCGGCTGAAGTGAGTTGTGCTGGGGTTGTGCGCGCTGAGAAGACGTTGGATGTCGGTGTTCGTATGGTGCCACCAATGGATAAGTGGCCATCGTCTGGGTAGCCGCAGGCTCCACGAAAGTAGTGGTGTCACCCGTTGGAAAAAACGACATCGTCGTTATGTTAGCGTGATAGTAAGTCTTGTGTCGCTCGCCGTGAAGAGGCGCTCATACTGCTTCGTACGAGAGGCAGGCTACTTAAGATCCCCGCCGAAGCAACGTTCACGTAGGCACTGTGCGGATTCATCGCGAGCCTTGTCGTACGATTACAGGGGCCCAAGATCCCATATGCCTGTATCCGTTCCGCATACCTGGTAGAGGACCTGTCACATTGAAGGGCAAATTGACGGTCAAGGAGGCGTCGAGAGGGTGTTCGCAGAAATGTTGCATTCCTGGCGCGCAACCGAAGATTGAGTTGCTGAGAGGATACTCTTGTTCTACCCAATGTCTTTGAAGAAATACTTCCGGACGACAACAATATTATCATCGGTAGAGAAAATGTCTGTGACTGCATGTCGTGAGTAAGTGGGGATTTTCTTGCGCACCGCATGATTAGCTCCCTCGAACGGACCCCACCATCGCTAGAACTACCCTCAAACGAGGGCTTGGCTATGATCTACTGCCTGGAGTTGATGCGGCAAGAATTGACGAGCCAGATGCCCAATCAATAGCTTTGCAGAGACATGGCAGTACACTCCACTTGCTACAATCCACCATCCATCGCGCCGCATCATGCACCAGCTGCGACCTGAAGCAGTTGGCCTCGCCAACCACATGGTCAACCTCGTCGCCCTGCTCACTTTGCGCCTCCCCTTCTTTATGCTCCCCTCCCTCCCCTCATCATCCGCCGAATCCTCCACCAAATCCTCCACCGAACCCTCCCCGCTGCGCTACTCCACCTCGTGCCTTTCTATCCGCTTGCAAGAAGCCACCTCCGCCCGCGCACAGGATGAGATGATCGCGAACCAGCCCTCCTCACTCCCGTCTCCGTCATCTACATGGTCTCAGCAACCTCTATAGCATCACTGCCTCCAGCTACCTACAGCTACCTGGCTACAGTCGTCTTGGACATCTCACAGTCCGCGGTAACCATCCTCGAACCTTTCGTCGCCAGTCTACACCAGAACCTCAAGGCTCGCAGCGCCGAGGGAAAGAAGAAGGCGGGCGCGGGCAAGGAGTCCGGCGACGACACTTCCATCGACTAGTCCGCTAAGAAGTCAAAGTCGGAGTCTGGTGCGGACACTTCCACCACCCGGATCACTGAGAAGCTAAAGGCGGAGGCTGGCAAGAATACTCCCGTGGACCAGGTCGCGAAGACACTGAAGACGGAGGAGTCTGGCGAATACACCGGAGACCAGGTGGCGAAGAAGATTGTGGGGAAGCAGCCCGGTGAGGACACTTCCGTAGACCCGGTGGCGAAGAAGCCGAACGAGGGAGACTCTGTCGAAGCAATCTCCTAGCTTGCAGAGAAGATGGTAACGAACAAGCTCGGTGCCTCGCAAAGTTCTGCAAACAAGAGGATGCTCTGATGGCAGGGTGATGGCTTTGATCAGGAAGGTACAGCGCACATCCAGCAGGAGGACAATGGCTAGCGCGGAAAATTGTTGGTCTGCGAGCGAGCACAGCTGACGATGTGGTAAGCCATCACAGCCCGATTTTGTTTGATATGTTACTCATGCTAATGGATAGATGCAGATCGCTGCTCGAGAACAAGGGATTGTTCGAGGCCGGGACTTTGCCTCACAAGCATAGTCAAGAAGTACACTAAGCTGATGTACGAAGCTGCCTTCATCTCAGGTTACATCTACATCTCCTACCAGTTCTCATCACCGTGGCCATGTCCCAAAATCCACTCCGGATCTCACAAGCTTCGCTCTCCACCAGTCCTTGTCGCTGCGTTTCGTAGCCTTGACGAACAGTCGCAGCGACTTCACAAAATACATCAGTTGCAGGCTTCACATCGTACGCAACGTCAGCGAGGAAGTGTTGCTTCTTCTTTCTTCCAACTTTCGCAGATGCTGGGCGTGATGGTACTGGCGCTTGCGTCATCTTGACTTCTGCGGCTCCTGCGAAAAATCGACCAAGGAATGTGGAGGAGTGGCTGAAGCGCTTTGAAGGCAGGCCCTTGAGACGCCATCGGTGAGCAAATTGCTTGTGGTGGTCGTAGCGTACTGGATCGCGGCGTCCTTCGGTGGCTGCAGGATCTTAATCGGTAGCAGATCTTCATCCACCATGCTATGCGCGTCGCAGACGGCTAGCGGATGCTGGATACGCGAGATGGGCGCCAGCCGTTGATGATTCCCCAGCGGCCGTTCTTCTCAAGTGCGTGGCGCCCGACGGGGGAGGAGGCGTCGAAGTGGTCTTGGAGGACTTGCAGGGCGCAGGCGGGGGTCTGGTCGATGTGGATGTAGCGGGCAGGGAAGATGCCGGGCACGGGGGTGGAGGCGGAGGACAGTTTGGGGTCGGTGGCTAGGGCGGCTTGGATTTTGGCGGAGTCGTCGCGGCGGGTGATGTGGCTGAAGATGTAGACGGAGGTTGCGCCGGTGCTAACGGCGGGGGAGGGTTGTTTAGTGGATGTTTGGGTTATTGGACGGGAGGATAACTTACACGTCTTCCAGTAGCTGCTGGACTTCTGGATAGGCGACCGTTTCGATTTGCCCATCGTCTGTGAAGTCTGTCTCCGTACTGGCTCGTTTGCAGTACTGGAATCCGTGGGTATCGAGGCTGAAGTCGGACTCGTGGCCCCTGGCGTCCTGGATTTGGATTTGTCGCTCGTCGAACTTGCGGCGGTATGCCCCTGCTGTGCCGATTGCGAATTCGGACTGTCCGCCTTGTGACGGGTCCAGGTAGAAGCTCAGTCTTGCATGGACGGTATTGTCATGGGCGTGGTGAGCGCCATTGGTACCATGGTTGTCACCGCTGCAGCCATTGTGTTTATTATAGAGGGGGAGTACTTCTGCTATACATTGAGGCAACGACGATTGGGCTGGACTAGTGGTTGGAATATGGAGTGTAAAAACTGCAGCAGGCACATTTTGGTTAGACACATATATAAGCTTCCCTCTGTGGGCACGAAGGTCTGATATTCAACTGCATATGCTTGAGCCGACAAAGACGGAAAGCTCGTCGATCAGGTGTATGGAGTTGCGTGACTGTAGTCCCGGGCGAATGGCATAGTACTGTCCAACTCGGAGATTGATCCCCGTAGGCGGGAAGTCAAAACTATGGAGGTGGAGCGTCAGGGTCCCTGGAGAATGCTTGCCGAAACCACATTGAACTTTCGAGATATAGTCGAACAAACGCAATTTTTGGACAGTCAACATGGACATTTGCCATATACATCTGACCCTGCAATCATGTCGGCCAAAATCTCGATTCGAGAACAAGTCATCGGCACCTGGGAGCTCGTTTCGTATATTAACTACTCCGAATAATCGCCTTCAAAGATCCTGTATCCCCTCGGCAAAGATGCAAAGGGTATGATCTTGTATACACCGGATGGCCCAATTACAGTCCCCGGGGGGGCAACGGCATCGCTATCGCCACACTCTTCGCCCGACAAGGTGCAACTCTTTTTGGCTGCGATCTCTCCCTCGGAGCAGCTGAAAAGTCCAAACAGCAGATTCTCGCCGAAAATACCAAGACCTAAATCACCGTTGTGAAAGGGGACGTGACGTCTTCGTCGTCGATGGAGGAAGTTGTTGCAAGTTGTGTTCAAAAACACGGCCGCATTGACATACTTGTAAATAACGTTGGCCGAGCTGAACCCGGACATCCTGTCACGATGGCCGAGGAGGTCGGGGATCAACAGATTGAGTTGAACCTGAAGAGCGTCTACATAAGCACACATTTGGTCTTGGCCATTATGGAAAAGCAATCCACAGGCGGTTCAGTGGTGAACATTTCCTCCGTCGCTGGCTTGCGTTATATAGGATCACCGCATGTGGCGTATACGACGGCAAAAGGAGCGATCCACGCCTTCACAAGCTCAACGGCGGTAATGTTTGCGGGCAAAGGTGTGAGATTGAACACGGTGGTGCCGGGGTTGATCAACACCCCCCTAGCTAGGATGGTCCTTGAAAGCATTGGAGAGGACTACTCGAAGATTGCGAAGGTTAGAGATGCGCAGGTTCCAATGGGAAGAATGGGGACGGCGTAGGATATTGCTAATGCGGTACTGTTCTTAGCGAGCAAGGAGGCGTGGTACGGAGCTCGTAGTGGATGGTGGATTAATACAGAGCACGGGGCGGATGTAGAATACTCGAGCAAGGATGAGCTGCATTGGATGGAAAAGTGCATGAATAAAGCTTGGATTGTCCGAAAGCGACTAGCTTCAGACTGGTCCTGTGAGTCGATCAAAGATATTCAGGCACCATTCAACCCGCCTTGATACTCGACTCGCTATCTTGATACTGGGTTCTTGGTTGCACGACGCCATATGAGCTCCGGTCTCCATCGTTCAATATGTCTCCAAGGTCAGTTCCTTGATGCTGAAAAAATACTCGGCAGACACCACCTTCAACTCGACAGGCGACTCAACGCTCAACACCAGCTGATCGTCCTACAGCTTAGCAACCCTTCTCTGTATGCCACCCATCCAGTTGGGAAAGCTCGAAACGAAGAAGTGATGCAGCAGAACAGGGACCGGCCCCGACTCATCCACATCAAACCCCCCGGAGTATCCAACATATCCCTTAGCGGAATCGGCCTATTCGCTTTCGCACCCATTCATAGGAAACGCAGAGGCAAAGTCCTTCTCAACCTTCGCCAATGCAACCGATGCCTGCGATCAGGGCGACTTGACCACTGAGATCGTGTATCTTTTGAGATAACGGAGGGGCTTCAACGACTGCCATGTTGTCTGTTGTCGAAGTGTGATTCTTGGGAGGCTTTGTAAAGTAATTTAGTTTCTTTGCTCAAAGGCACATCTAGGTCGGAAATGTCAATACTTAGCTTCGAAGAGTCCAGATTATATGCTTAAAAGCACCCTGTATCAAAGTGAAGTAGCCTGCAGACCTACGTATTGCTATAGACGGTACTCGGCATGCCGTCGGCTTTCGATCGCCGCGCCAAGTATGCAAGTAGAATCGAAGCCTTTTGATCCGTCAGATGTAAGATCACAAGCCCTGTACAGTTACACGTACCTACTCCGCGCCGCATCAAAGGCTTCAAAGCCAAAGTCGCTCAAGAGTAGCTCCAAGCTAGCTCTGTTCTGTTAGCGACACTTTCGATATTCCTGAAATTGTTCGAGATCATGGCTGGTTGACAGAACAATCCAGATCGTAGGTAAGTGGCGGAGAATCTCCGCAATTTCGCCCACGTGGCCAGTGGTTCGCTTCCCGGCGAACAGTGGCCGAGGAGGTGACTGACATGTTCTGGAACTCAATGTGGGACTTATAATGGGGACGACGACGCCCGTGACCCGTGTGACTTCATCGTTGCCAACATCAACATCGAGTGCCGACAAACGACATGGGTTTCTTTTCTAGTGCAGCTGACGCTGGTGGGAGGAAACAGAAACTAAATTCCTACAACATTATCATCCTGATTCTCCTCGCTCCTTCATCTATCACCTATGGCTATACTGCTGCTATCATCGCTACGACTCTGGGTAAGTCTCGTTCTCAATCTTCGGATCAATAGAGTCAACTGATGTATCAGGGCAACCATCGTTCCTTGCATACTTCGACTTCGCAAACCGCCCGAACGCTAACGCACTCCTCGGAGCCACTGGCGGGGTCTACTTCGCTGGTGGTACCCTTGGACCTCTGATCCTGCCCACTATTACTGACCGACTCGGTCGAAAATGGGGCATCACCATCGTACGTCGTTGAACAAGCTATGAGGATAGCGCTGACAGTCTTTAGCCGTTGATCATGAACGTCACCTCTGCCGCTCTCATGGCTGGGAGCACCAACATTGGCGAATTCATCTTCTTTCGTTTCGTAGCTGGAGCGAGCGCTTTCATGATTTTGGGGGCCGTGCCGGTACGCACACAAGCTCCCTCTCGTGGTGTTCGAATGTCTGGCAGCTAACGCGAACGCAGTTGCTCATGAACGAGGTCGTGCCTAGTAGAATGAGAGGTGGCTTAGTCGAATTGCATGCCGTCTTCTTCATCCTGGGATTTGCCATTGCTTCCTGGATCGGCTTCGGATTCTCGTTCTGGACCTCGTCTGGCAGTGCGTGGCGGGTGCCTCTCGCTATCCAAGGTTTCTTCAGTCTGTTGGGACTGATCGCGATTTATTGGATCCCCGAAAGCCCACGATGGCTCGTGATGAGAGACCGTGAGGATGAAGCACAGAAAATTTTGTACGACCTGCACAGTGACGCCTCGGATCCAGAGCATGAGTTTGCGAGGGCTGAGATGTATCAAATCCAGAAGCAAATTCGTATCGACCGGACCCTGGGGAACTCGTGGATGCATCTCTTCCGGAAACGTTCGTATCTGAAGCGAGTAGGCATGGCATGTGTAAGCTACCTCCACGCCGCCAAGTGATTATTCCGGATGTTCTTAAATTCGAACGACTTCGTCTCCACAGGATTGAACGGCTGGATCTGAAATGCTGAATCTCGCTCTAGGGTCTGACGTTCTTCATTCAATCTTCCGGCGATCTTGTCATCAACAGTAAGTCTCCGCTCCTTCGGAAACGGGGTTCTTCGTGATATATTATTAACTTCGCCTTAGACTACAGTCCACTGCTGTACAAGAATCTTGGCTTTGGAGTGGAGAAACAACTTCTCTACCCGTCAGCATGGCTCACGTTTACACTCGGCCTTAGCGTCATTGCCATGCCAATAATGGACCGAGTTCCAAGAAACAAGATCACGGCAGTAGGCCTTTGGTGCTGCATGAGCACTCTTATCGTTGAAGCGGCACTCATCGCAAACTTCGTCCCTTCTACCAATGGGAATGCTCTGCGGGCCGCGGTAGCTATGCTCTTCGTTTTCCAGGTTGGTGATACGATAATGTTGAATGGTAAGTACGAGAGGCTATCGATCGTGAAGCAAGGGAGACCCTGACTTACAGATGCAGGTCCCGAATGGGCGTATCTTGGAGAGATGTTTCCAACACACATACGATCGAAAGGCTACAGCCTAGCGATGGCCGTGTTGGCGCTCGCCAATATCATCTACACTCAAGCCGCCCCAACTGCCTTTGCGTAAGTCAAGTCTAAGCGCGTAGTTGGTCCCCACTAACAGTGATCTGAAAGAACTTCTGGCTGGAAGTTCTACCTTCTGTTCATTCTGCTCACCTTCATTGGAGGGATCGTCGTCTGGATCTGGTATCCCGATACTCGCAATATGCCCTTGGAAGAGTTGGCGGCGCTATTTGGAGATATCGACGATGTCGCCGTCTACGAAGCGGAGATAGAAGTCGATCCAAATTCCCATGCCATCGTGGATCATCATGATGAGAAGGCTGGAGCGTTGCACACTGAGAAGGCGACAATGGACGTTTGAGACGGGGTCGGTAACACGTCGGACAATAGCTCCAAGATCAGTCATATGCTGACAGCGTTAAGTGTGCGGCTGGTCCGATTAAGAAGCGATTGATCAAGTGGTGCGGCTTGTTGCCAAGTTTCTGAGTCAACGTTGTTTAGGCAGGTCAATTTTATCTTGTTCCACGATCTCATCCACAGATAGGACAGCTCACCGGTTCACGGGAGTGCTAGAACAATAGAACCGCAAGCTGTGACCACCGACATGATGCATGGCACGACAGCCGTAGGCCGGAAGCGATCTCTAGACCAAACGTTCGAGAGGACATTGGCGAGCTCACTCATGTTCTTGCGACATTAGACTTGGAGCCATAAAAGCCGTGTCACCCAGCTGCTGGGTTAAAAGCAGGCACGCGATCGTACATTGGGGAGGATGTTTAGGGTGCGCGTTCGGTGGCAGTTGGATGTGCTGATGTAGCCTATCCTAGCAATGACCCAACAGGACTAGCGGTTGATGGATTGTTCGCTAATGGTACCGGTGACTCGATCGTGGGACTGCTAAGCGTTCGTCTCGACACCATCTGTAGCTCGTTGGGATTAGGTAGCACTACGTACTGTTTCCTACATATCGGGTTTCAGTCGCAGGGCAGACTTCTTACGTAGTAACCTAGTCCTATTATCGAGCTAGCGGAGTCTACAAGGCCTTCTACTCGCTTAGGTAATTATGGCCCTACTTTGTTCGTACGTTACCGACCCGTATACCCTATGTTTAGTATGTATATTTACGGAGCGATCTCCGGATTAATAGGATAGAGTAGGTCGACAAAACCTCCTAATAAGTATAATCGTTCTCTAAGATATTAGTAGGGTTCCGCGATTAATATTATATTACTAGCTTTATCGCGATAGTTCATAAGTAAAGGCGCTAAATAGCTTAATATCAAAGACGTATTACCTATTTCGGATTTAGTTAAATTGTCTATAGAAAGTTCGCTTACTACGTATATAGACTCGGTACGTATACGCCTTTCGTCCGATCTACTAAGTAAATATAAAGGTAAATATCTCGCTTAATACGTATTAGAATTAAGTAAATATAAGCGTATATAATAGTAGTAACTATAGTAGACTTAAATATATATAGGTTAATTAAGTAGCTAACTAATTAGCTTAATAAAAGGCCTAAACGGCTAGAGCTAGTATTAACTATACTAGCTAATTTAGCTAGATCTATCGATAATATAACTACTTAAGTAGGTAAATATTACTTCCTTTACTTATTCTACTTCTTAGCTAACTACTAAAGCTTAATAGCGAGTTATTTAGTCGCTCTATCTATATTCTATTAGTACTACCGTTATAGTACGTCTACGGCTTAGCTAATCTTCCGACTTAAAGCCTATTCTTAATAGTTAATACGTCGTTTCTACTTCTTTACTATCTTAAGAAGTAATTATATCTTCTTCTCTTTACGTATAAGCTACTTAGTAGCTTTCTCTACTTATTTTATAGCCTTTTTAGCGTTATATTTAGCTTATAGCGTCTAGATACGACTTAGACTAAATATTATAGCTATAGAGACTCTATTAGTACGTATCTTTTTAATTAATATCTTATTTTAAGTCTTTTTCTTTAAGCTTTAAATAGAGCCCTTTTAACGCTTAAATTCTTATACTTAAGAATTAAATTCTTAGCTTTAAGGTTATAGAGCTTATTTATAAAGTAATAAGCTTAATAGTAGTTTACTCTTAAACTACGTAACGCTACTTTACTTCTTTAATAAAGTAGACCTTCTTATATTATTTAATAGCTACTAAAGCGTTATTATATAAGGAGGAAGTTATTAGTCGTAAAGAAGCTACTAATAACGCTATTTTATTTAATATAATAGCTAAATTAAGTAGTAGTATACCTATCTTTATAAAGAATAAGAGGACGTTACTAAATATAAAGGCCTTATACTACGTATACTAAAATAAGCGGAAGAAGTTACGCTTTATAACGGAGCTAATTCCTTAACTATTATAGATATAACGCTTAAGTAATATTACGATCCTATAAGGTAGTATTACGTAAGTACTTCTTTAAAGAGTAGGTAGTAGTAGGTATCGTAGGTAATATAACTTAATATATATAAATAGCTATAGACCTTTTGGTAAGATTATAATATAAGTTAAATATAAGTATATCGAAGATATCCTTAGTCCCTATATACTTAAGTAAGTATTCCTATCTCGACTATCTCGCTACGAGACCGTCGAGTAGTACTCGTTATCTCGCTATCGAGTAGTTAAGTACTATTACGTAACTCCTATAGTATCTCGCTTAAAGGATAGCGAGATACTAGTAGGCGTTAAATACTCTTATCTAATTACCTATAGTTTAGGTATCTACCTATAATACTATCTCTCTTTTAGCTTAGCCGTCTTAGCTAAGCTAGACTTTAAAAGGTAAGTATTATCCTAACTTCTCTACTATCTATTATATCTTAGTCCTTAATAAACCGTCTTCGTCTCGTATCTAAAATATAACGACTAGGATATTCTACTAAATTACCCTATAATTACTACTTCCTTCTTAGTTACTACTATATAGTTATAGATAGTTCTTTAAGAGCGAAATACTCTAAGTATATACGCGTTAAGAAACCCTACGTAAACCTCTCCTAGAGTTCTCTCGATAAAACGCGTAAGGAGTACTAGAAAAAGGTAGATATTAATAAAGAGCTCCTTACTAAGGTTATAGCGCGGTTAATACGGAATAAGAAAATCCTTCGTTAAGCTACTAAGCGCGCTTAGAAGAAGGCGTAGTACCTAATATCGGTAATAGACGCCGCTAGTAAGCTAGAGGATCCTAATCTACTAGAGAATTATTCTACTATAGACGTAATAGTTAGGCTATCCCCTATAGTATAGTCTACGCTAGGGTAGATTAATAATTTCCTCGACTTCGGTTCTATTTCGTAATAGTTTCCTCTTAGGCCGTCCTTATAGTCGTAGTAGATAATCCTTTTAATACTAGTAAAGGAGTTTCTAGTAGACTTATTTAAGGTTGTTTTCCGATTCCTAAGTATTTTCCTCCTCTCTATATCCTTCCTACTTAACTAAGTATTTCTAACCCTTCTTTTCTAGGAGTTTTTCTATAGTAAAGATATCGTCTTCCTATACTTTAAAGTAGAAGGTAGTTTATAGCGGAATCTCTAGGTCTACTAGTTCTAATATAGATATATAGAATACTAGATATACTCTTATATCCCTAGGTAAATCGAGTTAGTAGTTATTTAGTCCTTTAATATTACTAATTAAAAATAGTCCGACCTTTATATAATCTAACTTCTTTACTTTTCTCCTAGTCTTTAAATTTTTCGTAAGGAGGAAGACCTTATCTCTCTCCCTAAGCTAAGGTACTGTTTTTAAATCCTTATACCTTATTCTAATAAGGCCTTTTACTAGTATAGTATTCTAGCCCTTACTTCTTCGTAGATTTCTTTAAATTTTATTATGTCTATAATAGCGTAATCTACTTCTAGTCTCGGTTATAGCGTTATAAATAGGTTTAGGTCCTTTCTAAAGTTCCTAGAGAATAGAGATATCTTAGTCGTTTCTAATATATTATTATTAAGTATAATCTAAGCTAATAGTAGAAGAGCTTAGGCTTAGGCTTAGGGTTAGGCTTAGGGTTAGGCTCAGGGTAGTAGACGAAGGAATCGAGTCGATTCCTTTGAAATCGGGTGAGAAATTAGGATTAGGGTAGAAGCGCAAGAGTCGATTCCTTTGCTCTAC
>JAABUW010007275.1_pt1 | contig 13423 bp, 2 predicted proteins | sample 5560081 | NCBI WGS metagenome assembly JAABUW01 (sample SAMN10711882, study PRJNA513363) | rock metagenome | isolation source: Antarctica rocks | place: Antarctica: Victoria Land, Knobhead sud
GTGGGCGCTGCTGCCACTGCGGAGGCTGGAGAGCTGGAGTATCAGAGGGGTGGGCACGACTTCGTGGTTTCTGCTGCCGTGTTCTACCTAGGTTGTACAAGGTGCTGTTAGCTGTTAGGTTTCTTGTTGGAAGAGGGAGAGGGTGGGCGTACGGCGGTGAGAACACGCCAGTCCTCGGGTGTCAGATAGCGGAGATGCTTGGTATCGAGCTTCATGTTGTCGTCTTGTAGAATGCGCTTGATAGATGAGTCGGAGTGGAGATTCGACGATTAATGTGCGCTGATGCAAGGGGGGGTTGGGCCCGGCAATTAGTTCCACCGGACCCGCGGAGCCCTACCCGAGAGCTTTCTTGACGCGCATCGACCTTGCCTCAGTGCTCAGACCTCCTTTGCAGAATTATGTTTTGTGTCCGACAAGTCCTAACCCTAGATTAAGCCCTAGACCAAACCCTAATTATTTATAAACGACGCTACAAGGTATAATGCAGTAGCTTCGAGCAATCGATAGACACTATAATATATAGTATAAACTATCTATAAATAGTAAGCGTCAACATTAAAATATAATTTTGCTAGAAGATCTAAGAACAATATATAATATTTAAAATAAAAATCGATTACAATAATAAATAAGTCTTATTTAAGCAAAAATATATAACAGCGTTTGTAAGTACATTTAAGAATAGCTTTATAACTCGCGTAAAATAAAATATTATAACTAGAATAAATATATTTGCAAATACTATATATGCGCTAATTATATATATTGTATTAATAGTTGCTTATATCTTATCGATATTTGTTAATTAAAAAGTATTAGAAATTGCAAGATTGCTCTATTGTAAAATATTATAAATTGCAAAATTATTTTACTATAAAGTATTACAAATTGCAAGATTGCTTTATTGTAAAATATTTAAATACAAATTAAAATTGCGCAAATAAAACTTTAATTTCAAAAATAGCTTTAAGAGAAACAATAATTTTGTTTAATTTGTTAACAAGCTTTCTTTCTAGTATTTAATTCTTTAAAAAATTGTAATATATATATACTATCTAATTAGTTTTAATATAAAAAAACTATAAATAAGAGCTAAATTAAGATATTTAGCAATAAATTTTCTTCTTTTAGCAATTGTTTGATACAAGAGATTGTTAGATAATATATAACTAGAGATAACAATACTTTAGTCTATTAAGTTAAAAATAACAATAAAAATTGTAACAAAACTTTATTGTTAATATAGTTCTAAAATATAATCTCGAAATTTCGAACTTAATTATAGATTGTTTTTCTTTTAATATACTATTTTACTTTATAAGTATTAATATTAACAATTAATTATTAACGCGTTAACAATAAATACAAATCGAGATAATCTACTTAGCAAAGCTCTTTATAGCATTAATAGTTTATATTATATTTAACAAATTATTTTAGACTAAATAAAACAAAAAAGCAAAAAAAAAGAATTAATAGAGAGAGATCTTAATAGTTCTAAACAAAGTAGAAGATAAAACTAAGATTGTTAATACTATTGTTAACAAATTTTTTAATATTATTAGACAAAACAAGTTATAACAAGTAAAATCGAAATAAATATACAAAAAAGATATAATAAAAATAATTTAAACAAAAGATATAAAAGTTATTAAAATTATCTACGCAAAGCTTTGTAATAGAAAGACAAAAAAAATTAACAAAATTTGCGCTAATTAAAAAGTAGATTTCGACAATCTTTAATTAAACAACAGCTTTAAATATTAAATTAAATAGATAATTTTAACAACAATACAATTTTCTTTTGTCGAAATTTATTTATTTTTTGCTTAAAATATTATAATTTGTTTGCAACAAAAAAAAAGAAAACAAGATTTTACGCAAAATATTTTGTTGTTTAATTAACAACTTGTTGCGCAACTTATATTGTTAAAGCAAGAGATTAAATTTTGTAATACTTTAATATCTTTCGCAAATAAACTAAAGATATTTAAGATAATTTAAGAAAATCTAGCAATTATTAATTCTTCCAAAATATTAGTAGTTTTAGAAAAAAAAATAAGATATAAGTTATTACAATTATTAAGAGCAGCAATTGTAGCAACAATAAATAGCAATAAGAAGACAAATAATAATAGTATATTTAACAATATATTTGTTAAGTTATTTATTTTTACTAAATATTTAAAAACAAAAAAAATCAAAGAAATAAGAAATTGCAAATATTATTCTATAAATATTAATTTTCTAAAACAAATTAGTCGTAAATTAAAAAGTAAAATCGATATATATATTAAAAATAAATATTTTTCTACAATTTATCTAATTATAAGATTAATATTAATAAAGAACTTCTTGAACTTATATTATACTTATATTTGCAAAATTGCTAAATATATTAAGCTAAATTTTAACAATATTAGATATAAGATTATTTTAAAAAGATTAAAAACTTGCTAATTTAAACAACTAATTTTTAAAGATTTAAAAATTAACAATAAATTTTTTTTCTAATAATAAAAACAAAATCGATTGCTTGTTTTAAAAAATTAGTTTAAGATCTTTATATATATATATATTAAATATCTTCTTCTTGAACAATCGATTATTAATATATATCAAATTGTAATTAACAAAATTTGCAACAATAAAATCTAATTAAAATAATTAATAGAGAGCAACATTATTGTAGAAAATATATTTAATTAACTTTAAAATAAAATATATTTCGAGAAACAAATTAAAACAAAAGTTAATAAACTTATAGTTAAGAAGTTTGCAATATATTAATACTATTAATAAAAACAAAATAACAAACTTAATTATAAATAGTTGCAAACAATATTTTACTTCTTAAGTTAACAAATTATTTGTATAAATCTAAAATATTAAATATTAAATATTTATTTTTAATTCGATTGCAATTCTTGTTTAATATTGTATTCTTATTATATTAAATTTATTGTTAAAAAAAATAACATAAGCTTTTACTATATTAATATATATATATTTAGATACTTAAAAAACAAGCACAAGAGCGCAATTATTTAAAACTTGATTTTATTAAACAACAAAAATAAGCAAATTTGCACAAAAATAGTATCGAATTTTTATTAAATAATAAAAGAATAATAAAAGAATATTGTTATATATAAGAACAAACTCAAAAATATAGATATTGCGTTTATCTATAATTTAGAGAAACTATAAAAGTTAGAAAATACATAGAAATACAACAACTTTGTAAAAATATCTTTAAAAAAAAAGAGTATATATATTATTAAATTTAAGATTTTGCACAAATTAATATTAAATAGTATTTGCGTCTCTTAACAAATTATTTTTTTATAATATATTAATATGCAAGAGAATAAGAAAATTTTAAACAATATTAAGTTTAATTAATAAAGCAATTTTGTTATTGTATATACAACTTAGATTGTATTTAAACTTATATTGTTAAATTAATTGTATTAATATATTGTTTTATTATAAAAGTTTCTTATATTAATTTAATTGTATATCGACTTTGTTATAAGTTAGATACTTGTTTGTCGAATATTTTAAAATAATTTTGTTGTATAGACGCAAACAAATCGACTCTTAAAAACAAATTAAATAAAGATAATACAAATAATAGTATTATATCAAATAGAGTCTTTGCAAAAATTTAAAATTATTTTCGAGAAAATAAAAATGCAGAAATTGCTTACTATAGCAATAGTAGATATTTTATAAATTAGAAAAGAAAAATAATCGAACATAGAATTGTTTAATAAAAATAAATTAGCAATAGTAATAGAGTTTAGTATATATAACTAATTAAGCAATAACAAGACTTGTTAATCGAGTAATAATAATTATATATTTATTTTTTCTACTTTAATTATATAATTTAAATATCTTTAATATATCTAAAATTGAAACTTAATACAAGAGTAGCGTTATGTTACGCTAGTACTTCCTTTGAAGATATTAGAATTAAGTTGTGCTATTGAAGAGATTTGTAAACGTCTTCAAGCAATGCAAGCAATCACTTAGTAATAAGAATTGCAACTATAGGCAATTTTTATGTTCAATAAATTTTAAGAGAGATTCGATGAATTAAAGTAACAATAAGTAAAAATCTATAATAAGTTGAATACAATTTATAAAAGAGTCGTATTTTAGTTTCTATATATTAAGAAAATACTAATTGTTTATTTTGTTTGTTTGTCGAACAATGCGAACATAATTGTTCGTAATGTTTGTTCGTCGAACATAACAAACATTATGCTTAAATTGTTCGCTTCTTAAATATAGCGAACATAATAATAGATTTACTTAAAGACGTAGAATCTAAATTACTAGTATAGCTTTAATAAGCTCGTAACACTATTTTTCTTCTTCAAAGTTTTCGTTTCAAAACTTAATATCTTTTCATTATGTTTTTAAGAAAAATTAATATTAGAAATTTCTTCTTTTGAAAGATTTTTTTTTTAACGCTTTAAGTTTAATATTTTTAGCGATATGTTCTTGTCGTAATTGTCCAATATCTAATAAAATCTATTGTGTAAATAATAATTTTAAAAAGTATGTAAGATGTGTGCAATTTAATTGTAATTACGATTTAACAATTTTTCTTGCATCGATTAAATAAATTTATAAAGAGCGAATGCGTTTAAAGAAAGAAGTGCGCAATACGCATGCGAAGCTAAGTTAACTAAAAAAACAATTAGATTTTTTGAAGAATAAGAAGAAAGAAATAATTGTAATAAAATGAAAGAACATTAACGATCTAAAGATAAATAAAGCATATTTCGTTAAATTTGTTACAAAGACTCTTGAGTTGCTATTTAATATATCGTTCGAACAATTTTAATTTTTGATTAATTAAAATTAAAATGTTGTTTCTATATTTTGCTTTAATAAAACTTCTTTAAAAGATTCTAATAACGATTAAAATTTTTCTTTAATTTTTATATGTTCTTTAAGATAAAGTATTCTTTTTATTTGATAAAATACTTTTGATTTTTTTGTCGTAAAATTTTCTTAATTTCGAATTAATTTTTTTTTTGCGAATAAAAATAAAATATGTTCTATAAAGACGTGATTAAGTTTGCTAACTTCAACAATAAAATATAAAATATTAAAAATATTTTAACGTTCTTAAGTAAATCGAGTTTGTAATTAATTAATCTTTTAGTTTTTTTAACAAAAAACGATTCGACTTTAATATAATTTAATTTCTTGTTTAACTTTTTTGTTTTAAGATTTTTTATAAAAAGATATATTTTATTTCTCTCTTTTAGCTAAGATGTCGTTTTTCGTTTCTTATTTTAATATTTAATTAATTTTTCTTGCATTTTAGAGATGTTGTCGTGTATCTTTTTTAGTATTATTACTCTTTTGATAACTAATTGCGCAAATAGATGCGTACGTTCTTTCTTGAAGAGATTTAATTTCTTGTTATAATTGACGAAGAATAAAGTTATTTTAGTAATATTTAAAATCTTTGCATTGAGTGCTAGTTGTGCTATAAATAAAAGTAATACTTAATTGCTATAAATATTGTTGATATAATGTCTTAAATATTGCTTAAGACTTTAATTTATTCTTTTTATCTAATTATTTGTAATTAAGTAATAGATAATAAACATTCGAAGTCTTGTATCTAACATTAGAAGAAGCGTCTTTTAATAGTTAGATGTAAAGAGCTTGTCTTTATTATTAATTAGTTTCTTAAGTGTATCGTAATATTGTATAAATTAATTTAATATAATGTATTTTAATTGTTTTGCGATAAACTTTTCTTTGCATGCAATAATATATAAGTACTTAATAAGTTTATTAATTATTATTAATATTAAATTATATTTGTTTTTAATTGTTAAATTCGTCGACTTAAGCAACTTAATAATAAAGTTTATCGTAACTTTATCTTATAACGATTTAGATAATTTCTAATATTAGATTTTGTTATAGTTTGCGTACGTATCATGTTTGTTTTACTAATAGCTAAGATATCGTTTAATATATATTTCGACAACTTATCTTATTTATAAGAATTAATAATGTTGACGTAAAAGCTAAAGAGTTTTTGTTATTTTTAAGTGTCTTTGCAATAATTCGTTATAATGCTCTTTTATACATTTGTTAATTTTGTTGATAAATATTTAAAGTTTTTCTTTCTTTATTAGAAACTCTTCTATATTATTTTAAAATATTTGTAGTGTAGCATTTAGTTCGTACTTATTTGTTAATAGTGATTCGTCTTTGTTGATCTTAAGTATATTGTAATTAAACGATTTTTTCGTTTTTATATAATTACTTCTTTTGCTAAGTGCGTCTACTTTGTCGTTATCTTTGTCTAAAGTATATTGTATTTTAAACTTATATTATTCTAGTTTTTTTAATTATTGTACTTGTCTTTTGTTTAATTGCTTCGTAGTAATGAAGTGCACAAGATTTTTGTAATTTGTAAGAATTGTAAGTTTTAATAATTTTTCTATGTATACTCTTTATAATTTCAAGAAAACTACTATAGCGAATAGTTTCTTATTGTAAACATTATAGTTTTATTTAATTAATAAGAGTTTTTTCGAAAGATATATTATTAAATGTTATATGTCTTTATGTCTCTAATTAAAGCATGCATCGATAGCTAAATTTAATGCGTTAATTTTAATTTTATTTAATAATCGTAAATTGTACATTTTTAATATTAACTTCTTTAAGCATTTTAATTTAAGATTCTAAAATAATTTTTTCTTTGTAAATTCTTATATTTATAACGTATTTTTTTTCGTAAAATTCGTCAATAATATTGCGTTTACTAAATAGTTTTTAATAAACTTTTTGTTATAATTTATGAAATCTAGAAAGAATTATACTTTTTTAATATTTGTTGATAATTTTTATTCTTTAATTGCTTGTAGTTTCTTAGAATTTATGCGTATTTTGTATCGTTTAACAACAAATTTAAAGAAATTAACTTTCTTTTAATAAAATTCGCATTTTTTTAACTTAAGATGTAAATTTTTTATGTTTAAACATTTTAATACTTTGAAAACATAATTAACATGCTCTTTTAAAAATTTTGAGTAAATTATAATGTTGTTCAAGTATGTTATAACAAATTGATTTAAATATTGTCGTAGTATATTATTAATTATTTTTTGACACATTGTTAAGACGTTCGTAAGTTCGAACAACATTATTGTGTATTTATATAATTTATATTGTGTGCAAAAAGCTATCTTTTACTCTTTTCTTGTTTTTATTCTAATTTAGTTGTACGCTTTTCGTAAATCTAATTTAGTAAAGTACTTCGCTTCAAATAATTAATTTTGAAGTTCGCTAATATTAAATAGTAAATATCAATTCTTAATTGTAATATTATTTAGCTTCTAGTAATTAACATATAGACGAAAAGTTTTATTCTTTTTTGATACAAAGAGAATCAAGTATTTTGTTTGTAATTAGAATTTTTTAATAAATTCTTTTTTTTCGTTTTCTATTAAGTATTCGCAAAGTACTTCGAGCTTTTTCTTAGATAAAGCATATATAAGTTTAAACGTAAATTGCTTGCTTAATTCAAATTTAATTTTGTAATTTTACAATTAATATTTAGAAAGAATCTTTATTGTTTTCTTTTCTTAAAATAAATGCTTTTAATTGTTGTATATTTGTAATACGTATTTTAGCGATTTCTTTGTTATATTAAATAGTTTAAAGCTTTTAAAAGATTCGTAATTTTTTTTACTTACTTTAACTTTATAATTTAATTAATCTTTGCTAATATTTATCGAATCAAACTTTATTAAATTGTTCTTTTGCAAAAATGTAAATTTGTTATTTGCAATCGATTTTTAACTTAATCTTTTATCTATTATTGAACGTTGTTGATGCGTAGATTAGATATAAATTATATAATTATATTGCGCAAATTTAAGTACTTATATATTTTAGTTAACTTCTAGATTGTGTTGCTTTAATTAAGATATTTCTAAAACAATATTATAAGTAACTATTTTCACTATATTAAAGATTAGTTTCTTGTGATATTGCTAAATAGCTATCAATAGTAATTTCGTTTCTTTATCTACTTTTTTATTCTTGTCGAATAATAAATTTTTATCTATAATTACTAGGTTGTATGCGTCAAGCTTCTTTTAAGTAAAGTATTCTTTTCTTTTAACAAGAGTTTTAATTATAAAATTATTTATCGCATCAAAATTAATTATTGTAATAAATTGTTGTTTATTAACTTTAACTAATGTAATAAAACATCGTACGTATACTATTAAGTTTAGTTGCTACTATTAGATTAACATATTATATTCCTTTGATATGCTCTTTACTAAAAAATTTGAACTTTTCCCTATTTTAATGCTATAATTTCTGCTTTAAGCGCTTGCTTGCGCTAAGCTTTCTTTCTATGCTAGATTAATAATTTTAACTTTTTAGAAAATTAGTTAACTTCTTCTTTGTTTTCTAAATGAATTTAACAGAGTCGTTATAGCATTTTGTTCAACTAAGTGTCGCATATTTCTTTGCTTTTTTTATCGCTTATTTAGATAGACTAATATTGCTTAATTGTTGTTTAATTTTCTCAAAAATATTTCTTTTTATAGTGACATCGCTTTTTAGCGCTTTCTCGCATTTATTTACGATCTAATTTATCTATTGTTTCTTCGATAAATCAACTAAAGTCTTAAAGTGTTTTATAATGTTATTTAGACATTCGTGGAAGTTTTTCTAATCGTATTTGTCGTTTAAGTTTGTTGCTAATTAAGAATATAACGTTCTTGGTTGTTTCGTTCTCATAGTCTTATTAAGTATTTAATTAATTTTTTGCGTAAATGCGAATATTTTATCTAATAATGTTTTATCTAGAACTTTCTATAATTGATTTAGATTTTCTATCAAATAGTAGTTGTTGTTCGATTCAATCTTGAGAGTGTTCGTCTCTATATCGATTTGCTTTCTAATGTTGTTCTAATTATTAAGTATCTCTCTTAATATAGCATTAATTTGTTAACAATTTATTAAGTTTCGTGATCGACAATCTCTTGCGAAGTAATTTGATTTGTTACATAAATAGTACGTTTTCTAAAATTTGTTATCTTGCTTTTCTCTAGAGTTCTTTTCTTTACGTTGTTAAGTAAAATTTAATTTTATAGATGCAAGCTTACAATAATTAAAATTACTATATTTCTAATTAAAACGAAATTCTTCTTGCTAATATTTGATCGCTAGTTCAAAGAAGATTTTTGCTCTTTCTTAAAATTAATTGTATCTTTTCTTTATAGCTCTTTTATACAACTTGTTGTCGAAATCAATAACTATTTCGATAAAATTAAATATGTTGTTAAGAGTTTTCTTATTACGCATAATTTTGTCTTTTAGATTGTTTTTAAAATTTTGTCGAAACATTGTTATAAATACAATATTGTCTTATTTGATTAAATTAGCATACTTTTAGAATCTAGCTACGTAATCTATTGCAAAGATTTGTTGAGTTAAATGCTAAATTACTCTTTTCGCAATTTGTTTTTTGTTAGATATTTCAAAGATTCTTCGAAGCTCTCTTTTGAAATTATTAAAGTTTATAAATATTGTACAAGAGTTTTCGTTATAATTCTTTAAGTACTTTCGTAAGTTTAGCTTAAGTTAATGCTAAGCTCTCTCTTTAAAAAATGTTAATGCGAAAATCGTCTTCTAATTCGCTAGAACAAAATAGAAGATAAAATAGATATTTATCTACATAAGTTAATTCTTCAAGCTAATATAATCTTTATAATAGATATCTAGTTTATTAATCTTAATTTTGTCGTCTTTTATAACTAATAATCGACGTAATACTAATAAGCTAGTGCTTAGAATAGAGACGCGTTGATCTAATACAAATATTCTTAAAGTGTTCAAAATGTTACGCTAATACTTTCTTTAAAGATATTAAAATTAAATTGTATTATTGAAGAAATTTGTAAACGTCTTCAAGCAATGTAAGCAATTATTTGATAATAAAAATTGCAACTATAGACAATTTTTATGTTTAATAAATTTTAAGAGAGATTCGATAAATCAAAGTAACAATAAGTAAAAATTTATAATAAGTTGAACACAATTTATAAGAAAATCGTGTTCTAATTTCTATATACTAAGAAAATACTAGTTGTTTATCTTGTTCGTTTGTCGAACAATGCGAACATAATTGCTCGTAATATTTGTTTGTTAAACATAACAAACATTATGCTTAAATTGCTCGCTTCTTGAATATAGCAAATATAATAATAGATTCGCCCAAAGACGTAGAATCTAAATCACTAGTATAGCTTTAGTAAGCTTGTAACACGTTAATTGCTATTTAATTTTATAAAAACTATATAATTACTAGTTGCATTTTATATATATTAAAAAAGAGAAATTTAAGATCTATTATTAGCACTTATTGTTAACAATTACTTATTTAAACTAAGATAAAGATACAACAAAGTTAATAAAGCAAAATTGTACAAATACAATTTTGTCTTTTTTAATTATTTCTTTTTGCTCTTTAAATATTACAACTCTAGCTCGTTACAGCTGATATATAATCTACAGAGTATTCTGTAGTACAGAGCACAATTATCTGTATACTCGATATATTTAACAAGCAAGCAACGCAAATATTATGCTCGATATACTCGACAAGCGAGCAAAATAAATATAGCAATGCTCGATATACTCGACAAGCAAGTATAACAAATAAAATTTTTTTTTTTTAATATATAGATCTTCTTAGAACACAACTATTTTATAGATTGTATTCAATTTATCTATCGAGTTATTCTCTATTATAAATACAAGCTGCAAATTTTTGTTATCAAATAATTGCTTGTATTGTCTGAAAACGTCTACAAATTTTTTTAACAGTATTAATCTACTCTGATATTCTAGTTGTCTAGATAGCAGTATAACATTTTGAATATTCTAAAAATATCTGTATCAAATTAACGCGTCTCTATTCCGAGCACTAGTTTATCAGTATTATATTAACTATCGATTATAAAAAACAACAAAATCAGAATCAATAAATCCGATATCTATTATAGAGATTGTATCGGTCTGAAAAACTGATTTATATAAATAGATATCTATTTTATTTTCTATTCTGTTTCAGCAAATCAGAAAACAATTTTTGTATTAATATTTTTCAGAAAAAAAGTTTAATACTGATTCAAATTAAATTTACAAAAGTATCTGAAGAACTATAACAAAAATTCTTGTACAATATTTACAAATTTCGACAATTTTAAGAAAGAGCTTCGAAGAATCTTCGGAATATTTAACAAAAAATAAATTGCAAAAAAAGTAATTCAGTATCTAATTTAACAAATTTCTGCAGCAAACTATATTGCTAGATTTCAGAAATATATTAATCTAATCGAGTAGAACAATATTGTATTTATAACAATATTTCGACAAGATTTCAAGAACAATCTAAAAAACAAAATTATATATAATAGAAAATCTATCAGCAATATATTCGATTTTATTGAAGTAGCTATCGATTTCGACAACAAACTGTATAAAAAAACTATAGAAAAAAGATACAATTAATTTCGAGAAAAAACAGAAATCTTCTTTAAATTAGCAATTAAATATCAGCAGAGAAAATTTTGTTCTAATCAGAAATACAGTAATTCTGATTATTATAAATCTGTATCTATAAAACTGAATTTTATTTAGCAATATAAAAAGAAGAATTCTAGAAAAAAGCAAAATAACAAATTTCAGAAAACGTACTATTTATATAACAAATCGGATTACTTCGCAAGAGATTGTCGATTATAGAACTTGATAGACTGTCGACAGATTAATACTATATTAAAAAAGATATTCGATAGTTAGAACAATATCAGAAAACAAATTAATACAAAAACAGATATTCTCGAGACTGAATCGAACAACAACTATTATCTGATAGAAAATTCAGATCAGTTATAGAAAGTTCTAGATAAAATATTATCAGACAAGATATTTGTATCTATATAGAAAATTAATTAAATACTTAATAAAACTATAGAAATACAACAATCAGAAACGCTATATCTTTATTCAGCAACAGACTCAGACAACAAATATAACTGAAATTTTTTTTACAAATATCTAGACAATATTACAAATTATTTTGATGTTTTAGCTAGCTTATTAAAAGAAAAAGAGATAAATTAAATTGTAAATAAATGCGAGAAAGCGCTAGAAAGCAATATTACTATAGAAAAAAATATTTTCGATAAAATCGAACAACAACTAAGCAGTATAAGTCTATCTCGAGAGAAAATAGAGAAAGCAAAGAAATATACAATACTCAGTTAAACAGAATACTATAACAACTTATACTGAATTTATTTAGAAAACAAAGAAGAAATCAACTGATTTTCTAGAAAACTAAAGTTATTAATTCAGTATAGAAAGAAAACTCAGCGCAAACAGATATTCGAAGCAGAAATTGCAGTACAAAAACAGAGAAAAGTTTAAATTTCTTGATAAAAAATATATCAGAGAAATACAATATATTAGTTTAACAGCAGCAACTAAACTTAACAGTATATGCACGATATTTTACTATATCAGTTAAAATTAATAACTGTCAATTTACTGCAATAATCGATTCTGATACGACAGATAATTTTATAATCAGAATTTTTGTTAAAAAAGAAAAGTATTCTATTCAAAAAAAGTCTGACGTATACAATCTAGTAATTGTAAATAGAAATCTATTATCCGACAGAAATAAAAAAGTAAATAGAGAAACAAAACTACTATCGGTAGCTATTCAGTAATATTACAAGAAACTAATTTTTAATATAGTAAAAATAGCTATTTACAATATTGTTCTAGAAATGCTTTGATTAAAACAGTACAATTCAGAAGTCGACTGAAATACAAAAGTATTTAAATTTGCGCAATATAATTATATAATTTATATTCAATTTATATATCGACAGTATTCGATAGTAGATAAGAGAACAAATCGAAAACCGATTGTAAACAGCAAACTTGTATTTTTGCAAAAAAACAATCTAACAGAGTTCGACTCGACAGATATTGACAGAAATTAGTCGAATTACAAAATTAAAATAAATAAAGAAAATTACAAATTTTCTGAAAGTCTTGAAATATCTGATACAGCAAAGAAATTGCTAAAATATATACTACAAATATACAACAGTTAAAAATATCTGTTTTAAAAAAAGAAAACAGCAGAAACTCTCTCTAAATATCAATTGTAAAATTATAAAATCAGATTTGAATCAGACAAACAGTTTATATTTAAACTTATATATATTTTATCCGAGAAAAAACTCGAAGTACTTCGCGAATATCTGACAGAAAACAAAAAAAAAATTTATTAGAAAATTTTAATTACAGACAGAATATCCGATTCTCTTTG
>JAABUW010007276.1_pt1 | contig 13420 bp, 8 predicted proteins | sample 5560081 | NCBI WGS metagenome assembly JAABUW01 (sample SAMN10711882, study PRJNA513363) | rock metagenome | isolation source: Antarctica rocks | place: Antarctica: Victoria Land, Knobhead sud
CCGCAACAAGGGTGTCCAGAAGCTCCATCCAGAGCTTGAATCACACCATGCAGCACAGCGGAACCCACAACCGTCAGCAGCCACTTAGAATTGCTGGCCCCTGACGGACCGCGCCACCCGCACCGGGATCGCCTTGTAGCCCGGCACGTGCGACTTCGGGTCGTGGTGCCACAGCGGCACCAGCGGGTTGCACTCCGGGAAGTAGCCGCCCGCGCAGCCCACGGGGATGTTGTACGGCACGATCTGCAAGCCCGGCACGCTACGGGCGACACCGTCCTCCACCGCAGCCGTCAGGTCCACTGCGTCCCCGCCCTCGAAGCCCATGCGGGCGATGTCGGCCGGGTTCATGAAGATGACGTGCCGCGTCCCGTGGACGCCGCGGAACCGGTCGTCGTAGCCATAGACCGTCGTGTTGAACTGGTCGTTCGACCGCAGCGTCATGAGTTGCAGCGTGTTCGCGGTGTCGCCGGTTGGCTCGATCCCTGCGAACAGCCGGCCGGGCGTAATGAAGTTGGCCTTGCCACTGTCCGTGACCCACTTGCGCTCCCGCGCCGGCAGAGGTCGGACGAAGCCGCCGGGGTGCAGGAAGCGCCCGTTGAAGTCCCTGAACGTCTCGGGATAGGTCGCCTCGATGGCGTCGCGCACCCGCGCGTAGTCGGCCACCCAATCGTCCCACGGCACCTTGCCCCCTGCTTCGTTACCTTGGGGCAAGGTCGCCTTCGCCAACTCCGCGACGATCCAGGGTTCGGAGCGCAAGTCGGGGCTGGCCGGCTCGGCAACCCCCACCGATCCATGGAAGTGCGCGACCGAGCTTTCCATGGAAACGGTCTGCGGACCCGTCGCCTGCCGGTCAATCTCGATGCGGCCGAGGCAGGGCAGCAGGTAGGCGACCTCCCCATGCACGACGTGGTTGCGGTTCAGCTTGGTGGCGATCTGCACCGTCAGTCGCAGCTTGCGCCAGGCCGCCTCCATGGCCGCGGTCTCCGGGACTGCGCGCAGGAAGTTGCCGCCCAGGCCGATGTAGGCGCGCACCTCCCCGGCCATGACCGCCTTGCAGGCGTCCACGGTGGAGTGCCCATGCCAGGTCGGCGGCGTGAAGCCGTACAGCTCCGCCAGCTTGTCCAGCGGCGCCAGCTCGGGCTTCTCCGTGATGCCCACGGTGCGCTGGCCCTGGACGTTGCTGTGGCCGCGGACGGCGCAGATGGCGCCGCCGGGCTTGCCGATGTTACCGCGCAGCAGCAGCAGGTTTGTCACCATGTGGACGTTCTCGACGCCGGCGCTGTGCTGGGTCAGGCCCATGCCGTAGATGCCGAGCGTGGCCTGCGCCTCCGCATAGGACTCCGCCGCCTGCGTCATCTCGGCCCGGGTCAGGCCGGACACCCGCTCCAGCTCCGCCCATTCGTGCCCGCGGGTGGCAGCAGCAAACTCCTCGAAGCCCTTGGTGTGCGTCTTGATGAAGTCGTGGTCCAGCACGTTCTTGGTCCGCGCCGCCGCCATGGACGCTGCGAACACCTTGCCCGCCGCGCTCTCCGCATGATCCGGTGAGGCATCCTGCCCGGCGGGCTTGCCTCGGTCCGACGCCTGGAACGCGTCGTCCATCTCGATCAGCGCCTTGCAGATGCCGAACAGTGCCGCGGTGTCGCCGCCGTTCTTGACCTGCATGTACTGGGACGAGATTTGCGTCTCCGACCGCGTCAGCATCTGGACCGGGGACTGCGGGTTGGTGAACCGCTCCAGCCCGCGCTCCCGCAGCGGGTTGATGGTGATGATCTTCACCTCGCGCTCCACCGCCTCCTGCAACTGGTGCAGCATCCGGGGGGAGGAGGTCGCGACGTTCTGGCCGATGTAGAAGATCAGGTCGCAGTTCTCGAAGTCCGACAGCACCGCCGTCCCGACGGCCGCCCCGATGCTTTCCGGCAGCGCCACCGAGGAGCTTTCGTGGCACATGTTGCTGCTGTCCGGCAGGTGGTTGCTGCCATACATCCGCGCGAGCAACTGATACATGTAGCTGGTTTCCAGCGATGCGCGCCCGCTGGTGTAGAAGACCGCCTGTTTGGGATCGAGCGCCCGCAGCTCCCGCCCGATCTCCTGGAAGGCGATCTGCCAGGACACCGGCGTGTAGCGGTCGCTGTCCGGGTCCCAGCGCATGGGGTGGGTCAGGCGCCCGGCCTCCTCCAGGTCGTAGTCGCGCCAGGTCTCAAGCTCGGCCAGGGTGTGCCGGGCAAAGAACCGCTGGTCCGTGGCCTTGTCGGTGATCTCCCACGCGGTGGCCTTGGCGCCGTTCTCGCAGAACTCCGCCGGGTGCGGTACGGCAGGCTTGGCCCAGGCGCAACTGACGCACATGAAGCCCTTGGGCTTGTTCTGCTGCACCAGCACGCGGGCGCCTTTAACCGGAATGCGCTCGCGCACCAAGATTTCCGTCACCGACTTCAGCGAGCCGTAGCCGCCGGAGGGGCCGGCGTAGTCCTTGCGGCTGCCCTCGTCGAGGTCAACTTCGTGCAAGTGTTCTGGATCGCTCATGATGGCATCCTTGTGTTCCAGCGCTGCCAACGCGGCAGCCGCCTCAACGTGCCACTACCCCGTCCGGGGTTTGACTCTGTTGTCGCAGCCTACTCTTCGCCGTCGCGTTGAGGGATGGTCGCTGGCGGCATCGCGAGCCGCCCCCCAAGCAAGCCTCTGGAAGCCAGGCGCACTCATAAAAGCTAAGCAGGCGTGCGCGGCCTGGTTTCGCCGAGGGTGATCTGCGTCCCAGACCACGAAGGCCTGCTGAGGCCACCTAAGTCGTTCAACCGCAATCCTCAACGCGGGCTCGGCACTGTCTGCACGGCTCCGCTGGGACTTGTGATGGTGCTGGTTCCATTGCTGTTCGGCGTCATGATGCCGCCAGCCCCGCTCGGGCCTGTAAGTTGTTGGTATGACTGGGTTCCTGTGGCTTCCACGCCCGGACCCCGGGGCGTGCTGATGACTGCGCCCGAAGGCGGTGGCGTTCCTGCTGGCGACGGAGGCGGCCCAATCTGCGCATGGGCAGCAGAGATCGACGCCAAGATCGTCACGGACGCTGTCAGGATGAAACGCATGGAAAAATCCTCCTATCTGAAATGCTCGCATTGGTAGCCGGTGCTCCAGTCATTGCGCCCGGTGCTGTTTTGGAGCAATGTAGCTGGCGCCCGGTACGACAGTGGGAGTTGCAGGATTCCATGGCCGCAAGCGCATAGCCGGTCGCCGAGAAAAATGAGGCCGATAGGCATATGAATGGGTCAGGCTATGATCGTTTGCCCTGCAAGGCTGGGAGCCGTCCGGTTTACAGATTACCCGAAAGGCAGGAGCAGCGCGGAAATCAGTGGCGCCGGCGACCGATGCCGAGACCTGCGGCAGAGATCGACTTGGTATCTTGCGACAAATGGCACGCGCGCTCACAGCCAAAGCTGATCCGCCTCGCCCCTCCACGCCCGGTGCCGCCCCGGTCATAGCGGCAGCACCTTGGGTCCGGTGCTGGGGAACTTGGCGATGTCTGCGGCCGGCACGTTGAAGTGCGCCGTGACCAGGGCCGGCGGCGTGTGGGTGAGCCAGTCGGACAGCGACACGTCCGCGTAGGCGCTGCTGCGGAACACCTCCAGGAACACCAGGTCGTCGTTGCCCACGTTCCTGATGTAATGGCCGAAGTTGCGCTTGATGTAGCCGATATCACCGGGTTTGAAGTTGTTCGTCACCGATGCCGGCCCGGTGTTGAACACCCCCGTCTGCGCCGACCCCGCGATGTAGTACTGCCACTCGTCCGCGTTAGGGTGCCAGTGCATCTCCCGCATCCCGCCGGGGCGGACGGTGACAAGCGCGGCAGCGATGGTCGTGGACACCTTGAAGTTGCTGCTGTCGGCGACCTGGACCATGCCGCCCCGGGTCTGCTTCGTGACCGGCCCGCTTGCCAGGGAATGGACGAACGGGTTGGGCGGCGCCCCGGCCTGGCCCTGCGCCGATGCCTGGTCGGCGGCGAGCGGACCGGGTACCGTGCCCTGGAAGATCCAAAGATCGTGCAGGGGTATCTTGCTGAAGGTCTCAGCCGGCACGCCGAAGTTCAGTGCCAGCACGTCTGGCGGAACGTGGGCCATCCAGTCAGTGACGAGCAAGGTGTTGTACTCCGACTGCTTGCCGCTGTCGAAGCACAAGATGAACTCGCACCCGTCCGGCCCCAGGCCCTGCAGCGAGTGCGGGAAGCCCGCCGGGAAGTACCAGAGGTCGCCCGCCTTGGTATCGGCGACGTAGGCCCGGCCCTCCGTGTCGAGCACGGTAACGCGGCAGGCACCGTAGGTCATGTAGCCCCACTCGGCGGCCTGGTGCCAGTGCAGCTCCCGGATGCCACCCGCGGACAGGCGCATGTTGACGCCCGAGATCTCCTCGGAGATCGCGAAGTCGCCCTGCGTCACCTGCCGCGCCCAGCCGCCGTCCTGGATGAGCCGCGGCGCGTTGTTGAACGACGCCCAGAACTGCGGCAGGTCGCCGACATCGGTGGGCGGCGGACTGAACGCCGCCGGGAACTGCCCAACGAGCGCTGGGTTCTGCGGTCCGGGGTCACTGGTGCTGCCGGGGTTCTTGGCGTTGACGGCGCCCTGCGGCGGCTCGTCGGGGTTGCCGAAGGAGGCAGCCAAGACGGTTTGCGCCGACGAGGCGGCGCCGACGGCCGCGCCGGTTGCGAGCATGTTGCGTCGTGAGAAAACGGTCAGGGCAACCTCCAAGGCGGTGATCATGCAGATAGAAGTGACAGCGGGCGCAAGGCTACAGGAGACGTCCAGCGAGGCGGCAGGCTCGGAAACTACGCATCTGCTCGCCGGGAAGGCCCGCGATGACCCCGCGTCCAACACGGTGCGTGCGTGCGCTCCTCTGGACGCTGGCCGCGGAGAGGGCGACCATTCCCCGGGCTGCTGGGTCTTGCAGGCGAGGGAGGAGTCGTCACGCCGCTCACCGTGCAAAAGTCCGGGCGGGCAACTGGGTGGGCGTTGAGGTGGGCTGGGGCGCGCTCCGCGCTGCCTCAGGGTGCGCCTCAGGTCGGAGCGAGCCACCACGGCATATCCCGCGGCGACGAACAGCGATCCGCCTGCCAGGTTGCCCAATGTGACGACGGCCAGGTTATAGGCAGCACCGGCAAGGAGATGCGGCGCAGCCGCTGCAGGCCCGGCGAAAAGCGCCAGACCGAACGCCGTCATGTTGGCAACGCAATGCTCGAAGCCGGATGTGACGAACGCGAGCAGGCACCAGGCAATCACGATGAGCTTGGCAGCCTCGTTCTGGATGCGTGCCGCGGTCCAAATGGCAAGACAAACGAGCCAATTGCACAAAGCTGCCCAGCAGAAAAGCTGTACCGGGGCCGCATCGATCTTGTGTGCCACGTAGTCGAACAGCTACGGTTGCCGGCCGGCAAGAAGCGTCCCGTCGCCATGGCGGTGAATAGCGCCGCAAGGACAAGCGCCCCGGCGAGGTTCCCGAGCCGGACATACGCCCAAGCGCCCAAGACCTAGCGCCAGCGGACAGTCCTGCCGAGCAGGCCGAACATCATGTAATGGGCGTAGCCGGTGAACAGCTCTGCGCCGGAGAACACGACAAGCACCAGTGCGATCCCGAAGACCAAGCCCATCAGCAACGGCCGGTACACTGCCGATGCCGTCGAGCCGACGCTCAAGGCAACGATGATGCCGATCCAGATATATGCACCCGCCATCATTGCGCCGACCGCGACCGGCACGGGCGAGACCCGGACGTGATTGGCCTCCTCACGGGCAAGGGCGGTGAACTGCGCTACGGTCTCCGCAATCATCCTGCGGCCTGCATGAAGAAGGGTCCGCGCCAGGTGGGGGCGCCGCAGCGTTGCGGCCGGGTCGTGGCCATCAGGCCCGGCCCATGCAGCGGCGCGAGGGAGAGGTGGGACCAGCGACCTTTGCCGCTGCCCTGCGGGGACGCCTTATCGGCACCACCGCAACAGCGGCAGCGCGACCCTTCCGGACGACTATCATACATGACGCTTGAATATGACATCGGCAATAACCCGCACCTTTGCCGCTGGAGGGGCGTTGTTGCATGGATCAGCAGTTGAGCCTGGAGAAGCTATTGAGCGATTTCAACCAGATAACTTCGGCGTTGGCGAGGCGTAGCTGATAAAAGCTCGCAACAACTCGGAAAAACCGCCTAATCCGGAATGATCTGTGCCATTTTGGGCCCAAGACGTGCTCCTGGCGTAGCTTATAATACTGATAAACATACAAATCATCCATGCAACAACGCCTACCTCGAAGCCATCATCCGCAGAACCGCGTGACCCGTTTCAAGCGATGCCCCTGCTTGCGGCGACGGACCCGCCCTAGAACGACAGTTGCGCCCGCGCGCCCACCGCGTTCACGTTGCGCGGGGACCGCCCGCCCTCGATGTGGGCGTTCTCGTACAACAGGCTCAGCCGCACGGGCTTCACCGGCCACCAGTTGACGACCGTGGACACGATGCTCTGTACGCCGCCATCCACGTTCAAGCTGCGCAGGTTGGCGGTGGAGTAGCCGGCGCCAAGCTCCACTGCGCCAAACTGCCCGGCGCGGGGATTGAAGCCCTCGGCAGGCGTCGGCGCCCCCCAGGCGCCGGTCTTGGAGCTCCACTGCCGCGGGTTGCCCAGCACGGTGTAGGCGGCCTGCGCGTACCAGCCGTCGAAGCTCAGAGTGCCGCCGCCGGCACCGGCGGAGCGGTTGGCGATCAGGCTGTAGTACTCGCCCTGCAGCCACAGGCGGCGCCAGGTCAGGCCAACTTCCGGCCCGAACGCGCCCGCGCTGCCCGCCCGGATCGTGCCGGTGCTCAGCGACGGCGCCGCATTGTCAATCTGCAGCTGCTCCCGGTCCGAGAACGAGACCTCGCTGAGATTAGCCCCACGGCGGGGCTGGAACACCCATTCGCCGGAGATGCCCAGGTGCAGCGCCACGTCGCCTGTCTTGACCGGCAGGCCGGCGGCGCGGAAGACGATGGCCCGTTGCCCGCCGTCGTCCGGCGGCCCCGCCTGTCCGGCGGTTCCCGCAACCGTGACGTTCCAGCGCTCCCCGTCCGCCTCCGCCTGGATGCCTTCCCGCCGTATGCTGGCGGCCAGGTTGCGCGTGATCGTGCTGATGCTGTTGCGTTCCAAGAACAGGTAGTCGCCGGCGCCCTGCGAGGACTCAAGCCCGAAATCTATCTTGAACACCCCGGCAGTGAACCGGAAAGGCTTCAGCCCGACGTAGGACGCCTGCGCCTCCCACAGCGTCGGCAGGTTGCCCGGCGTCTGCCCGAAGTCCCAGATGTAGCCCAGCTCGACCTGGTCCGCGATCTCAAGCCGCCCGCCGACCCGGAGGCGGCGCAGGTTGAAGCCGGCTGCCTGGCCCCGGGACCGGTTCTGGGCAAAACCGGCCTCGTCCACCTGGCCCAGAAAGTATGGCTTGAACGCAAGGCTGTCGCCCAGGCGGACCGTAGTCATACCCTGCGCCGCAGCGCCGCACGATATGGCTGCAAAGCCCAGCAGAAGGATGGCGCAGCAGGATACAAGCCGGGCTGCACCGCTTGCCGCGTATGCCAAGCCTGCCTGCATCAAGCCTCCCTCCTGTCCCACCTGCCGAGGCCGCTTGCAGCGGGTTGGACACCGGACAGCCAGGATCAAGCCGGGACCACTGGTGGTTTTTACGTTTGTAGCGCCCCCATTACCTGCGGGTCAAGGCGCGGGTGCGATCCTAGCAGTTGCCGCGGCCTCCACGTCGGTGCTGGTCCAGTATGCTGCTGTTTTTGATGTTGACCTGCCCTGGCGGGTCAGCCGGGGCGTCGCTGTCTCTTCGGCCCGCCCGCCGCACTAAACGGCATCAACGCATTCATCGGGCCGCCTTGGAGGCTGCGTTCCCGCCCTGCCCGGTCCCGTCAGGGCGCGGCTGGCGTTTGAACCGGAACACGTCCAGCGGCTCGAACGGCAGCACGCCGCGCTCTGTCGGCAGGTCCGCGGTACTCCAGCCGCCGCCGACGGCAAGGATCAGGTTCGCGGTGTTCTGCAGCTGCAACGTCCTCGCCTGCGCGGCCGCGATCTCTGCCAGCAGTGCCGTCTGCTGGGCGACCACCACGTCCAGGTAAGTGATGAAACCGCCGACATAGAGCTGCTGCGTCAGGCTCATGGCCTTGTTGGCCGCCGCCACGGCCTGGTATTGAGATTGGTTTTGGGATTGCAGGCTGGCCTGCAGCGTCAGCTCGTCCTCGACCTGCTGGAAGGCGGTCAGCACGGTCGAGCGGTAGTTGTCGCGCGTCTGCGCGAACTGCGACCAGCTTTGCTGCAGCGCGGCCCGGCGCAGCCCGCCCTCGAACAACGGCAGCACGGCGCTGGCGCCAATGGACCAGATGGCGTTCGGCAAGCTGGCCAGGTTGAAGCCGGTGTCCTGGAACCCGCCCGTCGGGCTGATCGTGACGTTGGGGTAGAACGCCGCGCGCGTGATGCCGACGCCTGCGTTGGCCGCAGCCATCTGCCGCTCGGCGCTGGCGATGTCCGGCCGCCGCTCCAGCAGCACGGACGGCACGCCGGTTGGGATGGCCGGATTGGCCAAGGTGTTGCGATCCTGTACCGGAATGGAGAAGGTGCTGGGATTGACGCCGGCCAGGACGGCGATGGCGTGCTCCAGCACGGCGCGGCTGGCCAGGTTGGCGTTTTGCAGGGCCTGGGTGGAGGCGAGCTGGGTTTGCGCGCGGGCCACGTCCAGCCCGGCGGCGATGGCGCCCTGCAGCCGTAGCTGCGTGATCTGCACGGACCGCTGGTAGTCGGCGACGGCCCGCCGGTACACCTCGTTTTGGATGTCGAAGCCGCGCAGCGCGAAGTAAGTGCTGGCAAGCTGGACCTGCAGGCTGAGCCGGGCATTGGCCACCAGCGCCGCGCTGGACTGGGCAAGCCTGGCCTGCTGCCGTTCAGAGTTTCGGATGCGTTGCCAGAAGTCAGGCTCCCACGTCGCCGCGGCCTGGATAAGGTTGTTCCCTGTTACGGTGGGCAGGGTGCTTTGCGGATTGCGGAACGGGGCGTTCCTGGACTGCTTCTCCTCCGATGTTTGGCCGTTGATACTCAGTTGCGGATATAGGCCCGACCGCGCGATGGCGGCGGCGTCTCGGGCCTGGACGTACTGCTCATACACTGCGGCAAGGGTCGGGTTCTGCTCCACAAGCTGCTCTTCGAGTTGGTTGAGCAACGGGTCGGCGAACATCTCCCACCAGGGTCCGCGCGGCAGGGTGTCGCTGGGGGCGGCGATCCTGAACGGCCCCTGGCCGCGCCAATCGTCGGGCAGGATGTAATGCGGCGGGTCATAGAGCGGTGCCAGGTCGCAGCCGGCCAGGCAGGCCAGCAGGCCAGCGAGGACGGATGCCAGGCGCAGCCGCGGCCAGGTCATGGATGCACGCCCCGGGACCTGCCGGGCAGTTGGGCCAGCGGTCATCACTTTGCCGGTTTCGGTCCGGCGCTGGCGTCCGCCTCCGGACCCGGCGGCGCGGGCTGGCCGGCAGGCTGCTGCGGGCCAGGCTGGGCTGTCGACGGGTTTGCGCTCGGGTCCGCCCCTGCCGCCGGCTGGACGATCTTGACCTGCTGGCCTTCCAGCAGTCCCAGCGACGGGTTCGCGACCAGCTTGTCGCCGGTCTTCAGTCCCGTGGAGATTTCCACGTCGGTGCCCAGGTTGCGGCCGAGGGTGACGTCCTGCAGGTGTATTTTGTCGCCGTCGCCGATCAGCGCGACCTGCGTGCCCTGGGCGCGGAACAGCACGGCCTGTTCGGGTATGACCAGCAGGTTGGGGTCGCCGGGGAAGGTGAACTGGACGCTGACGTAGGCGCCGGGCCACAGGCCGTCTGCGGGATTATCGAGCACAAGCTCGGTCACGACCGTGCGCGTGGAGGCCACGACCGCCTTGGCCGTGGTCTCGAACTGCAATGGGATGCGCTTGCCCGGGTTCTGCGGCAGCGTCATCGTCGCGGTCAGGCCAGGCTTCAGCGCCTCGGAGAAATTCTGCGGCACCGACACGAAGATGCGGAGCTTGTGGATGTCGGCCACTATGAACAGCGGCTGGGACGGGCCGCGAGCGGTTTGGTTGCCGCCCGTGGCGCTCACGTAGTCGCCGATGTTGACGCTGCGCGCCGTGACGACGCCGTCGAAGGGGGCGGCCAGCTTCTTGAAGGCGCTCATCGCCTCGTACTTGACGACGTTCTGCTGCGCGGCAGCCACTTGCGCCTTCTGCGCCGCCGCGTCGGCCTTCTTGATGTCCACGTCCTGCTGCGCCACGGCCTGGGTTCCCGACAGGGCGACCCAACGCTTGGCGGTGAGCACCGCCAGGTTGTAGGTGGCCTGAACCGTCGCGAGCTGCGCGCGGGCGGCGGCCAGCTCGGCGTCCAGGCTCGGCGTCTCGATGGTGCCCAGCACGTCCCCGGCTTTCACCTCCGCCCCGTAGTCCTTGTACCAGTGCGACACGTAGCCGGCGACCTGGCCGTAGATGGCGGCCTGGTACCAGGCCTCGATGTTGCCGGGCAGGGTCAAGGTGCGCTGCTTGGGGCCGTTCTTGGGCGAGGCCACCTGCACCCTGGGCACAGCCGAGTCGTCCGTGCTCGTCGTCAGCGCCTTGGTCGCAGTGGACCGCGACCAGATGCCATAGCCGGCCAGCCCGCCCGCAAGCAGGACGCCGAGCGCGGCGAAAACCCAGCCCCGGCGCCGCGGCTTTGCCTCCGCCTTGGCCTCCGGCCCCGCTGCCGGCTTGGCTTCAGGCTTCTGGTCCGTTTTGGCTTCCGGCTTGGTCTTCGTCGTCTCCGCCGTGTTCATGGCTCTGCACTCATGCCGGCTTCTCCTGCATTGCCGCGCTTTCAGCAGGCCCTGCCTGCTGGCCTGCTTTCTTGCCCTTGCCGTGAACGATGGCGAACACGTTGGGGATGAACAGCAACGTCGTCACAGTCGCGACGATCAGGCCGCCGATCACCGCCCGGCCCAGCGGGGCGTTGGTGGTGTTGCTGAGGGACATCGGGACGAAGCCCACGATCATCGCCAGCGCCGTCATCAGCACCGGGCGGATGCGGCCCTCGCCCGCCTCGATGGCGGCGCGCGCCGCGTCGCCGTGCTCGTCCAGGCGGTCGCGGGCGAAGGCGACCACCAGGATGGTGTTGGCGGTCGCGGTCCCCATGCACATGATCGCGCCGGTCAGCGCCGGGACGGACAGGGTGGTGCCGGTCAGGAACAGCGCCCAGGTGATCCCGGCCAGCGCCGCGGGCAGCGCGGAGATGATGATGAACGGGTCGAGCCAGGACTGGAAGTTGACGACGATCACGAGGTAGATCAGCACGATGGACAGCCCCAGCCCGATCAGCAGCGACACGTAGGCCGACCGCATGGTCGGATACTGCCCGGCGAGCGTCACCGTGGCCCCCTTCGGCGCCTGCGGCTGCATGTCGGCGATGATCTTCTCGATCTCGGCGCTGACCGCGCCGAGGTCGCGGCCCTCGACGTTGGCATAGACATCTACCACCGGCTTGATCGAGTAGTGCGACACCAGTCCGGGCGAGCCGACCTGGGACACCTGCGACAGGCTGCCCACGATCTGCGGCGTGCCGTTGCCGGGGTTGCCGTCGCCCTTGTCCACCGTGATGGTCTGCAGGTCGTTGACGCTCGCCAACTGGTCCTGCGGCGTCTGCACGTCCACAAGGTGCGAGACGCCGTTGCTGGTATCCAGCCAATATGTCGGCGAAACCTGGCCGCTGCCCGACAGCACCGCGAGCGCGTTGTTGGCGATGTCCGCCTCGGTCAGCCCGGTGCCGCTGGCGAAGGTGCGGTTGGACGACAGCAGGAGCGTGGGCTGGCCCATGATCTGCTGGATATGGACATCGGCGAGGCCGGCCACTTGCCTGATCCGGGCAGCAAGCTGGGTGGCGTAGGCGTAGTCCGCATTGAGGTCGGGGCCGCCGACCTGCACATCGATGGGCGAAGGCAGGCCGAAGTTCAGGATCTTCGCCGTGATGTCGCCGGCCAGGAAGCTGAACTGCGTCCCCGGGAACCGCTCCGCTAGGCCGGCGCGCAAGGTGTTGCGGTAGGCTGCGACCGGCGAGGCCGGGTTGTCGAGCGAGATGGTGACGTCGCAGTCGGTGCTGCCGACGGTGCCTGTGGTGCTGTAGGCCTGGTTGATGCCGCTGACCGGCAGGCCGCAGTTCAGCAGCGTGTTGGTGACGTGGCCCGGCAGCAGCTCGCGGATTTCCGCCTCCACCAGCACTGAAATCTTGGACGTCTCCTCAATCCGCGTGCCGGCCGGGGTGCGGAGGTGCAGATCCATCTCGCCGGACTTGATGCCGGGGAAGAAGTCCTGGCCCACGAAGACCAGCAGCCCCAGCGATGCTACAGCGGCAAGCAGGTACAGGCCCACGAATATGCCGGGCCGTTCGCCGATCCGTTCCAGCCGGGTGCGGTAGCCCGCGCGGAAACTCTCGAACCGCCGTTCGAACCCGGATTGGAAGCGAGTGAAGAGTCCTGGGCGCTTCGACGTGTCGGGGTTGCGGCTCGCCTCGACCTGGGCGCGCAGCAGGTAGGCCGCAAGCGTCGGCGTCAGCGTGCGCGACAGAATGAAAGAGGCGACTATGGCGAAGATGATCGCTTCCGCCAGGGGCAGGAACAGGTAGCCGGCGACGCCGCCCAACTGGAACAGCGGCAGCCAGACGATGCAGATGCAGAGCGTGGACACGAAGGTCGGGACCACGATCTGGTTCGCAGCCTCGACGATGGCGTCGTTGAGGTTCTTGCCGCTGCCGCCTTCCTCCAGGTGGGCGTTGATGTTCTCAATCATCACGGTGGCGTCGTCCACTAGGATGCCGACCGCGAGCGCCAGGCCGCCCAGGGTCATGATGTTGATCGTCTGGCCAAGAACGGAGAGGGCAATGATGGAACTGAGGATGGACAGCGGGATGGAGCTGGCGACGATCAGCGTCGAGCGCCAACTGCCGATGAACAGCAGCACCGTCAACCCAGCGAGCACGGCGGCGATCAGCATCTCCTGCACCACGTCCAGGATCGAGGTGAGCACGAAGCCGGACTGGTCGTTCAGCGGCGTGATCGTGACGCCGGGCGGCAGCGTCTTCTCGATCCCCGGCAGCAGCGCCTTGATGCCGCTGACGACGGAGAGGGTGGACGCGCTGCCGGTCTTGAGGATCTGCAGCAGGAGGGACTGCTGCCCCTTCACCAGCACGATGTTCTGCTGCGGCGGGCCGCCGGCGTGTACATAAGCGACGTCGCGCAAGTAGATGACCGCATTGCCGACCTGCTTGATTGGCAGGTTGTTGGTAACTGCCCAGCTTCTACTGCTCGGATCAGCCCACCCGCAACTCGGCGATCAAGCTGGAGGGGTTGGCGGCGAGGGTCTGCAGGATATTCCAGCCCTGCTTTTTCGCCGTC
>JAABUW010007277.1_pt1 | contig 13419 bp, 11 predicted proteins | sample 5560081 | NCBI WGS metagenome assembly JAABUW01 (sample SAMN10711882, study PRJNA513363) | rock metagenome | isolation source: Antarctica rocks | place: Antarctica: Victoria Land, Knobhead sud
GTCCGGCTGCGCCCCGGCGACCACCGGTCCACCTGCGGGGGCAGGCGAGGGGCGCGTGGTTTTGGACGCCGCGCCCGAAGGCGTGGGGGCAGCAGGACGGCTAGCACCCGACCTGGATGTCGGGGACACGTCCGTACCGGATGCGCCCGGCGCTGCGGCAGCTATCGTCTTGTCGCTGGTGATGGTGACGGCGATACCGGATTGGCTGGTGCACGCGGCGGTCAGCACGGTCAGCGCTGCGCACACAGCGGTGACGGTTCGCCGGGAACGCCTGTTCACGCCGAACCCCCGGCGGATCCTGCACCGGCTGTCCGCCGGCGCCTTCCGACTGCGTTGCTGCTCACGGGTGTTGCTCCCATCGGGCCGATGCAGGCCCAGTCAGATGCTCGGAGTCGACAGATTCAAGTGGAGGTCAGCGCCTGGCGGTCAGCGCCTGCTTCCAGGCGCCGCTTCGGTGCTGCGGCCCGTCGATCTGCTTCTAGCCACGATGGTTTCGTCACTAGCCACAGTAATGCAGCGGAATTGACGCGGGGCAGCGGTGCAGTGGATTTAAAGCCGGCAGCCGCGTTACGCGCCGTGGTTCGCGGCGTTCGGGTCGCCACGCCCGCCGGGGCGGCAGGGGTGACCCGGCGATCGTTCGTCCATGACGCCGACGGTCATTTCGTCACGGACGTGACTGATGACGCTCACCGGAATTCCCCAGTCTCGCTCAGCAAAATTGGCCACTTGGTGAACGGTCGAGGGCAGCGGCTGGTGCGTGGGTGGTGCGTCGGAGGTTGTCGGTGCGGGCTTGGTGGCCGCGGAGGCGGTAGGAGTCGCCGGTGCTGTCGATGACGACGGATCGGTGCAACAGCCGGTCCAAAAGTGCTGCATCGACAAATGTTGTCGCCCAGGACCTGGCCCCACTCAGTCCCCGGGACGGGTCGTCGTCATGATGATCGATGACTTCAAGTACTTCTGATTGACCACCTGGATCAGGGCGGATGCTGCTTCGGCGGGTGGCGGCAGCACCGATGCCAGGTGCACCGCGGCAGCAGGTAGCCCAGTTCGTCGATCTATGCGGATGTCCCCATGGTTCGACCTATGCCGGACACCGTGAATATGCCGAGGGGGTCGGTTGCACGGTCGGCGGATGGGTGGAGGCAGTGGGCTTTGGATGTGATCGGCCGTACTGATCTCGCCATAGTTTCTGGGTGGGTGGAGCCCTCAATCTCGGGGCATCGTGCTCCCCGCGAGGGAGGCGATTGCGACGTCGAATACGCGGAGAAGAGCCGGATTGCTGGGATCTAAGGTCCAGGGTTACAGGACGTGGTTGGCACGGCGGGGCTATAAGCCGGCAAGGGGGTCGCCGGGTCAGGGGTTGCCGGTGGCAGGTATGCGTCAGGGTTTCGGTGGCGGCTGATCCGGTTTGGCGGGTGCGGCTGGGTGGGGCGGATGCGTGCGGGTGGTTCTTCGTGTTCGTTTCTGTTCGTACATGGCGCCGTCGGCTTCCCAGATGATCGTTTGCAGCGGTTCTGCGTCGACGCGGATGGGGCTGACACCGATGGTGACGCTGATCGGGATCGCCACGCCCTTGTTGGTGATGGGCGCGGAGACGGCGGTGGTGATGCGGGTGGCCAGTTGCTTGGCGTCGGGAATGTTCAGTTGATCGGCGATGACGACGAATTCGTCACCGCCGAACCGGCCGACGAGGTCATCGGTTCGGATCGCCGCCCGAAGGCGCGACGCGAGCATCGACAGCACATGGTCGCCCACCTGGTGTCCGTGTAGGTCGTTGGTCAGCTTGAAGTCGTCGACGTCTATGAACAGCACAGCCCCGCTGTGCCCACTCCTGCGGGCTGTTTCTTGGGATTGCGCGAGGCGTTCGAAGACCAGGGTTCGGTTCGGTAATTTGGTGAGCTCGTCGTGGCGGGCCTGATGGTGCAGCATGATCAACTCTGCCTTGCGCTGTGAGATGTCCTCCACCTGAAGAACACCGCACAACGGAGTTTGATCGTCGGACCGGGCGATCGAGGCGGTAACGATCGTCCAGATCAGATGTCCGTCCCGGTGCAGGAAACGCTCTTCCCGTTGATAGGTTTCCGCCTCGCCGGCCAGCAGACCGGAGAACAGGGATCCTCGTGGGTGGGGATCGTCCGGGTGGGTCAGCTGAAACGGGGTCATGGTCAGCAGCTCGTCGGCTGAATATCCGACGATGCTGCACAGAGCCGGGTTGATTCGCAGGAAACGGCCCTGCTCCGGGCCGTGAACGCCGACCAACGCCAAGCCGGTCGCCACTCCGGCGAACGCTCTGCGGAAAATCTCTTCTCCGGCTGACTGTTTCTCGGTCAGCAGCGCGTTGTTCACGGCGATCCCGGCCTGCAACGCCAACGCCTCCAGCAGGTCGCATTGCAACCGCGACGGCCGCAGCCCATTCTCGGGCAGATCCACCGACAACACCCCGACCAGGTCGCCGTCGGAAGAGCGCAGCGGCGCGAACAGGGCGTCCAACCGATGCCAGGCATCGGCCGTTACCGGCACCTGGACGTCGGGTACCCACCCCTGGTCGGCTGCTTCCGGCGCCCGATCCTGCGGCACGAACCGCAAACTTCCCCACACTTCGGCGACGTCGAATTCGTGTTCATAATGTGAACTCGGCCGTTCCTTTCCCAACAGCTGAAGCCGGGCCTGCTCGTTGCCGGCAACCGCGATCGTCTTGAGCATGTTGTCGGGGCGGATGACACTGACCACCGCGACCCCGAAACCGACAGCAGTCAGCACAACGTCGACGATGGCCTGAACCGTGCCGGTCAGATCCCGGTGTGCGTGAATGTCGGTGATCAGCCGGTTCAAATCGCGCAGCGCGTCGGCGTGACCAGCTGAACCGAACCCGTCGATGACCCTGCTCCTGCCCGGCGCCTGCCGCGATGCGTTCGTGATGCCCAGGCCCGGGCAGCAAACCCGTCCACCCGGCCGACGACGCCGACCTGACATCCACGATGCGTCGGCCGAAGCGCTCCGTCAATCAGATGACGCCGAGTCCGCGCAATACCACCCATTCGGGGATACCGTTTCTCCCGGTTTCCCTCCGCAGCCCACCGACTGGCATCCGAGCGGCGCCTAGCCCCGTTGAGACCAACCGTCCACGCCTCATTTGCGCGCGTTAAGGTGGCATCGACCAAGAACAAGAGGTGCTGGCCGCAGTTGTCCTTCTCCATGTCCATCTAGGGCATCCCGCCCTTACGGACAGCAGCCGGTTGGCCCACCCAGGACAACCGAGACGACCAGCAGTGCTGTGCCGAACACATTCTCATCCACCGGCAGCGCCCACTGACATAAGCCGGTAGCGGCCGCCTGAAGATCGCGGCTTGGCCGGCGGCGCATTGGGGGACCACTCCTTAGGGGCGCGTCGTTTCAATGCCAGTTATTCGCTGACGTACCCGCAAGGCGCCGCCGAAACGGCGTTCTCCGCTGCTCCTCGCGGATGTTCGCATCTTGATGCAGGCGATGCGGCCGTCGCTGTTCATGTGACCGGCCGCGACGGCCGCCCACCGCGACGGCCGCCCACCGCGACGCCGCCATCTTGTTGATGGGGTTCGCCGGCGCGCACCGCCGCTCCGAACTCACCACCCTGCACATCTCGGACGTGACAGTGCACCAGCGGACGGGCTGCACGTCCGGGTCCGGTCGTCAAAGACCGACCAGGAAGGCGCCGGGACCATGCGGGCGCTGCCGTGCGGACGGGACCCGCACACCTGCCAGCCGTGCGCATTGATCCGCTGGCGCGCTCCGCTGCTGGCCCACGACACCGGCGGCCACCCGGCCGCAATTGCAGATGCACCGCCGCGGCCTCGCACCCGAACACAGCTGCCGAAGCTTCGACGACTCGAACACCGCGGCCACCGCCGTAGACGCAGCCGAGCCGGAGTGGTCCAGTGCAGATGACGGGGGAAGGGAGCGGTGCCTGTTCCCGACGGTGCACAAGACTGAGCAACCCAGTCAGAAGGCGATGACGGGCGATGCGGTCGCGGCGATGATCCAGCGCCGCGCAGCCGCCGCCGGGTACACCTCGGCGCAGGTCGACCTGTTGTGTCAGTTGCCCCACATAATTTGGCAATTCACACCTTTTGAGAACCGCCTGGGGAAGCGGGAAGTAGGTGAGCCGTTTCAGCTGAGTTCGCCACGACGAACTGTTGTCACTGTTGGTAGCCGTTTGAACGCTCATTGTGTACTATCGGGGGGTGCTGAGATCGACAGCCGCCCTGGGGACGGTGCCGCCGCCTACTGGCCGCGAGTCCGCGAGGAATTTGCTTCTCAGCCCGGACCCTCTCGGGTGTTCAGCTCGAAACGGCCCCTCGCGATGGTGATGATTCACACCACCTGCCGCAAGCTGCAGCTGGGAATCACCACCAATCTGCTGCGTTCTGGTTCCAACCGGGTGTCTGCTGGCTCGATGAGATTCTCTGCAGCAGAACATGTCTGATCAGGAACCGATAGCAGGGCCGGCTGCGGCGGTGGCGGTGGATGAGGCGCTGTTGCCCGATGGGCAGCAGTTGGCTGATGTGCTCAGCGAGTTCGCCCGCACGATGTTGACCGATTTCCCGATCCAGGCGATCTTGGATCACCTGGTGCAGCGGATCGTGAACATCCTGCCGATCAGCTCGGCCGGGGTCACCCTGATCACGCCCGGGGAGGAACCCCGCTACATCGCCGCCACCAATGAGGAGGCGTTGCGGTACGAGCAGCTGCAAACCGAGTTGGCCGAGGGACCGTGCCTGCTGGCCTTCCACAGCGGTGAGGCGGTGACGGTCCCCGATCTGCGGGTGGAGGACAGGTTCCCGACGTTTTGTCCGCGGGCACTGGACGCCGGCCTGGGCGCGGTGTTCACCTTCCCGCTGCGCCACGGTGATCACCGCCTGGGCGCGTTGGATCTGTACCGGGAGCACCCGGGCGGCTTGTCGGCCAAGACGATGACGGCGGCCCAAACCCTGGCCGATGTGGTCACCGCGTACCTGCTCAACGCCGAAGGCCGGCAGGATCTGCAGGACGCCTCCGACCAATCCCGGGAAGCGGCCCTGCATGATCCGTTGACCGGGCTACCCAACCGGGTGCTGCTGCTGGAGCGGATGGAACACGCGTTCCTGCGGGGACGCCGCTCCGGCGCCGCGACCGCGGTGGTGTTCATCGATTTGGATCAGTTCAAAGCGGTCAACGACCTGCATGGGCACCGCACCGGTGACCAGCTGCTCATCGCGGTGGCGAAACGACTCGGCGGCATGCTGCGGCCCGGCGACACCCTGGCCCGGCTCTCAGGCGACGAATTCGTTGTCATCTGCGAAGACCTGGGCACCCCGGAACAGGCCGCCGCGATCGGGACCCGACTGAACACCGGGTTGACAGCGCCGTTCACCCTGTCCGGCACCGATATCGTGATCACCGCGAGCATCGGTATCGCCTTCGCCGACCACCTGAACACCGCCGACTACACCCCCAAACAACTGATCCACGAAGCGGACATCGCGATGTATCAGGCCAAACGTGAAGGCGGACACCGGCAGGTCATGCAACCTCGCCACCTCCGCCTCATCGGTTTGGAACAGGACCTGCCGCTGGCGATGACCCGCGGACAGTTGCACGTGGAGTACCAGCCGATCCTGGCCACCACGGATCGGCGGATCACCGGCTTCGAAGCCCTGCTGCGGTGGCGGCACCCCACCCGCGGCCTCATCGCGCCCGCCGTGTTCATCCCGCTGGCCGAAACCACCGGACAGATCAGCAGCATCGGTGGGTGGGTGCTGGCGCAGGCCTGGACGGACCGGCACCGCTGGCAGCAGCAATGCTCCGGCGCCGACCTGAGCATGGCCGTCAACGTCTCCGCCCATCAGCTGATGACCGCCGGTTTCCTCGACATCGTCGCCGCGGTGTTGGCCGCCACCGCCGACCCGCCCGCCCTGCTCACCCTGGAAATCACCGAAAGCGTGTTCATCCAAGACGCTGACCGGGCCATGGTCGTTCTGAACGATTTGAAGAAACTGGGGGTCACCTTGGCGTTGGACGATTTCGGCACCGGCTACAGCTCACTGAGCCACCTCAAACACTTCCCCGTCGACATCATCAAAATCGACCGCACCTTCATCGCCGACCTGGCCGACGACGCGGCCAGCCACCACATCGTCGACGCACTCGTGCACCTGGCCCACCGCTTAGGCATGACTGTCGTCGCCGAAGGGGTGGAAACCACCGAACAACACCATCAGGTCGCTGGGATCGGCTGCGACTACTGCCAAGGGTTCTACTTCGCCAGACCCACCCCCGCCGACCAGATCAACACCCTCCTGAGCACGGGCATCACCGACCCTCCCCACCCCCCGCCCCTTCTCAATGGCGTCGGCTCCCTCCGATAGACGGAAAGCACCCATGGCCTTCTGCGCTGGGCGAGCCAGATAGTCCTGCACTGAGCCGAACCGGCGCCCGCGCCGACGTTAACGCCAGGGGGATGCTGCGCGGTAATGGCGTCACGGTCCGCAGTTTTGGCTTTGTGCATGGCGAGGCCGGCGGTATGGATGCGGTCGGCGGTGGCGTAGGACTCACGCTGGGCGGCGGCGGGAGGTCATGCGGTGTTGCCGGCGTTGCCGTTGGTGGTGGCGGCGTATCCCACGGGCGCGGCGGAGAAACGGAAGCTCGATGGGCGGCCCGCGTTCGGGTCGCCGTCGTTGACGCGGTGGGCGTCGTCGATCAACCAGGTCCACACCGCCGCGTGATTCCCGGCGCCGGGCCGGTCGGAGGTGGTCCGCCAGGCCCTGTCTGGGTGCGCCGTACCCGGAAGACACCGCCGAAACGGCGGAGCCGGCTGCTCCTCGTGGACGCCCGTAGTCTGTTGGAGGCGATGCGGCCGTCGATGCTGGTGTGGCCGGCGGCGATGTCCGCGCACCGTGACGCCGCGGTGCTATTGATGGGGTTCGCCGGCGCGCACCGCCGCTCCGAATTGGTGGGCTGAACATCCCGGATGTGACTGTGCACCCGGCGGACGGGCTGCACGGGAGGGGTCCGGTCGTCCAAGACCGACCAGGAAGGACACCGCGTCGTTCGGGCGCTGCGGTACGGACGGGACCCGCAGACCTGCCCGCCGTGCGCGTTGATCCGCTGGCGCTCTCTGCTGCTGGCCCATGACGGCGGCCGCCCGGCCGCGATCGCGCAGCTGAACCGCCGCGGCGTCGCCACCGAACACTGCTGCCGCGGCGTCGACGACACGAACACTGCGACCGCCGATAGCAACGCGGACAAGCCGGAGCCGTCGGTCGCGGGCGGCGGGGAGGAGAGCGGTGGCTGTTGCCGACAGTGCACAAGACCGGCCGGCCAGGCAAGGTCATGACGGGGGATGCGGGTGCCATGATGATCCAACGCCGCGCCGCCGCCGACGCCCACTCGATCATGCGGCAGACCGGCCACAAGGATCGGAAGATGCTCGAGGTGTACGCCCGCGAATTCAACACCCTCGTGGGCAACGCGGTTTTGAAGCTGGACCTGTGACGAGTCAAATGAGCAAAGTTGCATCGGGTACAACACTGCATCTAGTGTCCCGCGCCGGTAATTCGTTCCAATAGTCGTGCGAGTGAGGTAAGGATCTGTTCGGCGGTCTTGGTCCAGATGAATGGTTTGGGGTGGGTGTTCCAGTCTTTGATCCAGTTGCGGCTGTCGGCTTCCAGTACTTGGACGGAGCGGTGGTCGCTGCGCTGCAGTAGGTCGGCGGTGACGTAGGCGAAGAACCGTTCGACCTGGTTGATCCAGCTGGAATATGTTGGGGTGAAGTGCATGTGGAACCGGGGGTGGGCTGCCAGCCAGGTGTTAACGGTCGGGGTTTTGTGCGTGCCGTAGTTGTCGCAGACGAGGTGGATGTCCAGGTGTTCGGGAACTTCCTTGTCGATCTTGTTCAGAAATTTCTTGAATTCGATGCTGCGGTGCCGGCGGTGCAGGCTGGAGATGACCGTGCCGTCGGCGGTGTTGAACGCGGCGAAAAGGCTGGTGGTGCCGTTGCGGACGTAGTCATGGGTGCGTTTTTCTGGCATTCCAGGCATCATCGGGAACGCCGGCTGGGACCTGCCCAATGCCTGGACCTGGGACTTTTCGTCGACGCACAGGACCACCGCAGCCTCGGGCGGGTCCAGATACAAGCCGATGACGTCGTAGACCTTGTCGATGAACTGCAGGTCATTGGACAGTTTGAACCCATCGGTGCGGTGCGGTTTCAGTTCGAATGCTTTCCAAATCCGGCCGATCGAGGACTTGGACAGTCCGCTGCGCTCGAGGTCGGCTTTGGCATGGTGGAAGTGCACGCGGCGGTCGATGGACAGCAGGAACCGGCCATCCATGTAGAGGTCGAACTTCGCGGCTTTCTGGGTGACCTTGACTTGTTGGTACTCCGGCTGACCGTCGGGGATCAGCCAGGCATGGAGTTTGAGGGGTGGAATGCCGGCGGTGGCTCACCACGCCTGCCAGGCCGGGTCCACCCGTGATGCGCTTGATGTAGGTCTCTTGGTACCGGACGTGCGCCGACCGCCACGGGGACACCTGCGCCTACCGATCCGGCCGCTGAGTCCGCACTACACCTCCCGGCTGGTCCGGCAGGCCGACACCGGCCTCGCGCACCACAAGGCGGTGCGGGTCGACGAGTTCGTCGCTGTCCTGACTCCCGACCACACGGCGACCGAACCGGCGCCGTCGGTGGCGCCGGGGTGGGACTGGGCCGCTGCCAACCAATGGAAGAAGGACGCCGTGCGGCAGCTCGCCCCGCTCGCCGACGCCCTTGGCGATATCGAAAACGCGCGTCGATGTGCTGATCGCCAGAACGAAGAAGCTCGAGCTCGGCTGACTTGTCTACTCCACCGTGGCGTCAGGCGCGGCGGCCGAAGTACCGTGCGACGTTGGACGTCCACGAGGCGGCATCGGCAAAACTATATCGCTGAGAGTGACCTTCCGTTACGCTCTGCCTATGGAACTGTCCGGCGTCGATCCCGTAGGTTCGGCGGTGGATCCCCAGGCGGCTGGACTCCGGACGCGCTTCGCAGCTTGCTGCCGGCGCTGTGCTGGATGTGCCTGATCGCACACGCTGCCTTCCTGAGGTTGTTCCTGATCACCGATGTGCACCCGATGGTGGCCGTCAACGTGGTCAGCATCGCGTGGTACGCCTTGGCGTACGCGTTGGTACGTCGAGCCCGCACGAAACCCGTGGTCGCATTCGGTGGTGTCATCGCCGGTGAGGTCGTCGGTCACGCGTTCCTGGCCACAGCGATGCTCGTGAGGCTGTCGCCGGTGAATCTCACCGAGGCGCAGGTCGGCACGGTTGCCGTGGCGCTGGCCGGGCTGGCCGGGCTGGCCGGGCGGCCCGACGCGGCGGACGCGCGGGTGAGGCTGGGCAAGGGTTGGGACGTGATGGGGACTGTTGCTCCCAGCGTGCCGAGCTGGTCGGGCGGGGCGTCGAAGTGGTGACTGCTGGGAGTGGGGCTGGCGGCGGGCCGGACCGGGTCTTGCTGGCTGCTTTGGTGCGGCTGGCAGCGTTGATCACCGGCTCGCCCGGCGCTGAGGGCCTGATGGAGGCGGTGGCCGAGACGGCCCGGGAGCTGCTCGGGGCCGACTCGGTGTCGGTCAGCCAGCTCGAAGACGACCGCAGCACCCTGCGGACGCTGATCAACGTTGGTTCGCTGGGCCCGGGTGAGCAACGCTGGCCGGTACGGGAGACCTATCAGGTCGCGGACTTCCCGGATAGCCTGGCGTTCCTGACAGGCCGGCCGACGCCGCGGGTCGCCACCGCCGTTGACGACCCGGAGGCCGAACCGGCGGAGGTGGCACTGCTGCGCTCGCTCAGGAAATCTTCCAGCCTCAAGACGCCGATCGTCCTCGACGGCACGGTATGGGGGGAGCTGTGGGCCTCCCGCGGGCCGGCAGCATCACCGTTCACCGACTACGACGCTGATCTAGCCCAGGTCATTGTCGGGCTGGTCTCCGCGGGGCTCGCCCAAGCAGCCGCCTGGCAGGCCATGCGGCAGCTAGCGGCTACCGACCCCCTGACCGGCTTGGCCAACCGCCGCCTCCTTGACGAACACCTCCGCCGGCACGTCGCCCGGACGCAAGCCAGGGGACAGGCCCTCACTGTGGCCGTCGGCGACATCAACGGCCTCAAAGCAGTCAACGACACCGGTGGACACGCCGCCGGAGACGACGTCATCCTGCGGGTCGCCGCTGCCGCCCAAGGCGCTATCGCCGCAATCCCGGACGCACTCGCCGCCCGCCTCGGCGGCGACGAGTTCGCCCTCGTCCTGCCCGCCATCACCCCGGCGCAGGCCTACGACGTCGCCCACGTCAGCCTCGCCTGCGGCCTGGCCACCACTACCCCAGGTCATCCCACCGACCCGAGGGACCTGCTCAACGCCGCCGACGCGGCACAAACCCACGCCAAACGCATTCACAGCACAGTCCCTGTCATCGCCTAACCATGCCGAGACTGCCAGTGGGGAGTGTCAGATCTTGGGTGTAAATGATCTTGTACTCGGCTGGCGGTGGTCGGATTTGTCGGGCACTTGAAGGTGAACGGTCCTGGTCTCAACGCCGATGTCGGTCGCACTGGCCTGGCTGTTGCAGCGGTCCCTCAACGTCCTACTCATCCGCGGCCGCACAGCTCAACAGCAGACCCAGGAAAACCCTTGATTGGGATACGCCGGCACAACACCTGGATATGCTCCTAAATGTAAGCGAATAACCGCCGTGTTGCGGCAACAGCTAGAAACCGCCCGAACAGAACCCGCCACCTAAATTAAAAAAGTGACAGGCCTGGTTGGGCGGCGGTTCCGCATCGGCGATGTGCTGTGCGAAGGCCGCCGGCTTTGCGGGCCGTGCCTTGCATCTCGACCGGCTCAGCGGACCTGGGATCCTGCGGCCGCTGATCCACCGGGGAGGGTTGCGCGTCGACGCCCTCACCGACGGCGAGATCGGCCGCGGAGCGTCGATCGTTCCGATCTGACCAGAGGAGTCGACCAGGGCGCCCCGCCGGTGCCAGCTCTGCCGGTGGCGTTCACCGCTGCAGCGAAAGCCCGCGCGAAGCCGGCAGCCTCCCGCAGCGTCGTAGTGCACCAGGGTTCCGGTGACGCCGTCGTCGACCACCTCGGGGATGCCGCCGACGTCGCTGGCCACCACGGGTGCGCCGCATGCCATCGCGTCCAGGTTGACGATGCCCAGCGGCTCGTACACCGATGGGCAGCAGAACACCGTCGAGGCGGCAGCACCTGTTTGACCTCGTCCAACGTCAACGTGGCGGCGAGCCAGAACACGCCGGGCCGCGCAGCCTGCAGCGCGCGGATGGCCGTGGCCCTCTGCTTGGCGATCTGCGGCGTGTCCGGCGCCCCGGCGCACAGCACCGGTTGGATCTCCGGATCGAATCGGTGGGCCGACGCGATCAAAGTGGCCCACGCCCTTCTGTCGGGTGATCCGCCCGACGCACGAGGCGATCGGTGCGTGCAGGTCCACTTCTTTGGCGGTCAATACCGAGCGGTCGTCGGTGGCGTGGTAGATCGAGGTGTCGATCCTGTTCCGGATGACGCGCACCCGGGCCGGTTCCAGCGCCGGATAGCACTCCAGGATGTCGGTGCGCCGTCGGAAACCGCCACCACCAGCATCCGCCGCCTCGTAGGCGGTCTTCTCCGCCCAGCTGGACGACCGGTAGCCGCCGCCTTGCTGCTCGGCCTTCCATGGTGGCTGCGGGTCCAGCGAATGAGCGGTGACGACGTGCGGGCCGCCGTACCGGAGCTTGAAGAAATGGCCGGCCATGTTGGCGTACCAGGTGTGCGAATGGACCAGGTCCACATTGCCCGAGGCCGCCGTCACCGACAGGCCAACAGACAAGGTGGCCAGGGCCGGGTTCGCGACCGCGACCGCGGCCGCCGGTCGGTGTCCGGACGCTCCGGGCCGGTCGGCACCGAAGGCGCGCACGTCCACCTCGATCAGCGTGCGCAACTGGCGGACGAGGTAGTCGAGGTGGACCCCGGCGCCGCCGTAGATGTCCGGCGGGAATTTTCTGGTCGGGATGGCGGTATGTGCCTCGGTGATCTAACGGGCCGGTCCGGGACCCGCTGAGCGACGTCGGGGGCTGCCCGCTAGGGTTCGATGATGGTCGTCAAACCCAGAGTTCTGGGCATCGTTCTCGCCGGCGGGGAAGGCAAACGGCTGTGGCCGTTGACCGCCGACCGTGCCAAGCCGGCGGTGCCGTTCGGCGGTAATTTCCGGCTGATCGATTTCGTGTTGTCGAACTTTGTGAACGCCGGCTATCTGCGGATCTGCGTGCTGACGCAGTACAAATCGCATTCGCTGGACCGGCACATCACCACGACCTGGCGGATGAGTCAGATGTTGGGCAATTTCGTCACGCCGGTGCCGGCGCAGCAGCGGCTGGGCCCGCGCTGGTACACCGGCAGCGCGGACGCGATCCTGCAGTCGTTGAACCTTGTCTACGACGACAACCCCGACTACCTGGTGGTTTTCGGCGCTGACCACGTGTACCGGATGGACCCGTCGCAGATGGTCGCCGACCACATCGCGTCCGGCGCGGAGGCGACGGTGGCCGGAATCCGGGTACCCCGGCACGAGGCCACTGCCTTCGGCGTCATCGACACCGACGAGGCCGGCCACAAGATCACCGGCTGGTTGGAGAAGCCGGCCGATCCGCCTGCGGTGCGGGACGATCCGAATGTTTCCTATGCCTCCATGGGCAACTACGTCTTCAGCACCAAGGCCTTGATCGAGGCGCTCAAGGAAGACGCGGGCGATGAGAGCTCCATCCACGACATGGGTGCCAACATCATCCCGATGTTCGTCAATCGGGGGACCGCCAACGTCTACGACTTCGATCGCAACGAGATACCAGGCGCCGACGAACGGGACAAGGGCTACTGGCGCGACGTCGGAACGCTGGACGCCTATCACGATGCGCACATGGATCTGGTGTCGGTACACCCCATCTTCAACTTGTACAACCAGTTCTGGCCGATCCTGTCGGTGCCGCCGACGCTGCCACCGGCCAAGTTTGTGGAGAACGGCATGGCGCTGGATTCCATGGTGGGCCCCGGCACCATCATCTCGGGGGCGACGGTCCGTCGGTCGGTCGTTTCCGAGAACGTCCGGGCCGAAGCAGGGGCCAGCGTAGAGGGTTCGGTGATCATGCCTGGGGTTCGTATCGGCCGAACTGCGGTGGTGCGCAATGCGATCCTCGACAAGAACGTCATCGTGCCCGACGGTGCCACCGTCGGGATCAACCTCGAGGCCGACCGTGCCGCCTACACCGTGACGGCCTCGGGTATCACCGTCGTCGGCAAGGGCATCACCATCACCCGCTGATCTACCGGAACCGGCTCGGCCAACCTAGTACTACAGTCGTAGATCGCAGCTCCAGCGTGT
>JAABUW010007278.1_pt1 | contig 13412 bp, 14 predicted proteins | sample 5560081 | NCBI WGS metagenome assembly JAABUW01 (sample SAMN10711882, study PRJNA513363) | rock metagenome | isolation source: Antarctica rocks | place: Antarctica: Victoria Land, Knobhead sud
TTAGCTCCGTGACACAAATCTGCAACATACTCCGAGGTATTACATCAGGAAGAGCCTCCAAAATGGCCGAAATTGGACTCACTTCAAACGAAGAGCCTGCAACGGAGTATCGATGCGGAAGACCCTATGAAGGCTCTCACTCATCTACCAAAAGCTGGTTTTTCCCCTCTGATATATACAAGACCAATTCGTCGGGGATCTCACACTTCACCGTCAATTGTGATATCTTTCGTGCCTTCTTTGGTTTTAGTATGTCTGTTGTTTTGAATGCTGCGCAAAGCAAACCTGCCGTTCTTGGTATTAGTTCGAAAACGTTCGACTTCTCGCCTCATCTCTCTTCACGCGCCATGAAGTCCACCAAAAGGCCTGCGAAGCGCCAGCGTCCTGCCATCAGGAACAATGGGAACAATCCGGCGGGTGCCTTATTGGGGGTGACGGACGAAACCGCGTCCGATGAGCCGATGAACATAGACGTCCTAGAAGAAGCGGTCGCCGAAAATCAGCCGGTGGCGGATGGGAACCCGAATGAAGTCCAAATGACTGACCCGAGCCAAGGCAATGCGCATCATGACGAAAACAACGAAGTCGATGAGTCTCCGCCGCCGCAAGTCCGTGAGCCTCCTCCGCCGCCGCAAGTCCGTGAGCCTCCTCCGCCGCCGCAAGTCCGTGAGCCTCCTCCTCCGCCGCCGCAGGTCCGTGAGCCTCCTCCGCCGCCGCAGGTCCGTGAGCCTCCTCCGCCGCCGCAGGTCCTATCTCAGCTGAATCCGCCGAGCGCCTCAGAACGTCCAAACCCACCGACTGATTCGGTTTCCGGTGTTGTTCACAAAAATCTCGTTGCTGAATACGAAGCTAATGTCGCGTACGGCAATCTATTTTTCGTTGACGCCGAAGAGGCAACGTGCCAAGTATTTCACCCGAGATCCAGTAATGTGAAAGATATCTGGGCATTTCTTCGCAACTACTTTGATTCTTGCGTCATTGCACACTTTAACCTTGCTCTTAATGAATGGAAAACACTCACTCCCGAAATGGTGCCATGTATGACAATGAAAAAGGGTAGAGATGGGGTTGTCGTTGCCTTCCGAACTCGAGATAAGAGCAACAAGGCCGAGCTTATACTGACACCCGAGACTGTTTTTTCGAAGTTTGGGCAGCCGTCGACCGCAGAGCGATTGCAAGCCATTGAAGATCGATGGCGCTTGAAACGGAAGGAGGGTCCGGGCTATTGGATCACTGAAATACGATCAATTGATGCAGGTAAGCGACAGAGAATGCAAACGACAGAGGTAGGTAGCACACAGCTCGCAGTACCGGAGATTGAATTATAAGACGATCAAGACGTGCTTGTATTATTCTGTGCGTATCGAAGAGTATCTCAAAAGCTGGATCGTAGTACCACGCCTTAATATTACATGGGATAAAAGAACAAACATCGGAACGCTAGACTTATAATACGACGACGGGGCATAGACCTTGGCTAAGCATCCTCCATCTTCACTGTAGTACTGGCTTGTTCGTTTGTACCCTCGCTTGGAATGCGTCTCAGTGAGTCGCCATTGCTGTCCTCTGTCGTCGGCCGAAGTCTCTGTGAGCGCCTTCGCCGATCGGACTTCTTCTCTGCCGGCCTGGTGTTGAACGTCATGTGCATCCTGGAAAGGCTTGGATTGGTCTCCACTCGTTGAATGCCTGGCTGCTCTTCCGACTTGTTGACCCCTGTCCATGCGGGCCCCAACCTGGGCTGCGGTCCACTTGGTGCAGTCTCCAGCTCAGCAATCTTGGCTCCCTTGGCCTCCAGCTCCAGCAACAGGTCGGCGATATTCCAGGGGGCAACACCCTCTTGACTAGAGATCCGAGATAAAATTTCTCCCAGACGGGCGTGAGCACTCCAGACCCATCCCAAATTTCTCTCGGCTTCTTTCGTGTAATGTCGCTCCTGGCTAAGGGCTTCTTCGGTCAAGCGATGCTCTTGACGCTCTTCGTGCAGCTGATTCTCACATTTGGCTCTTGCAGCTTCCGATACACTATAGCCGTACTGGAGTTCTTGAAGATGGCTGTGTGATTTGTTAAGAGCTATTCGATCGCTCTGCGCGTTGATACCAGCATGCTGAAGGGCTCCATGGAGTCGAGTCACCTGGGCTTGGAGTTCCCCAACCTGCAGGCGTGCCGCTTCCTCACGACGGTAGAATCCGTGAAGAACATCCCAGTCGGATGGTCGAGCACACTCTCGACAATTTGATGCGTGATTGTCCTGAGGCAGCTCCACAGTCATTATCTTGAGACGTAAGGGGTTCGAGCAGCTTACCATGGCTTCTGAAGGAACGTGACGTAAAAGCGAAAGCAAAAGGTCTCACGGGTGAATGTTGATTGCGGGTTGGAAGCAAGACTGCGGGTTGATGGTCTAGAGCAGCGAAACGGATGCTAAGGGGATAGATTGTTCTTGAAGCAATAGAGGAACGAAACGAGGACCTAGAGGGTGTGGGATTGTGATTGATGGTGTGGCTGTCAACAAGCCTCACTTCTTATATATTCGACTCCCCACTAGAATTGGATGACTATTACCGCGCGCCTTGCTCAGTGACCCACTTTTCCAGCCCCTGCCCCTTCTCCCCCATCGTCTGGCTAAGAAGCATGGTAGTGTCGGATTGCGCTTCCCACTGCATAATAGCTGAAACATAGAGGCTAAAGCCTGAGACTATTCAGGACAGAAAAGGACACCACACGCTGCCTTTGTTGCCATAGCCGCCATCTGCTTCTGTATCTCTGCGGCCGAAGCAGAGTACCCGTTTACCCAAAGCATTTGGTCTGTCCCTGTTGGGATCATGTCAACAGCGATCCACTGCTCCTGGTAAGTGATACCGCATTCCAACAAGCTTGTCTACCAATCGTGAGCGAGTCCGCCCGATATTAGAATTTTGGAGCATACGTAGTTATCAATTTGGGAGAGGACTTCTTCGTCAATTTCTTCGTTCGACGATGACGAGGCAAAACTCCTATCCTCGGGCTCCATGGATTTCAGCTTCTTCCATTTCGATGAAACCGAATCTACGGTGCGTTGTCGAGACGGAGGGAGCTTCTGGTTGAGGAGGCCGGTGATGATCGGCATTTGTGCGTGTGGGTTGGCTTCACGGACATGTTTCAGAATGCGTTCGTCGTTGTAGTCCTCAGTCCGCCAGAAAATGCAACGTCTTTTAGCCTTAGGTCTGCCTGCCATATCTGTCAGGTGATCCGAGTCAGCAGCCATGGCATTTAGAATTCGAGAGCGGATGTGGAGCGTAAGACTCTAACTTTAAATATTGGACCCCCCGGGGGATAAGCCATGAGCGGATCTAGGCTTGTCATCTTCGTGCTTGCTGTTTGAACGTCTTAGGGCGGCAATGTGTTGCTAAAGAAGCGTATTTCGATGGTGGGCGGCGAATACGAAGGATCGGTAGGCTGAACTTACGACATTATCACATTCGCTGGGTCAGCGTAGTGCTTGCTTTAAACCACTTCAAGTAGCCGCGGGCGGTAATCGACAAACGCTGGGTGAGCTAAGAATGCCTGCAAGGGTTCTAGCGGCCCTTTAGACATGATACCGTTAGATGACTCGCAGCGAGCTTATTTAGGGCTGCATTAAGATACGGTTCTTGCAACGTAGTTCCCTGTCATGCCTGGCCAGCTCGTGATCGTGGGGCTCGATGCACGTAATGTGATTTGGCACTGACACAATGGTCACTCTCAATAATAGCCGCCGTGGGAGGTCAGGCAGGGATGGACCGCCTCATATATAAGGAAGAATCAGAGTACGAGGAACGCAGAACGCAAGACATCGCTATGGAGAGACACGAGATAGACTGGGAAGAAGTGCAACGAACCGTAGCCAATGGTGCCTCCAACCAGAACGCTCCCGTTATCAGCTACGACTCGGTTGAAGGAGACCCCGCCTATCAGCTGAGCACGGACGACTGGCTGAGTCAAACTCAGTTTGACAGCAGCCGCTTGGGCCTTTCGAATGTCGATAGACCGGTCCATTTTCCCCCATTGTTGCCTTCACGTTCGCAATGTGGGGCTAATATTGAAGCTGAAGCCGAAGCCGAAGCTATGTTCGACATGAGCGTTCGTAACGACGTTAGCACCTTGTCCATGGATGATCTCTGTCGGAGGATCAGCGCGCTGGAAGCCCAGTGAGCCTCCAATCCAGGATAGTCTATAGTGGATGCTGACATGTGATGCTAGGGTGGAAAAGAGGGATAGGTTTGTCGGAGTAAAGCCCTTCCATGCACGGGCTAACCATTCGACTAGGCACATCGATCGGCTTCAAATGTTCCTCGAAGGGATGCAATCCTGGTCGAATCAGGTGACGGAATGTCTGTACGATGTGTATCTGGGCCGGTGTCCCAATTACGTTCTTGCTACTCCGCCAGCTCAAGTGGATCCACAGCAGCTGTAAAATGGCGCTTCTGGCGTGTGGCATATTGGACAGGTGGTGGCGTCCTTTTCGTTGGCTATGTCCTAGGCTACGTAACCTTGACCAGAGCGTGATTGCTTTATGTGTAATGTTTCTGAAGTCGATTGTCTCGCACGTTGTATCTTGCAATTCCCATATGTAGTCTTCGATGCTCCAAACTCCTAAAACCGGTTTTCTCGTACGTTGAATCTTGCAACTTCTCCTTTGCCAGTCTCTAATAGCTAGTATGTCGATACGGCGTTGGAATGACGCAGAAACCGCGATTGCAGTCTACTTTGCCTCCAGGAACGCTGGCCATGAAGCTTGTGCCAAGATTATCTTTCACAAGACCCGGGGAGTGAATCTAGAGTCTCGGACTAGTCTGAGTGTACGCAACAAGCTCCACGGTATTCGTATGACAGGAGATCTATGGAGATCACAGACGGGCTGGAACTTGGAAGCTGTCGACGACTACTTGATCAGCCTAAATGTATATGATCTCAAAGAACTGATAAGCGCGGGTGAGGCGGAGCTTGCCATGATCCCAGAGGTACGATTCCAAACCAACGTAATATCTCAACGTTGACGTAGTGACAGGCCAACCATGATGTGTTTCGTACGACCACACTATATCCCAGCAAAATTTTCGAACAGGATGATCCACTGCTACACGGTCCTTGACCAGCTCCTCATTGTATTGTCGGGGTTCGGTGGGGGTGATGACTTTGATATCACACGATATCACGTTTGGGATTCGGTGTTATGATGTTCGCCATCTTTGACTGAAGCTAAAGACGAAGGTCCTTGTGGAGGTCGTGGAGCCTACTGCCCCTTTTGGGACCCAATTTTTATGGAGACGTGTTTGGATGCTGTTGTTGCGTGTATGGGAGGAAGGAGAAGAGAGCGGGGCTGAAGATATTCACAGAAGCTAGACCGGGCGGTACTACGGCGAGACGATTCAATAGATTGGCAGTAGGACTACGTTACTATCTCAAATAAGGCCGAGACGCTCAGACCAGCATCATGTTCCATGCCCACTCCCACTTCCTGAGAAATACGTTCACGGACAATGTACTTGGAATTATCTGTCTGTACGAGTGCTCAAAAGCGAACTCGCCTGCTTGCTCGGACCAATGGATCGCGAATAGGATGGCTTCACGATCACTGCCGAGAACTATTTGACCCAAGTCTGCATAGAAGATTGACGCTATTGAAGGCCCAATGTGACAACCCCTTACGATTCTCGACGGTCTTGAGGGATGGCTGGAGGGCCAACCACCATAGCGCAATATCTGGCAACGCCTCACGTACCATTCTTTCGTGTGCCTAGTACCCTCTCCAGACCACATAGGCTGGCAAGGGCGGTCAATGCCGGATGACATTCCGCCGCCCGAAGATTGTTCTCAAATTCGTCAACGCTAATAGGCTCTTCTAGCTCAGCTCGATCCCATAGAGCAGATGCAAGGCGCGTAGAAACTTCGATGGCCGTAGCAAGCTTGTGGCTTCGATTTCTTATTACAAGACGAAAATATTCTTGCCTTTCCGAGGGTGTTAGAGCTTGAAGTAGCTGACCATATGTGAGACGAAGATATTTGTCTGGAGGTGGCTGGTCTCCAGTAAAGCAAATAATGATGGGTAGAAGGTTCTGGTGCCAATGGATTCGATCCTTCCATATGTACTTCAATCCGCATTCTCGCGCCAACCTCCGCGTCATTGCCTTTAGGAGGTCCAGTCGTTGGGTTGTCTCGTCGGCTTGCATTGGACGTTCTTCGATCCGATTAGATGCAGCTTTAGACTCCCCAAGAGTCGATGGATTAGTGTGAAGATCTCCAGATACAATGTGCGTTGCGAGTTCCGGCTGTGTTATCTGGGTTGGATTTTGACCGTACATCGCATGCGATGCACGTGTTTGGGCGAGACCATGGTAGCTATCGATGATTCGTGGGACGTCCGCTTTTGCCGGAATACTCCTAGTACTCGAGGAACTTAGGTCATCGAGCCGAGCTTTCTTTTTCTTGCAGGTTGTTTGCTTTTCAACATCATGGCTGGGGATCGGTACGCCAAAACCAGCTTCGGACAGCCTTTGAGATGCTTGCGATCTGGTTCTCGAGGAAATGTCTAGACCTTTATAGGATGACCGTCTCCTCTTCAGCTTCCGTGCGTACTGTTGCGTATGCGATGTAGAGTCTTCTTTGCCTCTCGGGTCGACAGCAGTGATAATGTGTTGATGTTTCTCGCCAGGGAGCCTAAATCCTCCTTCTAGAATCTTCGTGCTTTGAGAATCCTGACTTGCTGCATTGTAGTAATCTTTCGTACAATCGGGCTCGGCAGCTTCCAGCAGAATTAGAGCTCCGGCTTCATTATCGCGGCAAGAACCTCCACCACGTGAATCGATCTCCAATGCTCCGCCTGGAATACTTGGGGATGTGGCCGCATTTTTATGGATGTTCAAGGGTGTCATCTGAGCAGAGAAGGCGTGGCTGACACTATTTGGATCGTTGCTTCGACTGCGTGATGTATCGACAGAGGAGAGCAAGTAAGCAATGCTCATTTGTAGAGTCATAACTTCACAGGGAATCCTGTATCAAGGAGAAATAGGCTTCGACCGAGTAAATGTAACGAGGAATGGCGTACTGATGCAGAGGACGGGCAGACAATCGTGCTTGAATTGCAGGAGGAGCTTCAAATCTCTTGAACAAGGGGCTCGGCTGAATGTCTATGGACTGCTGGACCAGGGAATTCGTTTTTGGAAGCGGGCTTGGAGCGACTAAATTACATTGTGGAGGCCTTCGGGACAATTATCCAATAATACATGAGCAACTCTTGAGGGCCCCAGGGCACTCATTTAGCGTATTCTGATACGTGCTAGCACAGATATGCTGCCTCGCGTATGCATGTCCGCTAAAAAGCCAACATGTGATGAGCCAATCGATTGATTGTGGTCAGGGTGATCAGCTTGCCTAGGGCCTGACCCCCAACTAATCCCTGATGAGGCTTCGGCATTCACCCCGATGCACTAATCGAGGCCCTTTGCGAGGGTCGTTACCCGACATCACTGTCGACCACGACGCTATGCCATTGCGCTTTGACACAGTTCATGCAGTGGAAGAAACCATGCGCGTGATTTTGGCACCTGTTCTATTCCAACTTTGACTAGTGCAATTGCCGAGCGTATCTCGGGATGTGCTTCCCGTCACCCCGGGTGGGTAGCCATCATGTCGAGAACCTGCTGTTGTAAGCCTGGCGAATCTTTTCGAGATCGATCGGAATAGTGTCGGTCTGCTCATAAAAGACAAGGAATCGTCGCTCGAATTTCTGGTCTCCAATACGAAACCCCGTAAACCATGGACGCAACAAGCCAACAAGGGCCCCTACTTTTCCAAGAACGTCCAGATTCATCCAATAATGCTCGTAGAACGAGATGGCGAAGACGTGGTCATTTCCATATCGACGTAGGAGTAGACTCTGGAGTGCAATGCGGGAGGGTTCGGCGCAAGGCTCCCAGAAGCGACCTTCTTCGCTCGAGAGGTACATATCGTAGTCGTACTTCTTTACCAACACCTCCCAGTGCTTCTTCTCTCGTGGGAAAATTGCAAGAACGGGGACCTGATGAATACAGCTTAATTCGAGAAATTTGGAAACATTGCTCAATGCAACAGAAAGAATACAACATAGTGAGGCTGCATCTTGTTCAACACTAATCAGCGTGGCAGCAGATGCCCTTACGGTCTTTGCTGACGAGGCCTGGCTGAGCTTGCTCATGGAGCTTGCTTTCCCCATCAAATTCTGCAGCGATCCGTAGGTCTGACTGCTCGAACAAGAACCAATCGTGGCGTGACGCGTGATCTCAAGTGAGGGTGCCAGAGCTTCGTCAATTGACTATCGCTTTCTTAGAGTCGTTCCAAGTGTCGTTGTCTCTGACCTACCTCGAAGCTGGCCTCGCATTTGAGACTGGTAGAAATTGCATGGAAGGACGGTCGACGGGCTGTGCCGCTCTCCACATTGCCAATCTCTTTGTTCATTGAACGAGAGAAGTTTTTATCAAGCTTTGGCCAGGAGATACAAGAGTCTGGATTGTCCAATCCGAAGTTAAATTGCGTAGGCTGAACAACAATCTGCTGTCCCTGCTCTCCCAGAGCATACAAGCCGGAGTGCTTTTGCAATAAGGCCTAGAGGGGATTAGGTTAGAAGAGCCCATCAAGAGTGAGTGGAGAACTAGCTACCATAAGTAATTCGATTGATGATAATCCCGTGAAGATCGAAAGGAAATACTCGAAAAAGAGAACATTCGCTTTCTGTCTCTCAGATAGCGGAGAAGAGATCAAAGAACATATCATAATGACGGGGGAATTCGTCTTCAAACAATTGTTTTGGCTGGCAGTCACTGCGAAGGGACACCAATCGATCGACACTACTGAGGCCCTCATGAGTGCCCCAGAAAAAGCCCCACAGACTTCCACGCTTGTTCCTTGCACGACCAGGATAAATATTGGAGGCGCGGACGCTATGCAGCAATAGGAATTGATTGGCAAACAAGATACGCACTCGACGATGAGCACAAATAGGGATTGCTCGTATGCTTTAGACAGACTCTAAATGGCCACACTCATGCAGACAGACCGACTCACAGTTCGCTTTCTCGGCAAAGACGAGAGCAGCACGAGTCTTTCGACAATAAGACTGCCCGGATAGGTTTAAGGGTATAAGTTTGTACTTAGCTCTCAAGAGGGAAGCGTGCGAAAACTTTGGCTGGGCCGAGGAGCGACTTCCTAGGTGCAGCTTGAAACTCACTAATAGATGACCTGGCGCTTTCACTCAGTCGAAAAGACCTATGAGTCATTCTGAATCGATTCTATTGTAAAGTGTCTCACTGTTCGTCTCTTGATTATGTATCTTACCCTGTGTTTTGGAGGTTGGGTCGTGGGTGTCCGTAAGACCGACGCTTGTTATTACGCGGCGGGTTCCTAAATGTGCACCCCACCAAGTCGGCATTCTACTCAACACGCGATAGCGACCGATGGATCGTGGATCACTTCGAGCCGTACGCCTCGATGGTAAATTATCGAATTTCGAGAAGGACAACGATATAGTACAAACCCTGCAAGAAGAGGGTGGTTTATTACTAAAGCAGGCGACTAATCTCCAAGCGCTTGATCCTATCCTGTCCGATAATTTGGAGTCACCCGCATCTGTCACCAGAGATGTTGTGTTCAACGAGGTATGATCTGTTCACTACGAGGTATCTTGAGCGGCTAGCTAATGAGACAGGATAAAGACTGTCAAATCCGTTCTCTTCTCGACACATGATGACTTTTTTATCACCGCTTACCTACCAATGAGAGGGGACGTACGTCTGACGCATAGCGGAAGAGACGAACAATGGAGAACAATGGCAAACGCTCCAGAGCTCGCGGGACTTAGTTGTATACATCTTGGTGGCGATTCTACAGTGACTTGGTTGATTGAAGTGGATCAAGGTCTCAAAGGCGAGCACACAGGTGTTACAAAGAAGATCCGAGCGGATGGAGGCGATATGCAAGGGGCTCTCCTCAGTTGTTGCAACAATATGCTGATTATTTGCATAGCTTTGTCTGCACTCACTGGCTGGAACGAACGATCCCTCGATTGGAACAGAGGCCTCCTCGAGACGTATATGCAATTGTCATACAATATCTGTCCAGGAGCTATGCAGGCCGGGGAAGACTCTGGCCCGAAAGATATACATCCAATATACTCGAGGCAGCAGGTCAAGATTGCACCAAAGAAGGGGCCTCCATAGTGTGGAACCGAACCTCCGCAACACCAGCCAACTGAAATCCTACATTCTCATCATTCAACCAAAGGGGCTTTCTCCCAAGCCTGACGGAATAGGTTCTTGAAAAAGCTCCCCAGGTGAGGCGCTAAAGAAACAGTTGCCATAGTAGACTGGATACGTTCCTTTTCTATAAGGGGCGGCCTGATGCCTTGGGTCCTGCAGCGTTGAAAGTACGCCAACATCGAGGACGTCTTCTTGATTCTCAATCGCTGGGTGTAGAGATTCGAGGAGATCGCGGTGCGTAAGAGCTGTGGCTATATCATTTTCCGATAATTGCTTGCTGCTTGACGGAGTATGATCTCGACCTCTGTATGAATAAGGCAAAGACAATGATCAGGGGTGGAAGGGCGTACTGCTGGCGTTCCCAAGCGCCGAGATCCACATCTGGGTGTCTGCTACGCATATGGCGTGTGTAGTCGCATTGCCTGCTTAAGGTCTTATCGCATTTGCTGCAGAATCTGCTCTTTATTTTGCTCGCCACGTGTTTGTGTTCATTATCACCCAAGCTTCTGATATGTCGTGATAGATTGTCTGGCCTGCCATAGCGAGATTTACATCCTTTCGCAGGGCATCTAAACACTCGAGACTTTCCCTCTAGGCGTTTGACCGTGTCCAGTATAGAGAGAAGTAGCTTCTCTTGCAGGTCTACTTTATCGTGGAGCGAAGTCTCATCCTCGTCGTCGCACGAGATTTCGGACGCTTGCTCTCTGGCGGGGTGATCCTCGATAAGACGACTAGGATTAATGGGATAGATACGATGAGGATCTTTCGAGTGACGGTTTGAGTCTGCAACAGTGTTTAGTAAGTTTCCCAGGCCCTTCTGACAGAATGAAAGCATTACCCATTATTGATTGACCTTGCTTGGAAGATTGAACCCATTTGATCGTGACAACAGAGACGGGAACGATAATTGTGCGCTTGCCGACCGACGTGGGGGACCTACGATCAAGAATTACGTGTACGACGCTCATTGAAAAGCTCGCTTAAAATCGATTCCATTTACAGGCCGCGTTCGATTGTGATTTAACCGTCGGTCCCCCACCCAAAAACGGCAGGCGCTTAGGTTCTATCATTATGTACATCTATAATTACTAGATTACTCTAATATCTGATACAGGAGTATAAGTATCTAAACAAGACCTTGATGTCTTACTTCTAGTCTTTTGGGTGTCCAAAATCCTTGATGTTCTCTGGGACGAAATGCCAGATGTACAAGTCTAACGTCTCGACTAAGATGTCTGGTTACCAGCGCTTGAATTTGATCTTGCATATCGCTTTCGACCGAAGCTGTTCAAGAGTAAGGATTGTGTCAATTATAATAGAGGCATACGTACTTGTAACAAGCAATTGACCACGTCTATCCACAATCTCACGCTCGATTAGCTTCTCAAGATGCGGTTTCCCGTAATATTTACGTATGCTCGAGTGTTGACCATATTCTTGAGAAGCGCCATAAGAAGTCTCTGCACTTTCAAAGCCGTGCAAAACATATAGTGTAATGCGCAAAATCTGATGCTTGTTAGCAAGCTGACTTGTAGAAATCGAATTGACTGACATATTGACCCTTGTCTTCGTTTAGAAGATAATCCATCCACTCTTGCACCCATTCCTGATCGCCTAAGATATTTAGTTTTAGAAGTAACAACAAAGAGAGACACTCACTCTCATTGTCAAGTTGCCACACTAGCAGCATGCTTCGTGTTCGAACCTTGAACCTTTTGATATCTGCAAGAAGCTCCTTGATGTAGGGAACCTGTGCAGCTATGCCAATGCCACTTGCGAACATCAAAATGCTTCCGAAGTCGCCAAAATTCTCAGCTTTACCGTACGGGCCGTCCACCCATGTACGCAAAGCAGGAGCATTCAAATGCCTAAGAAGCTTTCGAGTAAACCCGTATCTGGGTTTGATAAGTAGATAAATCTTCCCAGTCCGATCATGTGAGTCCTGATTCCACCATGTAATCATAAAGGGATGACTTTGGAAGAGAGACCAGAAGCTGCAAAAGGGCATCCATATATAGATGTACTGTCCCGCGCGTACATTCCATGGCCGACGAACATCGATTTCGAGACAGATTGCGCCATTAGCTTTGTGGACCTGAACAACTCGTGATGTTGCATATGGGCGACTCCAAGAGGATTGACGAAATAAGAGTCGACCGTATCGTAGCAAGGTTGTGGCGACAAAGATCGAAGTGCCGATGATAACATAGAATCTTGTGAAAGTAGGCTTGATCGTCAAGTGACGCCAGAGTGCGACCATTGTAAGTATGGCGAGCAAGAAATGTGACTTAAGAAAGAACTCGTAGAGAGGTGAGCGAACCCATGTGAGAAGCAAAAGACAAAACATGGCTATGCTGGCCTGAGATAATTTTAGTCAGTACTTGACCAAGGATTTTCAACGTACCAAGAAGCCGTAGAAGTGGAGCGGATCTCTTAAACGTAAAGCGTTATGCAACAAAAAAACAAGTACATGAATTAGTGCCTGAACGACAGCCATGAAGCCAATGGAACCATGGAGAGCATGAAAAGTATGAAGAGACAAGCCTAGCAAATCCGCGACGAAGCTCAAGCGGCTTGAGAACATCAAGGGAATCATATGCAGCGTGGAGAGCACACCTGCTCGAGTTCCCGCCTCGGTCAGAGATCTAACACCTATTAGATTACAAGCCGTAGTTGCAGACCAGTAGAGAGTGAGAAGTAGGAGACGCCAACGGCTAAAGGGTTGAAGAAATGTACGTCGTCGAAAGAGAAATGGATAAACCAAGTACTTGAGCATTAAGAAGAATGTTCGATCCTGAATCCAGTGAGACATGATCGAGGAGATGCGGTAAGAAAGCAGAGCCAGAAGTATACCGCCAGCGGTAATACCGTATATTTGAGTGGGATCCATGTTGTGATACTGAAGCCAATTGGTCTCTGAGCAACCTCTTCCCCTTGATCTACAGTACCTTAGATCGTTATATATCCTTATCGATCAGATCATGTGATTGTTCTAAGATTAGATAATACAGAATTAGGTATAACGCGCGCTTAGCTGACCGATGATGGGTCAGCGTGGGCGGCTAATCTACCCTCGCTGCAACATACAAATAGAAGTCTTACACAGTCAAGTTCCGGCTCCCAAGACAAGATCATGGGACATCACAATCCATCGCGCCCAAAGAAAGA
>JAABUW010007280.1_pt1 | contig 13408 bp, 18 predicted proteins | sample 5560081 | NCBI WGS metagenome assembly JAABUW01 (sample SAMN10711882, study PRJNA513363) | rock metagenome | isolation source: Antarctica rocks | place: Antarctica: Victoria Land, Knobhead sud
GGAACGAACACCAGCGGGGTTGTTCGATGGGCCATTGGAGGCTATATTGTTGCCTGGTCCCGCACGGACCTCCAGTTGCTGCGGACTGGTGGCCGAATCTGGAGTATGGACGGCTCGAAATTGGATTTGGCCAGATACCATGTATTTTGGCAAATACACAGGTATAGTAGTAGGCCGTGTCGTGGGGTCACGAGCCAGATCTTCGCCAGGCTTGGTGTTGGTGTATTGCCGTCCGCCTGAATTTGAGGCACCTTCGGTCGTCTCACCCGCTTGCTCTACGACACTGACGACCAGAAGCGATCGAGGACTCACAACTCCATGTCGAGCAGTCGAAGAACCTCGGTGTCGTTCCTGCGATGTTCCTGGTACTGAAGATGATGTACAAAGAAGAATCGAATCAGACAAGGTCGTCCAGCCAAGAATCGGGGCGAAAACTCGTGGCGCCATACTGCTCGCAACACATTGCTCAGAGGCCTGATCGTTGTGGCCGCCCTAAAACACCACCAATTACAGCGACATACCAAACTTGTCATTGCCCGGGTGTAGATGGTCCAGTCTCATCCGAAGCGAGGCCTGCCCTGCCACAAGCAGTTGACCAGGAATATCGATTCGAGCTTGGTCTCAAAGCTTGGACAGAAATCGTTCGCTGTACTGAGTACTCCCGGGCCCAGGCGGTACGAGAGCGAGAGGTTGCACGCCTGTAAAGTCCAGCGAAGAGGCCATCCACTCGACATCCAAGTTGTCGCTCGCCATGCTGGCTTGAAATCCCCTTTCTGCAGGTCTTCTGGTTAGCTGTGCAACCACTGCCAGAGGAGGTTCATTCCGTCCAGGAGATCTCAAGATCGGAACCGCAACCCATCGCTCACTTACCCACCACCATAACCCGTCATCAACCGCGTGTTGCTCGCTCACAGCTTACTCCCCTCTTTCAAAACATAATAACTCCCCTGCACACAACTCGCGACTAGCCTCCCATCGCCAGTAAAGATGCGGCTCTGTACTTCCGCTCGCCGCTTCGAGGTCCAGGGAGAGTTGACTTCAACATAGCACAACTCATCCGCCCTAAACCCTTCATGCAGATGAAAGCGGATCGTATGGTTGAGACTCGTGAACAAACTGAAATGATTCGTGGTCGGCGTGCGCGAGTAATCGTTGATCCCGGGCTGCCCGACACTGATGCCGTGGACGGCGGGCGGGGCGCCTAGGACGTGGTAGTCGGAGAGGGCTATTATGCCCAACGCTTGGATCCGGGTAGAGGAGGAGAGGAGTGGGGGAGAGAGGGTGGCGGCTGAGGTGTAGAGTTTTGAGGACAGCGGGGAGTGGGTTGGGGTGAGGGAGAGGCGTTGGTACTTCATTACAGGACCTTGCGTGTTTGCGCCAACTTCTAGGTCATCTAGGGTTATGGCCTCGATGGTTTCGGTGCCTGTTCGTTGGACCGAGTGCGTCATGCTGGGTCCAGTCATTGCGGAGGTCCGGACGAAGGAGCAGGTTACGTGAACCACCGGCTTCCCGCTCTGCTCGACAGTGACGACGCGGGTCAAAAATCTGCCACCGTCGTTGAGGAGCTGGACCTTGAGCTGGAGTACTTGGTCGTGTTTCGGTCCGGCGACGAAGAAGGTGTGCAGGGTGTCGATGGCGAAATCCGAGCCAACAGTCTCGTACGCTGCGGCTGCTGCTGAGGCCATGAGAATACCTCCCGGCACGACCTTTGAGCCTGGCCAGGTCCAGGAGGGGGTGTGGATGGTTTCGTATATGTCCTGGCCGGAGTCAGAGAATGATCAGACTTGTTCATAGTGACAAGAAGATTACTTGGCCGATTTGCTTCAACGCAATGGTTTTCTCGAAGGCTAAAGCACTCATGATGAAGGGTTCCCTGATTCACCGATCGACTGATCCGATCCATAATAATGCAATGAAGTTGTTATTAGGAAGTAGGAGTTGGAGAAGTCCTCACCAACACCGCTGTCACAGCCTCGGCAACCCCAAAGCGTGCCCCCACACCTTCCCACCTCACTTCATCAGACCAGCTCTCCTCCAAGAAATGTCCCTGCGAGAAGAGTCGTCCATCTCCCGCGCCAGCTCCCTCCACCCTACCCAATCGCATCTCCACCCCCAAGATGCCATCTACGCCTACTCCCCACCCCGCAAACCCTCCCTCGGCCGCAGCGACACCGTGACCAAACAACCCCCAACCACCGAACCACGCAGCCGTCGAGATCGCGACCGAAGACGCGGACGCAGCAGCAGCCGCCGACGACGAAGCGCCAATGGAGCAGGCAAACAGTGGAAGAAGTTATTATGGGTGAAGCAGAGCTACCCAGACAACTACACAGACGAAGAAACCTTCTTAGACCACCTCCAGTGGAACCCGAGACTGAGGCCGTACGAGTTCTGGCCGCTGGTGGCGGATAGTACGATTATCGTGCAGCATGTCTGCTCCGTCATCATCTTCGTCTGTTGCTTCACGTCCATCTTTCAAGAAAGAGTGGTTCCGCAGACGGTGGTTGGGTGGGCTACGCTGGGGACGGTGGTCGGATGGGTGATTCTGGATTACTGGCAGACGAGGGAGGAGGCTGAGGCGGCGGAGGTGCGAGATGCTCCGCAGGTGGATGAAATGGGGGAAGGGGAGAAAGAATCCAGCTCCCCAGCCTCAACCGCCGCTTCCTTCGGCCAACCGTTCAAAGAACAACACATCCCACTCGCCGCGACCGCGAACGGGCGAGCGTTCCAATCCCGCAACCCAAGCCTTGCCTCCGTCGGCGGCGCTAGCAGCATAAATCTCCCCACCTCCCCCATCGCCGGCCCCGGCGAAGCCCACACCTCCCTCCCGCCAACACCAACGCACACCCCACCATGGAACGACCAACCATCTTCATTATCACCTCGCATGCAACAGCGCCTAACAACAGTAAAATCCGCCATACTGATTTACTGCTGCCTCCTCGGCCTCTCCCCCATCCTCAAATCCCTCACTAAATCCACCTCCTCCGACTCAATCTGGGCACTCTCCAGCTGGCTCATGATCCTCAACGTCATGACCTTTGACTACGGCGCTGGACCCGAAGCGAAATTCCCTGCTCCTCTATCCACGAATGCCGCACTCATGGCGTCTACGGTTCTCGCCAGCAGGCTCCCGAGCACGACGTATGTATTCAGTCTTACCCTTTTCAGCATCGAGGTCTTCGGGCTCTTCCCGGTATTCCGGCGGCATTTGAGACATCATTCCTGGACCGGCCATCTTTACCTGACCACCTTCCTCGTTGTCCTAGCGAGTGGCGGGCTGAGTATGGTAATCAGCGGTGGCGGCTACATTATGGGTATCGTTGGTGTGGTATTGGGAGGGATGGTTACGGGTTTGAGTTTGGGACTGACCAGTTGGTGGTTGATTGGATTGCAGAGGTTTAAGAATGAGATAAGATATGTCTTCCCCCTCCTGGCGGTGTTTGTGAGAGAGGGGAAGAGGGTGCTGACTTTGGGTTTACAGGACCATGGGATCCGGCTAGGCCTGTCATTAGGCGGCAGTGGGAGTGAGCAATTGGGAAATGGACGAGCTCGACCGACCATACGCCAGCACTGAAACTCAAAGCCGCCCTCAACCCAAGCCAAATCAAACCATCCCACACCCCACGTCTCAATCCCATCTTACTCCACTACGCAGCATACACCCTCGGGCTCACAACACTAAACCCCTTTCCCTCCCTAACCTTCCCGTTCCCAAGATACCACCTCCCACTACTAATCACATAACTCCTATCCGCATATCTCCCCTTCCCCTTCCCGTACCCACAGCTCAACGAGCAGTAATCAAACTTCCCCAGTAAGATCTTGCAGCTTACGGGATACCACCCCAAATCCTCCTTTCCCGTCTCCGCCCCCGCCATCGACTCCGTCGGCGGAGGGCTGGTGTTTCCGGGGTCGATGAAAATAACCGGCAGCATGTTCGCGGAGGTATGCGAGTCGTCGATGCCCGCCCACAGGAGGAGTGCGCCGTCTGAGGTTGTAAGGTTGGAGGAGGAGGAGAGTGGTTGGGTGAATCGCTCCGCCGTAGCGAAGGAGGGCGAGTAGGAGATTTTGTTTGTCGAGCGGTCCAGGAGCATGTATTGGTTTGAGATGGCGATGTGGAAGGTTGATGGATACACTGGGTCGCCTGTTGAAGTTACGGTGACGGTGTCCGGGTTCCGAATGGTGGTTGTGGTGGTTGTTTCTGTGATAATGTCGCTTCCGGGGAGGGTTGTAGTGGTGAGGCGTGTGGGATGGGAGGTTGCGAGGATTGTGGTGGTTGTTGTGGTTGGTTTTGCGGCGGTTTTGGTGAGGGTGAGAGTTGTTGTTTCCTTAACTCGAGAGGTTGGGATTTGCAAGCAGCTGCAGGCTGAAGATACGGCGGCGGGGTCGGTGAGGGTGGAGAAAGCTGGTGGTGTTTGCTGGATAGAGACTGCTTCCGTGGGCACCTCTTCACGTTTCTGTACGGCGGATGATTGCTGGATGTTCGGGTTTTGGCAGAGTGTCGAGAAGATGTACTCTGTTTCAGTGCTTGGGCCAAGATCGACAACTGTGGTCTCCGTGACTGTAGATGTTGTCGTTGAGACTGCAGATACCGTGATAGTGGACACCTTCGGCTTGCCTTTGGTAATGACTGTGGTGGTTTCGGTCGATGTTGCTTGCTCCGTGACCGTCGAACTTATGGTCACTGTTTGTGTCGTTGACGGGATCGAAAGGAAGGCGGAGCAGTACAGTTGTCCGAGGGCATGTTGACCGTCGGCTCGCAGATTCGCTCTCAACGCTGAACAGGAGTTCGCGGGGTCTCTTTTCTGTAGCTTCGCTGCTGATGTGAGGGAAACGGAAAATAAGACCGCCAGGAAGAGATGCATCACGAAATGAGTGTCGAGGGGAAATGTAACGAACGACGAGAGGAAACCGCTGGTATGAGAAACCTTACCTTTGGAGAGCACGACGAAGAAGGGGAAGCGTGATATACTCCTTGTCGACCAGCCAAGCAAGTCCGCCAGCCAAGGTATACTCGGTTCCATTGTTTAGCTGTGTCTCAGTTCATCTGTCAGGCCACGTCGATAAACATCGGCGGGAGGCGTGCGTATTGATTTCCACGAGGTCCGAAATAGGAGTTGGTTTTGACTTCCGAGACCTAGATCAGCCACGTGGGATGCGGACGCTTGGGCCAAAGCTTCTTTTGACCCACTCTCCTTCCGTATTGAGACAGGACGGTCTGGTATATCCCAGGAACGTGATCAAACGTACCCCTGGGCTCTTTGCCCAAATCCTCCAGCACTTCAGGTTCCTAATACTTACTCTCCCCTCCTCCATCCATCACCCCATCCCTCGCCTGGTCATACTGCTCCGCCGCGCTCTGCAGCCTCGCCGCCTCACTCCCTTTCTTCATATTCATCCCCTCGCTCCCCTTCCCCTCTCCCGCAGGCTCCGCTCCCGTCTCTTTCCTGATCGCATGCTGCGCCCTGGCATCTAGACTCTCTTGCAAGGCGTCGCGATCGACTTCGCCACCTGAGGGACGCACGTCTCGCGACAGCTGCTTGGCGTCCTTGTTAAGGTCGGTGGAGCCTTCGGCTTGGGCGAGGGCGGAGGTGAGTTTGCCTTCGGCGCCTGGGACGGTGGGTTAGTGGCGGGAGGGTGGGTGGGACGGAGGAGGAAAAGGATACCGGCGATGTGCTGTTTAGCTGCTTGCGACTCTGAGGAGTGATAGGCATTGCTTTCATCTTGCTTCAGTTGAGCAAGGAGCTCACGGTCATCTTGGATGGGCCCTTTGTTGGACATGATGAACGATTGGAACTGAAATGGGTTCGAGATTATGCTAAAAGTATGCGAGGCAGTGTCTTTAACGGATAGCAGGTAACAGTACCCAAGACGAATATTGTATCAACACTTCCGCCGATGTGTTGCTTCCATTGGAGTCATGATGCATCATCAATGACGCGGACTACCACGTTGAACCAAACAACAAGGCAAGACAACAAGACAGCAATGTCGCTTTCGCAACGACTGATCGTGGCATTTCATGAATAGCAAGTATCCGACTAAATGGGTATAATGAGTGGAAGCTATCCCTGCTGAAGTGCGAAGACCGCTCTCGCGAAAGCGTCACGACATCACATGACCGGATATTCCACCTTAGTTTACAATGTCTCCACTCTGTGCTTCGACCTCACTTCAGGCGTCGGAAGACAACGCAATCTGACCCACAAACAACGATCATCGCAATAATGAAGGTCGATGTTTTGGCGATCACGCCTGGTCGCACAGCTTGGAGTTGTATCTGATTGATTCTTGATGCTGTTCACACCACACGGGTGATTGACATCCCGCAGCAAGCTCTACTTAGAACATCCAGCAACACCTCCACCTCGGTAAGGTCACATCTTCATCAAACATCATTCGGATATGCTGAATGGAGAATGGAGACTGCACTCGGCAACCGTCCAAGGTACCGTTCAACGAGATGTATCTTACCGACGCAAGTTTGACCAACTTGCGATTTCACGCCGATGAGACGACAGTTGGATATTGGATCTGTCAATCTACCAGATCCGCGACTGATCACCGGAACGTACCATGAAGGCCGCACGATACTATGGAGCTCGAGACTTGCGGATCGAGACGATACCTGATCCTCCAGCGCCGGGTTCTGAAGAGGTACGTCGTCCGAAATCACAGCAACAAAGTCGATGCTTGATATTTCATTCGACACAAGATACTCGCTGCTCCTCCTTGATCAGCGCCACTGCTGCTCGATGCTTACGTCTCATGTCAGGTAACCATAGACGTAACCTGGGGCGGAATCTGTGGAACGGACCTTCACGAATGGACCAACGGGCCCAGCACGGTCAACAAGCCTGAGAAGCCTCACGGCATAACTGGCGACCATGCTCCGGTATCCTTTGGGCATGAATTCACAGGCCGAATCTCTGCGCTCCCAAAGGGCTACCCATCCGACGGCAGCTTCAAGCTCGGAATGCCAATTATGGTCGACCCGCGAATCGTCTGCCGCAAGTGCTCTGCCTGCACCAATGGGATGGACAACATCTGCCCGGACTGGGGCTACATTGGTCTCAATGGCGGAGGCGGTGGTGGAGCAGGGTTTAGCGAGAGGGTCAATGTGGAGATGAGGATGTGCCATCCTTTACCTGACGATGGAAGTGTCGATCTGGATAGTGTTGTGCTCTGCCAGCCGCTGACAGTCGGCCGACATGCGCTGGGATCGAGCGGACTCAGGGACTACACTGGGCTGAACGTGCTTGTCCTGGGAGGCGGTCCTGTGGGCTTGGCAGTGCTCTTGAACCTGCGAGCGAAAGGTTTCGGCATGGGTCTAAGCGGGAGCGTATTCGTGTCCGAACCAACAGCCAAACGGAGTGAAATGACCCGGGGTCTCAGACTCTCCGATGACATCTTTAACCCAATGACCACAAATGTAGCGGAAGAGTGCCGGTCAAGAACCAACGGTGTCGGCGTAGACGTCGTATTCGACTCCGCAGGCGCCGAAGGAGCCATGCTGGCAGGAATGGAAAGCCTGAAACTCCGAGGGACATATGTCAACATCGCTGGTTGGAAGAAGCCGTTCCAGATTCCGATGCAGTATGCCATGTTCCGCGAGATCATCATCAGGTTCTCGCTGGGCAACAACGACAACGATTACCGGGAAGTGGTTGAGGACTTCATTGCTGGCAAATTCAAGGGCGCTGAGACGTTGATTACGAGGAGATTGTTTGTGGAAGATCTTGCGGAGCAGGGGCTGGAGGAGCTGGTCAGGAACAAGGACGACCATGTTAAGATTGTTGCGACTTGGAGGAAGGATATGCTGGAGCGTGCTACGCTTTGAGACCACATCGTGCTGTTATGATGGCGAAGGACAACGGGAACGCCGTTCGTGTTCAGCGGGCGAGTTTCGCAGCGTGCTCGGCCTCGGCGGCAGATCAGTGCGTACGTGAGCATGCGGGAAGTTTTTGATCCCGGAGAGGGAGCGGGTTAGACCTTCGGCGGACGAGAGTCATGCATTCGAGAGGGCCATCAAACGGGCAAAGGGCCCGTTGCAGAGCATAGCCAGCAAATCCTGACCGTATATACAGTAGTCCCGAGGTAACTTCTGCTCGCTCTTCATTGTTCATTTCGTTGCAAGGACAGCAGGCCCGCATTCATCCACACCTTCGAATTTTTCCAGACATCCATCCCCGGATCTTGTGCCGTCTCCACGTGCCAAGCTTACCAACACTACCCGATCCAGCATCATAGACTATCTGTATGCTCCGTCTTATGGCAGAGGATCGGGGATGGTGGTCGTAGGGCTCGCCAGGCTAGCTACCGCCAGCACCGCAACCTGCTGGCTGCGTAACGTTACAAGACGCTGTTGTACCGCCTGGGGGGTTGGGCGCCATGTAGAGAAGGACGAGGTTAGTAAGATGTAGCACTCGCAGGGTAAACACTTATGTTTTCCGTCCGAATTGAACTTACCGGGAATTGTGCGAGCGATTCTGCGGTATTCATGAGCAGTGATGTAGCGGCCCAGCGCATAGAGGAGCAACATGCGATCCTGTGCCGGTGTCCAGATGAAAGCCTGTACAGTGGTCGAGACGGTAGCGGTGGTGGACGCCATCTTGGGCTGTGGATTGGAAGAGGTACTGCGGCGACGTTAGCGATGGTAACGCTTTTGCCAATACATGCTGAGGGTAGCGTACTAACTGTAGTTGTGTATAATAGCGTTGAGTATCGCAGGAGTAGTCGTTGATGTTTATCGACTCCTTGATGCAGGAAGTGGGTTCTGGGTGAGGTATACCACTAGTTCGAAATTTTGGTATAGTTGAAGCAAACACTGAGGTCAAGAAGGTGGAGGAAGGTTCTTCAGCGAAGCTCAGACCCGGAATAGAATAGGCACCTCCGTCATAGGTAGACTAATGGAGACTAGGTTGTGTTGCATGTGAAAATGGGGATGAGACGGAAGAACACTACCTAGTCATCTGCTGCGGCAGACCTTGCTCATTTATACCTCGACTCAGAGGACGTGGAAACTTACCGAAGCAAACAATAGTATGATGGAAGCTTCTAAGAGTTTTAGACGAACAAAAACCATCTGGATTGAAGCCTAAGAGCTGAAGACAATGAAGGAACAACGACAGAAAGGATTATGAGCATTTTGTTCGAATACACATGTGCCACCAACCTGTACCAGCCGGTGATAACTGCACCGTCTACTCGTAGTCCAATACCTCAGAGTCGTATCGACGGTGCCGCATCTGCACGCCGGCGTTATACTGCAGACAGGCTTGATCGTATGAAGGTTTGAAAGTCACCAGGTACCTACCATTGAACTTCAGCGCGAGCACGAATGCCCCAAACCTTTCAAACAACATCCTGGCACCCAAGCTGTGGCGTTGCCCGCGGCCTAGAAGTCGAAAACCATGGAACAACACAAGATACAAAACCCGCAAGGCCTGGCAAAGTTGTTGACGACCGCATCGGAGCTCGCACAGCAAGAAGATCGCAAGATCCGCCTCTCAATCGCTCTTCTCCAACCGCTCGCCGAAAGATAAACACTCGCTGTATGCCGCAACCTGGGGTCGAAGGCTGGCTGGGATCCCATCGAATACCTTGATCTTACCGCTCTCGCCGAAGACTGGCGGCACGAATGGCGTCAACTCCCTTCAATGTCATCTCTGCACATCGAAATCGACACATCGCTCCCGCGTCTCGAAGATGGATCGAAGCCGGAGAACGTGCGGTGGCAAACCAATTCCAGCGACGACTGCAAAGTCTATATCGACTGGCGATACTTCCAGCACCTGGCCGTTCTAATGGGGACGTTTGCGAAGCTGCGAACCGGCGGCGAGTTGAGTTTCCATGTCACCTGGAAGCGCGGCGAAGGCCTGCAGGAGACTTATGTAGAGCAGCTGCAGGATTATCTGGACAAGCTGGCAGCGTCCCCGAGATCTGTCGGGGCTTCGCGGGAGGATGATCTGTCTACTTAGCGGTTTCAATAAACTCGGTGCGTTGCAGGCATCCCATGTTCGTTAAGTTGAGCCTTGATGAAGTGACACAGAAGTTCTGGCTGGTTGGTCATCCGAGATATCTTTTGCGTTCATAGTTGGACTTCGTTGACGAAAATGTCAGATTGACCGGTGGAAGGGATCTCCGAGACAGCATCAAGCATCACACGACGCTCTGGGACGTTTTCGAACTCAATGGCAGCTCCGAGACACTTGCTAGCCCTGCTATCCGTTACTGTAGGTATATGGAAAAAAGATGGCAAGCAAGCATTATGCGTATTCCTCCTGCTCCATAGTCTGAGATATACCTTGCCGGATAGAAATCGTGGCCTACCTTCATAGTTGTACCGCTGACACTTCCTCCAGACGACCGAGCATGTGTCTTACTTGCATCCGGATTGTGAGTGTCCAGCAGTGTACACCGCAGCTGCAACGTATGCGTGTGAGACCTGTTGGCTTGCCGCTGCCAAATGAGTGGTTGGAAGGACTCTGCAGCGTCCTTGAGTAAATATCTCTCTCCGCGGACTCAACGATCCCTACAGATTGTCGAGGTGAGTGAGAGGAAGCAGATTCGTGCTTGAAAATGGGCGTATCGAGACCGGCCTGGCCTTTGCTGGCCGGAGTATCGTCCGGCTGTATGTTGTTAGTCCTTTCAGGCTCGTAGTACTTTACCGCTACACTTCTCTCTTCGCCGTATTACCTTACCAGCACGTTTGCAACTTACTAAGAGGTTCTGCAACGGCATAGCAGGGCGAAATGAGCCAAGGGAGCGGCCGGAGCTAAGTCCGCCGAGAAGAAATGGGCGACCTCACCTTGTCCTCTCGCTCTCCTCCTTTCGCAACGACCAAGTATAGCAGTACCTCTTCGCCTTTCGACGAAACGATCTGCAACATGTTCGATGTGCCATCATTGTACCCACCGCTGAATGGTTCGCCACCTACTCCAGGGTCACTCAGCCGAGAATACCACGATATGTGCCGATGCACAAGTCGTGGAGGATATGTATCTTCGGAAAGGTCGGAGAGCTGGGTGAGCGTGTGAACATGGACTCGACCATTGAAATGAGATGGGGAGTCTGCGGTGGAAGCATAGAACGACCGTCGCCTCCGCCAAGACGGGCCGGCGGCCACTCGTAAGGCACCACACCAGGGCCTCAAGTGGAAGCCACTATACGCGATCAAGACGAAGCACGCAAGGATGCTTAGCATAGTCGTCTCGGTCCATCAGAAACATATATCAAGGATCCCTGCATTCCGTGGAAATCCGTATCCGAAACCTGCCATGGGGAGCTCGACCTTAAACCAAGCTCGATCAGCGGAACCAAAACAGTTTCGCGATCCGCGCTGCAGCGTCTTTGAACGGCCGGGGACAGCAGTAGAGACTTCCAGGATGTGTCAGTATGGTGGCGACGCCGGAATATGATCACGGCCAAGCATGATCTCCGCATGACGTTCCCGAGACGACAGACCAGCAACGCGGACAGCGACATATCGACTCTTCAGGAGGGTCCAAATTCTCTCTTCCAGCGCCGTATGATCCAGGCTCTTCGCGGGACGAGCGTGGAAGGTCGGTTCACTGGTATCGCAAGCTGTGAAAGCCTCCACGACGACTGCGGCCTTTGTTGCGATGCCATTCAGGATGGTAGCCAGAAAAAACGACCAGAGCTTTGCGATCGCTCTGAAGACTCTCGAGGGCAATGTTGAAGACTGAAAGTCAGAGCGAGAGGCCACGAGCATGACATGAAGTCGAGATGCAGCTGGAGTAGCCGACATCGATGGTGCCGCGAAGCCACATCGCAGCCAGATCGGCGATCGAGCGTAATTCAGTGTCGGAAATCGTCCCGGGCATTTTGAAAATGGGTCGAGGATGCGCCTAGACTGGCCCTACTGCTGCGAAACTTATATGGATGGATTACAGCCCATTGCACTTTACTCCTACATCCACCGCAAGGCGCCATACCTTCACCACATCACCCGAGAGCTTATTCTCGAATTTTGAGCGTTATTTGATCTTTGTCAACGAATAACGCACCGAAGAGGTCATACCCTCGTCAACCATGGTGTACCTCGAAGAAGGTACGCTGGGAGAGCTCTCAGTACATACACGATGGACCGACACATAGACCTCCAGCCATCAACCTCCCACTGGCTTCCGCTGTGCATCAGACCCCCAGAGCCTCCCTACGTCATCCACGGCGCACGCAGTCTCTGACCCGCATTCTGCCTCACCGTCATCAGTACAACGCACCCCGTACCCCCCCACAGGACCGCCAATCATCAAAACCGATCACACCACCACGAAGTATCCCGTACCGCGACTTCAAATGAACATACACCGACATGGATCTCAGCTCTCTCGGAAAAGCCTTGCCGTCGGTGGAAGTCTCCGTAACAGTCACGACCCCGCCAACCAAAACCCAGCCGCAGACCAAAGCCACAATAATCCTGCAGATGCAACTCCACTTCGCCATCACTGCCTCCATGGCCACACTGCTCTATCAAGCCGGGTACATGGTCCCGCTGTCCCTCGCGACGAAGCAGGTAGCGCTCTCGCTCTCCGCGCTGAAAAGTATGGACGCTATCATGGCGCTCGAGCTCCTACCCATTCTGAGACGGATCGTGCTACTCGGGAATTTGCCTGGTGATAAGCAGGCGGCGGCTACGGCGGGGAGGTATGAGGATATGAGTGAGAAGGAGCTGACGAGGGTGGGGACGTGGCACGAGGGGTTTGATAATATGACCGGGGTGGAGATTTGGTGTCGGATGGAGGAGATTCCGGTGAGAACTTCGAAAGGACTGTCATGGATTGCTTGTGCTGACTTAGTAATGTGGCAACCCGCTTGAAACTGACGATTCGGGTGCTGAGTATTGCTTATGGCGTTAAGGGTGCATGAGATGATGGAGGGATCACCGAGCCATGAGGCAATGGCTAGCTACTGTTCAGATTGTTCTACTACATCTTGAGCTATGAGATCACGAGACCGCGATCACGGCAGAGTTACGATGTTCGCTCTGTTTGACTTCCAGCTCTGATTTTCCAGCACACCCCGTTTCAGGCCAACCAATGTGAAAAGCTGCCGGAGCCCTGTAATCACAAGTCGTCCTCGCTGCCTCCTTGATCTGGCTGGGCCATGTTTGTGTCGTCTCAGACGCCATGCTAGCTATGACCATGTTAACGGTGTTGCGTTTGAGAGCAGTGCGTTACTTCTCGGGACGTCGAAACTTTCTCATTATTTCGAGAAAGTGTACCAGAGCGTTCGAGACAGACGTCGTACCGTGTCGTGAAGGCTGACCGCCCCTCATTGCCTTTTGTTTCGTAAAATCGCAACAATAAGTTCAGATCATCACGGTTCCTCGTTCAGCGTATCCCTCACCTCCCCCTCCCCAAACCCAAGCACAAACGCCACA
>JAABUW010007283.1_pt1 | contig 13397 bp, 14 predicted proteins | sample 5560081 | NCBI WGS metagenome assembly JAABUW01 (sample SAMN10711882, study PRJNA513363) | rock metagenome | isolation source: Antarctica rocks | place: Antarctica: Victoria Land, Knobhead sud
ATTTCAAAGCTCCGTGGGATTCCTTCCTACGCCCCTGACACAATGGCTGCGAACAATGTGCAGACCATCTCCAACTACAAGTTCGTCGACGCCCGACAAACCGTTGCCATCGGCTACGCCATCCCCGTGATATGTGTCGTGATCGTTGGCATGCGGTTCCTCACTCGAATTCTGCAAAAGAACTACATCGGAATTGACGACTGGCTGAGTGCAGGTAGTCTGGTAAGGGCTTGTAACGGCAGTAGCTGACATTTCTCTACATCAACGCTAATACACCAATGATAGTTCGCGATCATAGGCATGGGCGCTTGCCTCGTGGCCGGTCAGTACTGGTCCAGTGTTATAAGAGCAAAAAGCTAAAGACGTAAAACCATTACAGGAGCTCAAGAACGAGTCATGGGCTACCCTACTCCGGCACCACCACCCCATCTTACAGGCGATCAACTCCTTGCGTACTTGGACCCAACATCGCGGATTGCAGAAAAGGTGAACCAAGTCATGAGCCCCCGTCCTCTAATAGAATGCCAACACAAACGGTGCAGATCGAATTCCCCTTCCAAATCCTGATGATGACTGCATACGGACTCATCAAGCTCAGCGCCATAGCCTTCTACTACCGATGCTTATGCCCAATCAAGAAAGACCCCTTCAGCATCGTCTGCCTAGTCACGGCGGTGCTCGTGATAATCTGGACCGCGGTCTTCATTCTCCTGATCATCTTCGGTTGCGGAGCTCCGATATGGGCAAACTGGGGCTCCCCCGACGCGCGGATACATTGTCCGATCTCGCTGACGGGTAAACACATCGGCCTCATGATCTCGGACCTGCTCATCGATGTATTCATCATCTGCCTACCAATCCCAGCAGTGAGTAACTTTCAGCCCCCAACCGCTCTGCCCGGAGAGAGAGCGTATGGCTTTAACAAAATATGTAGGTTTGGAAGCTTCAGATGTCAGTCAAGCAACGAATCGGCGTAACCGGCGTCATCCTTCTCGGAGCTTCGTGAGCGTTCCCCCGGAACCCTCTTCCCAACATCTACAACGCTAACACCCCCCCAGCGCCGTCGCCGCATCCATCGCCCGAGTCGTCGTCTACGTAAAACTCCTCGCCGCCTTCCCCGCCACCATCGGCGGCCACACCAACCCTACCCCCAACCCCCCCCCCCCCCCCCCCCCTCCAATATATCCCCCCTCAATCCCTTAACCGCCCGTACATCTACCAGAAGCCATAACCGTCCAACTCTACTGGTGCCTGCTCGAAGCCGGCCTCGCCCTCATCGCCGCCTGCCTCCCCTCCGTGCACTGGCTCTTCAAGCCCTCCTCCGCAAAATCCATCATCAGCAAAGCGCGCGTCGCCCTCGGGCTCACGCCCCTGCACCTCGCCCCCAAAGGCTCCTCCTCCGCGGCACAACCCTCCATGCGGGGAAGGAGGTATCCGAGCGAGCGGTACGCCGAGATCGACGCCGCCGCGGGGTCCCGCGATGATGATGATGATGATGATGCCAAGTTTGGCTACTCGGTGCGCGTGCACGAGTATGCGATGCGGGATCTTGAAGGCGCCAAGAGGTACCGGTAGGGAATATTCATGATTTGTGGGGAGTTGGTACTCCGTGCCTGTATTCAGTTTTTAATTAGCTTTTGTATGTATGTAGGTAGTAGGTAGGTTGTTTGTGTTTGAAACTCTCGGTAGGGTTTAATTGGTTAATTTACAGAGCATGCTTAAACCTACTCGTATCATCCAGTGCTTTTTGTGACCCCCAAACCCCCCCTTTCTTCTTCTTTTATTACCGTCGTACCGAGATTTAGCTTAGCTTTTTCCAGCCTTTTAAAAACAATTCTTTTAAATACAATCAACAGAAAAAAAATACATACAGTACACATACATACACAGACGAACAGTGCATCATCTAGTAGTAGAAAGATTTCGAGAAGACGGCGAGAAAAGTTTTTAAATTAAATCGCAGGTGGTCGGTTTTCTACATAGACGTGAAACGAGAGCACTGAAAATTTCGGGGTTGCTTTTTAATTTCTTGTACAGGAATGATTATCTCGGATTTTCCAAGGCATCTATCTACTGTGTGATAGATAGTACTAAGTAGAAAAATATCGGTACGGTCAACGTGCGAAAGCCTTGTGAATCAAGTTCCGGATATCTCTCTATTTCTGATTGAAATTTTCGCGAGAGTTTTTTGGTGAATAAAGGGGCAGTATGTAGAAGGCAGCACTGAGGATTTCTACACACAAGAGGGCATCAATTCAAAAGGGGTACGAGACGGCTGATGAGTGGTTAGTCCACTTTGACTAATGTCTCCAACTGCCTTCCGGTGTCGTTGACAAGAGCACCGCGCATGGTCAACCACCGTTGCCACTTCTCGCAACCGCAGCCTCGGGGTGTTTACGTGCTCCTCCATTCAGCAAGCTTCCCTGCCCTCCATCACCAGTTTCGCAAATTTACTCGCATACATACTTATAATTTCCAATCCTCTCTTCCCGCCTGTAATTCCGTAGCTGCCCAGCCCATCCTGGTCCAGCGAATATCTGACGCCAAGGCTCTTTAGCACAAGCGGATCATTCTGGAATGTCCTATGCTTGGCTCCCTTGAGCGCCACCTCTAGCTTCCACTCCCAGATGGCTCGTACAGGTCTGGTCACAATTGGGTCCTGGTTTAGCCCTTGGGCTCCGAATTGAAGGATTGGCCGCTTGATCTGGGTACCCGGCTGGAGCAGAGAGCCGAAAAAGATTCCGTCAGGTTAGGCGTGTCCTCGGTGCACCTTTGCAAGAGGAGAGCTTTTGACAGCTCAATCGGAGAACACTCTCTCTAAGCCTGAAACTTCAAAAGAAGCCAGATAGAAGACGACGGTTAAAGAGATGGTCTGGCGCTTCATAAGACATGCTGTTCACGTAACCTTACAGTGCCAATGATCTATCCAAATATGTCGGCACGAATGGCCTGTTTTCATTTCCGCTTTTGCGGGACATAATTTCAGCTCCAATATGTATAAGTGTCATACTGACAGATGTCCCACAGCACCATCAGAAGGATGTTAATTTAGCCTCGCTAGCACGGATTTGCAACAAACAACACAAGCATACGAGCTTAGTCGAAGATCACATTTACCTTATGTCTCTTCTTTAGATGTATAGATGGGTGAACGATGAAAATGCCTCGCAGTAGGGTGTAGCGCTATTTGATGATATGAATGAATCCTGATAAAGAACAGAAGGGATCGAAAGCAACGGTCTAGAAGTCAGTTATGCGACTTACATACTTTGACAAGCTCAGCAACTTCGGTTCACAACCCACGAGACAGGTGCAACATCAAGGTTGTTACGCGAAGATGCTCATGGAAAACGTCCCACTAGTGTCGACTGCTGAGCTGTAAAGGTTGAAGCCCACAGATGATGCTCAGAAAGGACAAGGACGCTCTGGGTTAAGAAAGAAATCCGGTTGTATGGGATTGCCGATCATTGAGGGCCACTGAAGCGAGCATGCAGATGCTCTACAGTAGTAGATCTGCACGTTCGCCAATGGCCACAACCTTCATGGAGTGGCACATGGAGGGCATTTCACGGTAGGCTGGCCCAGAAACTTGATAATGGAATGCCAATCTCCATGGCCGAAAGCCAAAGGTATGGTATTCCCTAACCTGAGGTAGGTCATACTCTAGCGACGCTCAGTTCTTTTCATGCCACTTCTCTTGTATTATTCCAGTATGGATTCGTGTCCGACTTTAGCGACTGTTAGCATAGAGTATCGTATGCCAAGTTTCAAGCATATGATTCAATGGGGTGATTTGAAGCTTTGAATGTCTCGAGATTCTGCTGGACTGGTAAACATTTTTTTATCCTGAGCCACGTAGGTAGGTCGGTAGGTCGGTAGGTAGTTTGGACTTGTTGAAGAAGCAAAAGGGGTTTGTCAGCCTATCAAGCGTCCGTTCGTCCGCAACAAGCAATGCCTGAACGCTGGAGACATTCCATCAATCATCAATTATGATGGTTATAGTAGTAAGAAGGTACCTTGCATAGATGTTGTTTCAGGGCTGCACGGGTACCAGTCGTCACCCTGTGTACCTTCCATTTCGACGTCTGCAGTTTCTCTTGCATATGCATAGTAATCTGATCGGGTACTAAAGTAGGTAGCTTTATGTCCCTTCGCTGCCCTTCGATGTTCGATTTCGAGGTGCCTTTTAGACCTAGAACGATTCGCTCGTCTTATTCAACTTTAAAGAAACAGACCCCACGACTAGCAATGCTCCAAGTCGTGCAAGTGGTGTGTACTTTATTAGTGCATGCTTGAGTTGGGCTATTTCTCACTCGGCAACTATGAGAGGAAGTTACGGTTAATTAATACTTGACCAGAGATTCAAAATCGCAACAGTAGTAAGATCATTGAAGCTTTATTTTACACCTTTGTTAAGCTCAAGGTAGTCGTTTCCTATTGCTAAGGCACTAACAACAACAACTATGCAGACTTTCCTGCATAAGGTATCGATTGCTACCACACCTCATGCACTGCTCTCAGGCATATTGCGGCGTATCCTGGCTATGGTCAAGGCCAGACTGATAAGCGATTGATTGAGATGATGGATCCTGGACATAATAGCCCTCGAGCTACGGCACAGTAGTTATGACAACTGATGTGGATGACAGCTCTTGCTCGCCGGAAGTGTTAACTTGCTAGATGTGTTAACGTAGTGATTTATGGCAGGCATGGCCCACCTTTCAGATGGGTTGATCGATGGAATCGAACAATCATCACCCCAAATAAATACAGCCCGCCATTGCACCCCGTGTGTGCTTATGTGAAGAGGTATTCTTATATGCCCATCGTTGTAATGGCCACAGATGCACCCCCAATCGGGCAGCCTGGGTTCAATCTCTATGCGGATCAGAAGGGAAGAATACTTGGATCCATGATTGCTCTACTGGTCCTTTCCACCACCTTTGTCGTGCTCCGCCTGTTGTCAAGAAAGCTTTCTAAAGCTGGATTTTGGCTGGATGACTACTTGATTGTGTTAGCACTGGTAGGTTAAGCTCGATCAATATGCCGTAGATTTGAAGTACTGTTGACGATGGATACGGTAGATTCTGTCCTTTGGTCCTGTCATCAGCACTTTGATCGGTGAACCGCCCGTTCAGTGGAACTTCGGATATGTGCTAAACCTGTGGCTCAGCTACGCTTGACCATGGCTTTGGAAGACACATCTATGTCTTGGGGCCCGGGGCTGCCACGGCCTTCTTCAAGATTCTATACTTCTATGATATCTTTTACTACTGTGCGACTGTGACCGTCAAGTTCTCCATGTCTGTACCCTTTCACATACCTGCATGACAAGGCATTACAGTCACTAATCAGCCTTGTCTTGAAGACTCGCCTTCTATCGACGGATCTTCCCAGTCGTCGAGCTTAGGCTTGTTCTGCTTCTCGCCGCGAGTTTCGCCGCAGCCTTTGGTTTCGCCTCGATCTTGACCGCCATCTTGCAATGGTATAGATACCTCTTTCCTGGCTTCAAAAGGATGTGATTGCTGAAAGTTACAGTGTTCCAGTACCATCGTTCTGGAAGTTCCCTCAGCCACCTGGTCGTCGATGCATCAATGTCGATAGATTCTTACTGGCCACCGGATCGATTAACATCCTCCTTGATCTTGCAATCGTTTGCCTGGTAATACATCGAAGACTAGCTGCGAGTTCCAAAAGTCTAACATATGTCAGCCAATCCCTCTAATATGGCGGTTAAGAACAACGAACTCTCAGAAAGGCGTTCTAACAGGCATCTTTACCGTTGCTGGCTTGTAAGCGCCCTTGTGATTTCGACCTTATAAGTCTTGAATTTTACTGACATTGGCCATCAGCGTTTGTGCTGTGAGTATTGTCAGGGTCATTGTGCTGTCCCGGCTTGGTCAGGTCGATGTAACGTGTAAGCCATCTTTGTATCTACTGTCATCTAATTCTTCTAACAATCATCAAGGGAACTTTGTCAACGCTGCGATATGGACAGCTACCGAGCCATGTATGGGTGTTGTCAGCGCCTGTCTGCCGAGTTTACGACCACTTGTGACACTACTAGTCAGCGGCTCCCCCCGTGGGCCGCCTGTGAAGAGCACTCATGCTACTGGAAGCAGTACTTCATCAAGACTGATGTGGCGAAGCAACAATGGGAATGAGGATGGGACCTTCACTCGATTAGAGGAACCTGCCAATGAGCTCAATCCTCGGTGGGGTCATAGTGTATCAGTCCGCGGGGGTAGAAACAATCGCAACGGCAGTGCAGTGGACAATATCAGCATGGAAGACATGAATGTCCCACCCAATAGTATCAACGTAAAGACGGAGGTGGTTTTAGTCACTAGCGATCGGCTTGATTATCATGACCGGCTATACTGAGGTTCGTGTGTTGAAGCTTGGCTATTGCCTTGTTGGTTTGGGGAGTTTGGTGTGGGTGAAAAGAGATACCCCAATCCGGATTATAATCGTTATTTCCCCTGTACTAAAGTTATGAATGGAGAGATGACCACAATCAACCTATCTGTGGTTCTATGCATATAATGCTGCATGCCGAGTGCTACACCTTAGTTGCTGTGCCTAAGCCTAGGTCTGATCAGCTTAACTTCGACCCAGTCAAGAGCAAGTGGAAGGATGCCCAACTTCATGTGCTTGTCGCTCTTTTGCTCACAGATTAGACGATTAGCCTGAGCAGTGTCATCATGGCATAAATGGTGTGCAATGGTTCAAAGAACACAACCTTCACAATTCATAAAGTGGTGTGAGGAAGAGTGGAAGAGTACCGAGTCACGCGAGTATCAAAGTCAAGGCTGCTCCAACGTTAAGAATCTTAAATTACCTTATTTCCGATGTATTCAAAATCGATATATTACCTTATCGATAAGGCCACAAGGTAGGGCAGTAGGGGTTCCCCAAATGTCCAACATCTCTCTCTTTCCAAGACTTTTGACGGTATAGAGCTGTTTTGATGCCTTGTGCTCTATTGTCTGAGTTAGGTAGTGTTAAAAACCATGTATCGCTCCAGGATCCAGATATACTCGGAAGGTCAGTCTATTTCGGTTCGCCTGGGTCTGATACATACTTACTGAGTGCCCAAGAAGAGCAATTGCCTGACACGCTGGTCACCTTTTTCAATAATTTCCCATCTTCGAACCCAGAGATTCAACCATCGGAGCCGCCAAGGAAACGTCGAAGAGTGACAAAAGAACCTGAAACGAAAGCTTCTAGGATTGACGATGAGGAAGATTATCTGACACTTGCTCTCATTACGATTGAATTGGTACGGCCCGGTTTTTCACAGTTATCTCAAACTGACAAGAGTCTCTCCAGGTATTCACTTACGATCTTAGCGCACCGCTGTCAGGGTTTCGTGTGTCACAAGACGACGAGAAAGAACTTCCTGTGCTCCTGAGACGATCTCAGGGAAATCGTGGCGGCGCATTCTCCCTACAGGCCACCAGTTCAGCTGGCGGTACTGTCGTTGATCTCAATATACCATCGACAATCCCTTTGCAGACCTTAGATGTCTTAGCAAGGTCAGTATTCTAGATCCCAACAAAGGTCCAAGGACTATTCCGACTTGCAGCTCTGACTTATTCGAAGAGTCATCGACCTTCCTATTCCTCGCAGGAAGAATGGCGCAAGAACCCAATGCTCGATCTCGTGCACTCGGAGTCTTACACCACCCTGTACAGTGTTCAGAATCAACGTTCGAGTAGTTTTGCCCAATGCGAAGCATTTACTTCCTATCGGTCCCAGGCTTCCGCCTGGCATCTATTCATCACAATGCTCGGCTGAAACTTGGTCACCTCGAGAATTTTATGATAGTGTTTTCGTCCCAGCCAAAGATTCTACCGCTCCAAGGTTTCCACCAATCGATCAGCTCAACTGCCAGTTATACCCTTTCCAGCAAAGGGCTGTACGATGGCTGCTTCGGCGAGAAGGTGTCGACTTCTTGGGGAATACTTTGATTGCCTATGATGTGGATCAGGCGCCAGTCAAATTGCCTTACGGTTTTGTTGAAACCTCATACAATAGCAGGGTAAGCTGGTTTAGCCCTCTATTCGGAATCATGACCACGGATCAAAGTCTTACTCGGGACACAGGCCTCAATATAAGAGGAGGTATCTTAGCTGAAGAGATGGGTCTTGGGAAAACGGTTGAAATAATAGCACTCATTTGTCTGCATCAATCGACAACTCGAGCTACTCGAGATATGTACCCGAGTTCGCTGCCAAGCTGCTCCGCGACTCTAATTATCACACCCCCCTCGATTATACAGCAGTGGAAAAGTGAGCTTCAGACGCTAGCGCCCCATCTTCAAGTTATGATTTATGAAGGTCTACGGATGGAGGCAGGAAAAAGTGATAATGAGCAGCTCCTGACGCAATTCCTAAGTCAAGATGTTATTTTGACGACTTACAATGTCCTTGCGCGTGAGATACATCATTCCGGGCACACGCCCGATCGTGACCTCAGGCATGGCAAGAAGTATCAGCGGAGGCTCTCACCCCTGATTCAACTTACGTGGTGGCGTGTTGTTCTAGATGAAGCTCAGATGATAGAGAGTGGGATTAGCAACGCCGCGAAGGTCGCACAACTCATTCCAAGGCAAAATGCGTGGGCCGTCTCTGGGACTCCTCTCAGGAAAGACGCAACAGACCTCCTGGGTCTACTTATATTCCTTCGTTGTTGGCCGTACTGTCAGCCGCAGCTCTGGGACCGACTTGTAAAATTCCATAAAGATATTTTCAGGGACATTTTTCGAACAATTGCTCTACGCCACACAAAGGAATCAATCAAAGATGATATAGAGTTGCCATCTCAAAAGCGTATCGTAATCACAATTCCGTTCACACAGATCGAAGAACAGCATTATTCAACACTTTTTCAAGAGATGTGCGATGATTGTGGCTTGACCGTCAATGGCCGCCCATTGGATGAGGCCTGGGACCCTAGTTCGACAAAGACGATTGAAAAGATGAGGAGCTGGCTGGCTAGACTACGTCAGACCGTACTACATCCTTCGGTAGGAGGTCGTAACCGACGAGCGCTTGGACAAGGGAAAGGTCCCTTGCGGACTGTTGGAGAAGTACTTGAAGTGATGCGGGAGCAGAACGATACAGCCTGTCGAGTAGACGAAAAAGCATTACTGATGTCTCAGGCTCGGCGGGGTCAGCTTCTTGAGCATGCAAAGCGCAGTGAAGAAGCTTTACAAGTCTGGCTACAGACGCTCGAAGAGTCAAAGGTGATCGTACATGACTGCAGGAATCATCTGGAATCAGACTTAGGAATCCCCAAAGCTGCCACCAATGCAACCCGAGCTAGTCAAGAACCAGACGAAGAAGCTACCAGAGCTGCCCAAATTGGGATTCTCCGGCAACGATTGCGTGCAGCTCTCGAGGTCGAGCACATGTGCACATTTTTTGTGGCAAATGCGTACTACCAAATAAAATCAGATGAAACTGCCACCGAACAAGGTTCCGAAGCGTTTCAGACGCTTCAAAAACTCGAAGAGAGCGCCTACGAAAAGGCGCAACTCATCCGAAAAGAATTACTAGTGGAAACCCGCACCAAAGCACTAACATCTATGGGTCTTATCAGTGAAAAGGCTCAAAATCACTCCTTCGTTGAAATCCCGGAAATGGTGCCGCTAAGCTGCCAAGGTGGTATTGAATCTCGCAATATCATGACCAAGCTAGACGCTTTGCTCGCTATAATCGATCGCCAAGCCGCTCAGCTTGATGAGTGGAGGGGGAAGATGATAAAGCTCTTGTTGTTGCCTTTGGTCGACGAAGAAGAAGAAACGGATTTGCAAGGAGATGAATACGAAACGTCAACAAAGCAACAAGATGAAGTTTACGTATACGTTGATGCTCTCCGCGCAATCATAGCAGACCGCCATGATATCCTGACCGGCCAAACAAATACTCGGGTCGAGCACGAGATCAAGTTTGCTCTAGACCAGGCAAAAGAAGGGATAGGGCATTCTCCCGAGCTCCTGAAGAAGTTGCTCTCGGTTCGACGCACACTAAAGCCACCTCCAGGTCTGGGTTCCGTGAGAGGCATTATCACTCAGTTACGTGAGCTGAAGACCGATCTCCGAGGGCAAATGCAAAAAGTAAGCACTCGAGCAAGCGCAGAGCTGGCGATCGTAGATGCAACGCTGCATAAATTGCATGGCATAGCAAACGATCAAATCAAAGTTGTCAACAACCTCGATCGGGAACTCGAGCTATTCAGAGATACCATGAATTTGCGACTTGAGTACTATCGGCAACTACAGCAAATATCGGACACGGTGGCACCGTACGAGGACGGCCTGGATGAGGAGTCTCTGAATGTGGCTTTGGCAGGCATGAAAGATGCTGAAACACAGATACACCTTCGGATTGCTACACTCAAGTCAAGAGCGCGCTACCTAGACCACCTCCGAGATGAGGCTGCTGATGTTGATGCCCAGCGGCTTTGCACGATCTGTCAGCAGCATTTCGAAACAGGAATTCTAACCTCTTGCGGTCATTCTTACTGCTTGGAATGCATACGTCTCTGGTGGAAGAATTGCACGTATAAGAACTGTCCTACATGCAAAAAGCATCTTTCAAGGAATGACTTCCACCAAATAACGTAGGCTTTCTGCACCGTTCAATTTACTCAGATAACCTGTGCTAATAATGTGCGGCAGCTACAAACCGCAGGAGCTCACCATGCAGGAAGAAACCCAGTCCAAAGAGCGAGGATCGGATGAAGAACGTCAAACTGAAAGCACATTAATTTACTCCGGCATTCGGAGTTCTACGTTGAATCAGATCAAGAATATTGATGTGGACGGGTCATTTGGTACGAAAATCGACACACTGGCTCGTCACTTATTTTGGATCCGAGAGAATGGTGAGTGAATTGTCACAGCCCATCCTTCCTAAAATACATGCGAAGAATGAGAATTGCAACGTATCTCAGGAGTACATATTTTGCAACCGTATTCCATGGCCCATGATTCTATTCCAGAAAAGGCAATGCTGACTCGGAAACTTTCAGACCCGGGCGCGAAGTCGGTCGTGTTCTCCCAATTCCGAGACTTTCTAGACATTCTGGCCAAAGCCTTTACCCAGTTCAAGATCGGATTCACTAGTATTGATAAAAAGGATGGGATCCAGAAGTTTAAGAACGACCCTAGCGTATGCGTACATATGCCTAGGTATAAGCGGTCACAGTATGGCTAATGGGGTTGTAGATGGAGTGCTTCTTCCTTCACGCGAAAGCGCACTCTTCGGGCCTGAACCTTGTGAATGCCACCCATGTTTTCTTATGCGAACCTCTTATCAACACGGCAATCGAATTGCAAGCGATTTCCAGGGTCCACCGAATTGGTCAGCACTTGCCGACAACAGTTTGGATGTATCTGGTGCAAGACACGGTGGAAAAAGCGATATATGACATCTCCGTGACTCGCAGGATGTCACACATCAGCCAGACTAGGGATGATTACGTCCGAGAGGTCAACGGATCAGATATGACCGAGAGCAAAATCGAAGCAGCCAACTCGCTTGAACTCCAGGAAGCCCCTCTGTCGAAGCTGTTCAGCAAAGGTGTCAGCGGCGGCGAAATGGTCAACAAAGAAGATGTGTGGCAGTGCCTCTTCGGACTCCAGGCAAAGCCGAGTAGTCAAGCTTCGCAAACAGTCGAGCGAGAGGTGGCTCGGCATCTTCGGGCTTCAGCAGTTGATGACAGGCTGCGCCAATCTGTGGACACTTCAGCGGACAGCGTGTGGCAATAACGCTGGCAACGGTGCCATACGTAGGTCTACCTGATGGGATCCTGATGGGATCCTGATGGGATCCTGATGGGATCCTGAAGTGATAGTGATACTACGAATATTCTAGCCAAGATTCGCTCAAACTTTCCTAAATGACATCTCCTCCGTTGTGCATCGCATGGCCTCACGTGCTGGATTACGCATTATGCATTACGCATTACGCATTACGTAGTGCAGCTCGCTTAGCTTCTGATCCTTGTATCGAGTCATCCGAGAAGCCGGGATTGCTGACGTCATGTTTGCCGGCCAAGATTCAATTCGATGGTTCTCACGTGACCACGTCTCTACTGGAATCTCCCGCGCATGTCAACCACCAGAAGGGCCTCGCGTTTCCTATCATCATTCAACTACTCATCCTGTCGTTACTTTCCCTCTTATACCTGTCGTCGGTGCCCTTTGGTCAGGAGGTGCAGGCGCAATAACATACCTTACCTAGCGAGAACGAATTGCCCTGGCTTTCTGGTTTATTCTCTTGAATCGTCTAGAGAGTATCAACAGGATAGCACTCGCTTCACTCTCGTCATGTTGGCTGCTAAATATCTTGTCTTCGGACTTCTTCCGCTTGTAAGCGCCTTCACATGGGTTGGTCCGTCATCAATGGTTGTCGCAGGATACAAGAGCCCCCATAGGCTAACCAACGTAGGTATGCTACTCGCAATGCTCATCGTGTGGGAGCTTGAAGGCCATCCTCATTACGCTTCAATGGACGCAAATCAAAAAATCGCGTACGAACCCTCACCCTTGTCCGCACAGTTTTCGGGTGCTGAGTGAACATCTAGCTATATATCAGACATTGGCGCAGAGGGACTAAAGCCTCTTTTCATCGCCGGCTGCTGCGTGACCACGATCTTCCTTGATCTGTCTTTTGCAGCCGAAAGATATTTGCGGCATACAGGTCGCTTAGCAAGAAATACCAGTGTTGTGGATAAGTCGCTTTCAGCACTCTCCAGTGAGCGGTTGCCGCAACCTTTGTTAGGTCGAGACCGAACTGACCTTTTCAGTCATCTTTGCCATCGCTGGTACTGCTGGACTCATCTTACTTTCAATCTTCGACACCCTACGGCATCCCCGCCTCCACGATGGATTTCTTCTATTGTTCATGTATGGCGCTCAGCAACGTATAATTGGCGCAGCTGCTGACTCTACATCAGAGCCGGCTACGTGATAAGCGCCATCTTCATCTGCGCAGAATATCAGCGACTTGGCGTCCAGTATCGTCAGCACCGCGTGCTAAGGCTTTCTTTTTGGATCAAACTGGCTTTCATCATTGTTGACTGTTGGTCTCTCCAAGTCCCATACTGCAGTCGTGGATTCCACTAATATCACATGCCCTGCTAGTAATCCTTGCGGTCATATTCGTTGCCATGACCTTTACAAGAAGGAAAAACGTCGGTGCTGTATTCGGTATGAGATCCCCTGTTCTCCCATATAATCAAATTACGGCACTAACAACAGTCACAGAATGGATCATCTCCCTAGTCTTCACCTTCTACGTCCTAAGCTTCTCCATCGATCTATTCCCCGCCGCAAAAGACAAGCAACTCAAAGGCAACCTCGAGCAAGGAGAGCTGGGTAACCT
>JAABUW010007284.1_pt1 | contig 13397 bp, 20 predicted proteins | sample 5560081 | NCBI WGS metagenome assembly JAABUW01 (sample SAMN10711882, study PRJNA513363) | rock metagenome | isolation source: Antarctica rocks | place: Antarctica: Victoria Land, Knobhead sud
GTGTTCTTGCAGCAGATATGACATATGTCTTGGCACTGCCAATTGGCATGTTTCAGCCCTCAGTTACGAGGTTTGCTCTACAGGGAGTTGCAGCTAAGATGATACAAATTGCTGCTGAAGATGCCATCAAGCAAGGTGATTTGGACAGCTTTGAGATGCTGCAGAAATGTGCTTCAGGTGGAGCACAGTATTGCAAGCCAGGCATGCTGCCTGCAGGTGTTGAACGCCTGTACGTGCATGTAGCACAGGACAATCACGCGGCTATGCACTTATATTGCAACCGCTGTGGTTTTCATCAAGAGCAGAGTGAAAGTGAGGGCTATGCCCGTGCACTGTCCAGGCCCCGGCGCTATCTGCTCTGTCAGCAGCTTGTTTGATGGCTTCTTGTGCTGTGCATTGTGCATCTGGCTAAGGAAGCAAAAGCTTCCTGTGACATAAAAGGAAAGCCTTAGAAGAAGTTGATCCTGTTGATCCAGAGCTCGTGAACTCATTGAAGCATGCACAAAGTCCAATGCCATTTCAGTCACGAAGCGTATGACATGTCTGACGTCATTCATATATTCTAATGTATTTGTAGATCTTTCCGGTCTTCATGTCAACAGGTTGTCAGCTTTGACCCAAACCACACTGCTTGAGAGATTAAATGGTCCCCAAGCATGCATTGATTGGCAGAGCCCATAGCGAGGTCTGACAGCATGTATATTCCAAGGCAGATTCTCGAAATTGCACTGCATAACAGAGCATCAAGCTAAATAAGCAGAAGCAACAGGTACATTATCAGCAAAAAGTTCATGTGAAAGGGCATAGAAAATGTGAGTCAACATTGCATGCTCTCATATCGACACCACATCACATCATATCAGCAGAATATGGTCAAGGCATCTGATGCGGCATCTCAGCAAGTTGCAGGTGCTGCGCTGCTTGAGAGATCTCCTGCACTTGCTTGATAGACATTTGACCTACTGTGCAGCTGACAATCTTGCACTAAATATGCATCAGCAACTATGGCACCTGGTAAAGTATCAATTGACTCCATTGCTTGTTGTGTTTGAGTATAGGTCAGGCTCACTTGCAATTGCTGATGAGTTTGTGTGTAAGTTTGATGCATTGAGGGTTGCAATTAAATTTGTCAATTTTGCTGCTGACAGCTTTAACACTTGTATCGTCTGTACTTTACGCACGTGTTGTATACAAGGAAGCTAAATGCTTTGTGAATTTGATTGCCTAGTACTTTAGACGCCTTGCATCAATTTGGGCCAACCCCAGGTTTGGCAGAACCGGCTCAGTAAGCATTCTCTGAGTCAGTATTTTGAGGTCAGTCGACGCAGCTGTCGGAGCAACTGACCTATGCGACCTGCCCGGTCGCGTCGTTCGCTGTACGGCAATCTCGCCGAGGTCAACGGCACGGATGAATCCAGCGACGCCAGCTCGGCAGAAGAGGAGTCTCAGGTACGATCCTTCGTTCACACAGCGACATCTGCACGCACTGTGCATACCACCAAGTTTCATGACAATTACAAACGTGCAGGATGATGATTCTGAGCCACGGCTACGTGTCAAAGCTACTGGCCCTCCGAAAAGCTCAAGTGGGACTGACAATGCCGGTCAATGCAGCGAACAATCAGCTCAAGACAGTTTGTCGGAGTCGAGCTCCCAGGAAGAGGATACAGAATATCAAGTCCAGGACAATGTACGGCCAATCTTGAGCTCACATTATGCTTTGGTGCTTGCTCTGCTTCCAGTCTGTCCTGGTTATTTGCAGCATATGCTTGTCTTGGTAGTCACGACCACTTGTGTGCCTGTAGCTCTGCTAGGCTCAGTGCATAAGTGCCAAGCATGGACTGCTTTGCAGAATGATGAGTGCTGCAGCTCATGTGGCTCAAAAAAAGACTCCGACAAGCTCTTGTGCTGTGAGCTGTGTCCACGCGTCTACCACCTTTACTGCTTGAAGCCTCCACTCAAAGCTATTCCTTCTGGAGATTGGTTCTGTATTCATTGCCAGAAAATTCTGTGCCTTGAACGTGTTGAAAAGTTTTTGGCATTCAGGACCAGACTGGTGGTATGCTCTTCTGTTGATGATATTGATCAGTGAGCACCTCACATTGCATTGCAAAAACACATTATCCCATTATATTGACTTGTACCTGACAGCAAGTTGCGCAGCTGCAGCCTCGCTTGTGGCACTGATCTTTTGTTGCTGTTCAATGACTGCATCCATCATGACGTGCAAGTGACAGATATGAAGAGCTCACATGTCCTTCCAGACATTTTGCCAGTTGGCATGCACAGTTTGACAGTAGCTGCAGTGCAGCTTCTATCGTGTCTTTCAGAAGGTGTTTGAGATCAAAGCACCAGCTGCATGCCTGATCACAGCTCAAGAAGGCACAACTGCAGGGTTTGGAAGTTGAAAGGGCTGAAGAGGCAATTACACAGCAAGCGGCAGCAGACTCAGCTGCGCAAGTCAAGAAGCGCAAAGCCACATCCGGCAAATTGCCAATGGCTAGCAAGAAGCCAAAGATGGCATCGGTGCAGCAGCTGCACACGTCTAACTCAACAGAAGATGCCCAGTCACAGTCGGTCAGCCATTCACAGTCTGCCAACCAGTCACAGTCAGCCTACTCTGATGGGCATAAGAGAGCAATCGCTTCAGAACTGGAGGCCAGCTCGCCGCCACAAGATGGGCAGATGTTTAGTGCACAGCAAGATGCAGACCAGGGCAGGAAGGATGCATCGAAGTCATCAATGGACAATGCACGGAGTGCTGGGACATCAGCAGACCTTACAAAGACCTCTGAGGCACAGCAGCTGTCAGTTAGCACCTCATCAGCGTTAGCTGCTGCAGGACAGAAGCAGATGGGATCACCAGAGCAAGACAGTAAAGACAAGGGCAAAGGGTTGACAAGCGTCAAGGAGTACTTTGTCAAGTGGAAGGGCAAGTCATTCATACATTGCTCATGGGTGAAGCATGATGATGTGGTGAAGGTTGCCAAGTACTCAACCGGCTTGAATATGAGGTTCAAGCACTATCAGAGGAGTGTGTATGGCATGCCTCAGGTAGTCTCCTTGTCCAGTATATACCAGGCACCAAGTCAGGTGTGGCATCATTAGTCATCAGCGCCAACTACTTCTTCTGCTGACCAGACATGCATCTGCAGAAGCAGGACTGCAGACAGAGTTGATGCTGCACATGCAATGCCTCTCTGTGTGGCCATGCCAGTTGGATGCTGTGCTCAGGTAGCAACTTCTGGGAAGCTGAAAGATCAGGAAGTTGGTGATATGGTGAATGGGATTGACCCATTGTGGGTGCTTGTGGACAGAGTCATTTCACAACAGGAAAAGAAAGGTGAGAGGGACTGGCATAGCCCACTTCCAAATGCATGTCATGCACGCTGCATGAATCAGACCTTTGGAGGGCTTTGTTGCAGCTGGCATCGACAGCTTGTGAGACAGCTGTGTCAGTTTTGCTGGTGATTTATGCGCTTCCACTACACAATCAGCAACATGCTGCCAGCAGTCATACTGCTTCGTGTTGACTGCTGCAACAGTGCAGCCTGGTGTGCTGAACATGCACTGTGCACAATCTAGAATCATGCTATGCGCCGGCAGACTGTGAGATGAGGTGCAGGCAATGTGCAGTATTTAGTGAAGTGGAAGGGTCTTGGCTATGATGAGTCTACCTGGGAAAGTCCTGCTGATCTCCTGCCAAAGTTCACAGCAGAGCTGGCTCGCTTTCAGGACCAGCACCCAATTGCAAATGAGCTGGATCACAGGAAAAGGTCACGTGCCCAGGTGCAGTTGCATTTGAGCAGAGCTTTCTTCTCGAAGTTTGCACTGCAACCATCATGTTGCCACTTGCTGTGCCTGGGTCACACTTGATGATTGCCTGTAGCTGTGCGTACAGAGCGATGCACTGCTTGAAAATGCAGCATAGTATAAGGTGCAGGCATCAGCATTTGCTTCTGGCTTCTTCTGGTTCATGAACATCTGTGAGCTCCTTGTCTTTCTCCCTGTTGTGCTTCTCCATGTTTTGTGCTCTTGAGCAGGTCAACATGGCTACATGCACGTGCAGGCAAGCACGTCCCAAGCAGACAACAGGAGGTCGGCTGCAGGGCGCAAGGTTGGCAGACGCAAGTATGGTGAGAGTCCAGGCTTCCTAGCAGGCGGGGGCAGCCTTCACCCTTACCAGCTGGAGGGCCTCAACTGGCTCTACTTTGCTTGGGAGCAGCGCAAACATGTCATCCTTGCTGATGAGATGGGCCTTGGCAAGACCATCCAGTCCATTGCCTTCCTGGCTGCGCTCAAGTGGGGTTCACACCCTTCACTGCACCTTCTGCTTGTCACACAAGGGACCTGCTGCCTGTCCAAAGCATGCATGCGCACCACATTCCTGTCATCTGGCCTGCTTCTGCTTTGTGTTTATGGTATGTGCATGTTGTTTCATAGGGACTGGTCTGTTGACTATTGACAGCCCTTGGGAATTGGTTGCTGGACCAAACAGCCAGAGCTTTTGACAACAGGTGAACAGTACAGCATGGCGCATCCCAAAGGAAGTCTGGCTCCCAGTCCATGCTGCTTCAATTATGTGTGGTATAAATATGTACAGGGAGGAAGAGCAGGTCCAGAAACCACATCTAGTGGTTGTACCATTGTCCACATTTCCCAACTGGGAGCGTGAATTTGCCCTGTGGGCACCGCAGCTGAACGTGGTCCCGTTCATTGGCAACCAGGCGGGCAGAACTGTGATCAAAACACATGAGCTGTACGCTGATCCAAGTCAAGTCAAAGGGAAGGCAAAAGCACACAGCAGACATGCTGAGTTGCAGGTCAGTATACACAGCAGCCGATCCTGCAGCCATGTACAGCACTTAGGGCTTGCTTGAGGTCAACTTGCGTCAACAGCTCATGGTCTTGCTCAGCGGGAGACTTCCACACCAGGCAACTGCTTACTGTGCATCCCATTGAAGCAGTCAGAGTGCTTCTGCTAGCAACACAGAACCCAGATGTACAGCAATCAAAGATGCAGGGCCAGCACTAGAGCGTGTGTGTGCAGGCGCGTGTGAAGTTTCATGTGCTGCTGACCACCTATGAGATGGTTGGCTCTGAGACTGGCACTCTGCGCAGCCTGGAGTATGAGACCCTGATCGTGGATGAAGGTCACAGGTGTCATCTGTTTCCATTCTGGCTCTGCTCTGCCCGTCAAGCTCTGTCTTCCTTTTGTTGAGGCAAACTATAGTGCTGATGGGCCGAGCAAAAGCAAGTAGCTCATCTGAATAACATTCCTTGCTGCCAAACTAGCTCATCACAAATGGCATCACATGTCCATATGCTGAGGTGCATGCGAAAGATGGCACTGGATAACCCTGCTCAATGCAAAGGCTGTGCACATCATGTAGATTGTTGGATCTTGCTTTCAGCTTCAGAGCAAATCTGACCTGCAGCTGATCATGCACAGGTTGAAAAATCAGCAGAGTAAGCTGTTTCAGCAGTTGCACAACTTCAAGACTAGGCAGCGCACATTACTGACAGGAACGCCCCTGCAAAACAACTTATCAGAGCTGTGGATGTTGCTGCACTTCCTGGATGCCAGCAAGTTCCAGAGCCTCGAAGACTTCGAGGCAGACTTCTCAGACCTCAGCCATGGGGATCAGGTATGCCTTACTTACAAAATCGCTGCTCACCACCTCTAATGCTTTGCTGCTGCTTGGTGTGCGCTCGTCTGTGTGGTCATGTTTTGGCAGCAACAGCTTCGCAAAGGCAATGCCATCACCAGTTAGCGCAATATGCAGTCTCTTCTGCTCATCATATGGTAGCTGTATGGCAAGTACAAGCATTGGATGTCGTCTACAGCCACCTTGAGACAACCTCTTGAGTGATGGTGCTTGTGCGTTTGCATGTAGATAGCAAAGCTGCATGAGTTGCTGTCCCCTCACCTGCTGCGGCGGCTGAAGAAGGATGTGCTGAAGCAGCTGCCACCCAAGAAGGAGCAGATTGTACGTGTGGAGCTGTCTCCTCTGCAGAAGGACTGGTACAGAGGCATCCTCACTAAAAACTTCCCCAACCTCACCAATGGTGACCTCCTGTAGCTTTGCCGAGTCACCCGTAACTATACCTGACCTGGCTCTGTGACCCATGTGTCCAGGCCATTGCCAGCATGTTCACTCTGAAGCAAAAAAGACTTTTGACTTCAGGCCACGTCAGCATCAATCCTGCTTGAAATCTTGCAGAAAGTGGCTGCAGACAACTATGGCCAATGCTGTCACAGCACAGCATGTCTCTGTCAAGCTGTATGCACATTGCAAGCGAGCATCAACTGATGGGTGCTCCTGAACATGTAGGCAAGCAGACTGGCAGGCTGAAGTCTGTCATGATGGAGCTGCGCAAGTGCTGCAACCACCCCTTCCTGATTGACGAACAGGAATGGCCTGTGACACAGGATCCCAAGCAGTTCCTGCAACAACTAGTGCAGGCTAGTGGCAAGCTAGCCCTCATAGATAGCATGCTGGAGCGCATGAAGGAGAGGGGTCACAGAGTACTCATCTACAGTCAGTTCACCACTCTGCTGGACCTTTTGGAGGAGTGGCTAGCAGCTCGGCAATGGGGCTACCAGCGCATCGATGGCAGTGTGGGCGGCACAGACAGGCAGTCACGCATTGACCAATTCAACAGACGGCCGGCTGACAACTTTGTGTTCCTGCTGTCCACCAAGGCAGGGGGTCTGGGCATCAATCTGGCAAGTGCTGACACTGTCATCATCTACGACAGCGACTGGAACCCACACAATGATCTGCAAGCACAAGCTAGGGCACACAGGCTGGGTCAGCTCAAGCCTGTCATGATCTACAGGTTGGCTGCACCACATATTGCTTTGCACATGACCCCTTACATGACTGCACCTTGTTCCTGGCATGTGAACAACCTGGGCTTGTGAACACAAGGGCTCGTGTCACCTTCAGAAGATGATGTAGAGAGATCTGGCGTCTGCAGGCTAGTGACCAGGCTGACTATTGAGGAGCGTATGATGCAGCAGACCAAGAAGAAGATGATGCTAGAGCACCTGGTCGTGCACAAGATGAACACTGCAGCAGATCTCAAGCAGGTGATTGTCAGCCTTGCTCAAAGGCGCAACGCCTTTGCTAATTTGCTGCAATGTCACTTCCCTCATGACACATCTGGTGTTCAGCAGACAGGTGTTTTTGCTAGTCATGATTGTGATTCATGGGCAATGATGGTGGTACAGAGCCAAGGCTCATCAGCTTTGACCCACCTCTTGAAACAACTCAGTTGTCTGTGCCATCAAACCGGTCTGGCTATGTTGCTGTAGATGCTACACAATGCTTGTGTTTCCTAATGCAGGATGAGCTGGATGACATCTTGAGATATGGAGCTGCTGAGCTGTTTGCAGATGCAGTAGCTGCCAGTCAGAAAGCACAGCAAGATGCTATCACAGGTGATTGCCATTAACAACCCTGTCTTGCACTATGTCATGACAGTCCCTGCTTGCTGTCAACAACATGGCACAGCCTATGTCCATAGACTGTAGTATTCAAAGGCAATGCCAGCTACATCAGCTTGCCTGTAGCACCAAGCAAGGTGTGCTTTTCTGCACCCCTGTTCAATGCTGTGATTGCACTGACTTGTACAGAGGCTGACGTACTGGACATCTTGTCTGGTGGTGCTGTGATGCTGAACAAAGAGCAACTTTTGCTCTGGACACCCCGACTCCATCTTTGTACTGCAGATCTAAAAGAGGGCGGCGACGAGGCAGAAGGCAGTGCAGGCCTGGCCAACAAGGCCATTGCAGACAAGGCAGACAAGCTCATCCGCCTGAGTGAGCGTGAGCAGGCAGAAGGCAGGACTGGCGGCCAAGCTGGCCAGCGTATCGTTTATGACAATGCTGCCATTGAGCGCCTCCTTGACAGGTGCGCTGCAAGATTGTGATTTGGTGCCTAGGTCTTTCCTATTTGGTGTTCATGAGCTTCCTTTTGCCCAGGAGGCCTGTGCAAGCATTTGACAAGTAATATGACAAGTGGACAGCATTGGGTGATGCATCAAGAAGTGCAGTCGTCACAGGTATGGCCCTGTTGCACCCTGCTAAGGTTTTGAACTATGGAGCGTGGAAAACATTTTACCTTTTGTCTTGGTCAATTCTATCCATGCTTGTTCTTTGCCATTTCAAGGTCAAGTTGACTGCATGCCAGCAAGCAAACACGACCAAGTTCAACATGGTGTGTTGGCTGCAGGTCTGATCTGGCAAATGCAGATGAAGACAAGAGCGATGAGAAGGAGGATGACTTTGTGAAGGGCTTCAAGGTGGCCAACTTTGAGATCATAGACTCTCCTGACAAAGGTGAACGTCACAGCCGATGGTACTGCACTGACTGTCCTTGTCCAGCTCAGTGCTGTCAGCAACACTTCAATTTTTTCACCAACCTTTATTACAGCACAGAAAGCAGACACCACAGGTTGTCATTGCTGCGTTCTCCACATGCCAGTTGACAGATGCACACATTGGGACCGCATCCACTATAAGCTGCATGAGGGGTTGGCCGATCTTCAAGGCGCAGTGTCTCCTTGTGAATGCGCATACTGCCTTTAGGAGAGAAGGCAAAGGATGAGGAGGCTGCCCTCCTGGAAGGGCAGGCTTCAGGACCACAGCAGCCTGCAGAAGCCTTTTGGGACGAGCTGCTGAAGAATGGCTACCAGGACCTGCAGCAAATCCAAATGGCTGCTCTTGGCAAGGGCAAGCGTGAAAGACGCAAGGTCAGCTACCACCTGTCTTGGAACCAGCCAGAAATCTACGTGAACATCCCACCTTTTAGCGATAGGCATGCTGCTCACAGCCATGTGTGCACCTCTCACTCAGCTTTTGAGTTATGCCTGCTGCAGGATGCACCCAGAATATTTTGTTGCTACATATATTGATTATACTAGGTGAAGAAGATGAGCTGCGTCTGCAGTTGAGCCTCTCTGTTGTGCAGTCTGTTGCTAAATCTCTGCTCTAATTTACTGAGGTGTGTTGCAGGTGAACTATGATGAGAAGAATGCCAAGGGCAGAGATGACATGAGTGACTACTCTGCTCAGAGTGAAGACTCTGACCAGGAGTCTGGCGATGAAGCAGGCATTGACAAGCCTGCGTTGAAGGTCAGAGCGGCTGTTTGTCTCAAACTCAAACTGGCCAAGCAGGCTATGCAGCACAATTTTCATGTAGCAAGATGGAAATCCATATTTCACCTCTGATGATGTGTTGCCACTTGTCACTTTGCATAGCATTGTTCAGTCCAGAAGCTGGACAGGTGGAATCAGCTGAGTTGCTGTACTGCATTGCATGCTTGGCTGTGGCAGTAGTAAAGCAGAGACATCTCCCTGAGTATGGCGCGTATGCTGCAGAAGCTCAAGAGTGATAACTACACCCTGACAGAGGCAGAGTCAAAAGAGGTTCAGGCAGTGGCACAGGAGCGGCAGGCCAGCCTGGCGGGCAGGCACCCTTTCACAAGTGGGTTGAACTCCAACTACAGGGTCCTGGGCTTTAGCAACGCACAGCGTGCCTTGTTCATGAAGGTACATGCCCCTGTGCTGCTGTGACTGTCCGCCTGCCTTCCCCAACATTTGATGCTGTCTCCGCCTGCAGCCAAGCGCCTCTGCTTTTATACACAAGTGACACACAGCAGCGCTTCATTCCTTGCCACACTCTGTTGTTATCCGTGCCGCCTGCTTGCCCTGTCTGTGCTTGCTGATTCTGATTCAGCAGACACGCTAGGCATGTTTTGGAGGTGCTGAAGGCGTTGTTGCAGGTGCTGATGCAATTTGGGCTGGGGCAGCAGTTGACAGGAGGCAAGTTTGACTGGAGTCACATTCACCGCCAGATGACAGGCAGGTGGCCACCTCTGGCCTTGGAGCAAACCTGCAGATACGCCGAGCTGGTCATGGCTCAGCTATCAGAGGCAGCCAATGGCAAGCCCCACTTTGCAGATGGCATCTTGAAGAAGGAGATCCTGCAGAGCTACGAGCTCAACAAGGTAGCATGCACACCAAGCCGTCTGATGATTTGGTCATGCAAGCAAAGTCTACCCAATAGTGTGTTCATTGAGCCTATGAGCAAAGCTAGTCGGTCTGCCAATCAAGCATGCCCTTGAACTGGAGTTCATGACTGCAGAGACAGAGTTGATGAATTAGTTGTCAGGGCATTCCTCTGCAGCTCAGCATCTCTCCCAGAAACCTGTCATTGAATTGCACTTCAGGAGTATAGCATCGAGAGCTGAGTGTGTGGTGCAGCGTGACATTGATCTGAGCTGACTGTGCAGGTGCTGGACCGTTTAGGGACCCTGCACTTGATACGGCACACACTTCTGAAACAGATGGCAGACCCTGACCCTGCTTTCAGCCTGGGGCCATTGCATGCCCCCACCCTGCGCCCCTTCAAGGTACATTTAGCATGAAAAACTCAGCATTCAAAGTTAGTTGCAGCACTGTCCTCCCTCTGGCTACTGTGAGTGTCACATTATCTAACACGGTCGCTTTGAACAGTGCCTGTCATCAGCCATGCACATCAAGGACCAATGGTCACGAATGCCTCTCTAATGCTGTCTAGCTCACTGGTGGTTCATGTGTGCAGTTCTGGCAAGCTGAGCATGACAAGAAGCTGCTGTATGGAGTGTTGAAGCATGGCTGGGCTCAGTGGCAAGTCATACTGAAGGACAGCTTGCTAGGCATTGAGCCCGTCCTCAGACAGGAGCTGTACATGCCTCCTGTGCAGCCACCACCTCAAGCAGCAGGCACTAACAACCACTCCATTGCTACTACCCCAGCTCAAGGTCTTGCTGAAGGTCCTGCCGCCACACCTGCTTCTTTGCCAGCTGAAAATGAAAAGGCACTGCCAGCTGGCCATCAGCAAGCCATTGATTTGACCGCTGACGCTGCTGCTGATCAAGGCACGGCTGCAGCAGGCAGTCAGGCAATCTCTGCTGAAGCCCTCAAAGCATCCAGCCAAGCAGAGCCTGCCTCGACATCAGCAGCAGCAGCTGGGAAGGAGGGATGGGCAATGCAGGTTGCAAGTGAGGATCTGCTAAAAGACCAGGAGCCCAGGTCCAAGTCTGCTGACAAGGTAATGAAGGGCGACAGCAATGCTGATGGCAAGCAGCAATCACAGCTTCCCTCTACAGAAGAGACAACGCCCAGAGTTGTGGACACAAATTCCAAGCTGCTTACAGCTTCTGTGGACTCCAAGACTGCTGGCAATGACAGCCAGCCGCAGCAAGCCTTAGCAGCGCAGGTGTTGGGGGTCAAGCTTGAGTCAGCATCTGGCTCTGCAACCGAGCCCAAATCTGAGCTGGACAATGCGCCTGCTGTGAAGGAGGAAGCACCCAAGGCAGAAGTCAATTTGCATGCTGAGCCTTCTGCTAAGCTTGAGGATGTCATGCCTGCCTCTGATTCTGCACCACTGTCTGCCCCAGCTGCTGTAGCGCAGTCTGCACATGAGAGTCGCGTCAGCATGGCTCAGCAGTCAGCACAGCCAACAGCTGGAACGAATGCTGCTGGCACTGCTGCGGCGCAGCCGGAAGCTGCTCAAGCCGGCGCTGTAGGCACTGCCACAGTGACCAGCACTGCTGAAGCAGGCAGCAGCCATCAAGCAAAGCCACAGGTTGGCTTAGGCTGCCCCAAATGCCGCTGGGCCATCAAGGGCTGTTCAGCATGCCGAGCCAAGTACCAAAACGGAACCTTAGCTGCTGGTGTGCCTGCTGGGCAGGCAGGCAGGACAAGCACGCTTGCTGTTGCTGCTGCCAATGCTAGCCGCTCTGCCCAGTCAGACCGTGTTGCGCTCAACAAGATGACCAATTGGCTGATGGGCCGCACTTCCACATTATGCACTGCCCTCAAGCAGACGCATCAAACTGCCCCGGCCCCAGCACAGCCCCAGACCAGGGTCACCCTCAGTGCCCCTTCCACCAAGCTGCTGTCAAGCTCATCTGGTCCTGTCATGCTTGGCCAGCAGACAGTCATCACACGACCAACTGGGGGAGTTGTGATCACCCCTGCTCCTGGAGGTACCTCTGTTGTCCAGACAGGGGCTGGTTCTTCCTCTGCCCCTGGTGTCAGTCCATGGCAACAGCAGGCTGTGCAAATGTCCCAATTCCGCCAGCAGCAGCGGCTGATCCAGCAGCAGCAGCTGGCAGAGGCTCAAAGGCAACAGCAGCAGCAACTGGTGCTGCAGCAACAGCAGCGACAGCATCATACCTCACTGCTGCGCCAGCAGCATCAGACCGCTCAGCTGCAGCAACAGCAGCAGCAGGCTGCACGCGCCCAAGCCTCTGCAAGCACTGCTCTGCAGCTGCAGCAGCGACGCATGAGGCAGCTGCAGCAGCGACGCATGAGGCAGCAGCAGCAGCAACAGGGCTTACGTCAGCAACAGCTGCAGCAGCAGCACAACATGCAGCAGCAGACCATGCAGCAGCACCTGCTCCAGCAGCAGCAGCAGCGGCAGTTGACTGCACAGCAGCAGGTTCAGTCTGCCCTGTCGCGGCAAGCCTCACAGGGGCCAGCAGGACAGCAACCACGCCCGCCAGCTGTTCTTGCCAGTGCTGCTCAGCATGCCCAGTCTAAGCATGCCCAGTCTCAGCCAATTCTCCATGTTCAGGGACAAGTGAGCCTGCCTCCCGGTAAGAGGCATGCACAGCTGCTCAAAATTTGTGCTTCATTGTACTGGCTGCTTTTGTATGGCATTGGCCTTTTTGGCCAGTATGCTGTCATGCGCTGCTCAATTCCCGCCATGCCAGAGTGGTTTTTGTCATCAGCTGCAAATTATCGTCATTGCAGGTTGATGAATCAGAGATTGCAAGTGTGCAGCACACTGCATCATGTGACATTGCAATGCCTTGAGCAGCTTGTCTCGCCCAGCATATATCATGTTTTGGTTTGTGCTTTGTGCAGGTGGGCCTGACAAGGCAGGCACCCCCTTGCTGATGGCAATGCACCAGCAGCAGGCTGCCCTCAGGACCGCCTCCTTACCCAGGTCCCCTTCCCTTCCTCGCTCCCCCTCACTCTCCCAACAGCAGGTTGTCATGTCCAATCAACCCTTCCAGCACTTGTCCAGTCAGGTGTCTATTCCGGCACAGCAACATGTGGCAGCTCAGTCCAGTGAGGTGCAGGAGGCAGGGTATCAGCCTAGTCGGTTGCACCAGTCTGCTACCTCACCGCTTGATCCTGCCTTTCGCCTGCTGTCAGATGAAGAGAAGAGTAAGCGGTTGAGACAGTTTCTGCTGGGGGTCAAGCCCAACCTGCAGCCTCTGAGCCTGGAGCAGCTGCTGCAAACAGCAGGACATGTGCAGCTGACTGCTCAGGTGACATCCTGTCCGTCATGCGGTCTGCTCTGCTGCACAGTGCAAAATGCCATGCATTCAAA
>JAABUW010007290.1_pt1 | contig 13385 bp, 12 predicted proteins | sample 5560081 | NCBI WGS metagenome assembly JAABUW01 (sample SAMN10711882, study PRJNA513363) | rock metagenome | isolation source: Antarctica rocks | place: Antarctica: Victoria Land, Knobhead sud
TTAGTAGAATAGCTTCTACGAGAGCGTAAAGCGTACTATCTACCTATAGTTAGCTATTAATAAGATATTAGATAAAGAACGAGCCTTATATAATACTAAAGTCGCTTAAGCTAGAAGAACTTTAGTATATATATAGCTAAAGCGTCCTAGTATCCTCGATAATATTCTCTTAATAGCTAACTAGAGTATTATTATATAGTATATCTAGCTATTAAAGCCCCTTAAAGACGCTACTTTAAAGCTAGAAGGTTACGTAGGTAGAAAGTTTAGTACTATCTAGTAGGTTCTACCTATATTTAAAGACGTCCTTAAGTACTTTAAGGATAGTACGAAGGAATATCTAGTACTAGCTAAATAGTAGGAGTCCGATATTTACTTAGAGCCTCTATAACAACCTAACGAGGTAGTAGTAGCGCTATTAACTTTACTTAGCGAGCCGTAGACTACCTCTAAATAGTACTTCTTAATTAATATTAACCTCGCTTAGTAGAAGCTTAATTATTATTACTTAATATTAGATAATACCCCTATCTACGTCGCTACTATTATCTTATACCCTTACTTAAAGTAGCGGTAGATTAAATAGTATTAGAAGGACTATCTAGACTAGATAGTACGTACTCGTAACGTAGTAAATAAGCTACTTAACTAATATAGGTACTAGGTACTAAAGGATACGTTATATCTATTATAATATAAGCGATAGAGGCTTAATCTATTAGTACCTAACGTTATAAAGGAATATCTAAGCTCTAAAGACGAGGAAGATAATATAGATATTAATATATAGTTAGCTTAGTTTAGACGAGATAGCTTATATAGGATATTTACTATTATAAGTACGTAGGAGGGCGTAGTATCGAAGATAATAGACGTAGATATATTACTAATTACCTACTAGCTTACTAAGCGTACTACGTAGCTACAACTAGCTATAATAGCTCTAGATATCTATACTATACTAGTAATATTAGATAAGCCTAAGCGTATCTTTAGTATAACTAGAGTAGTAGTAATACTATATAGAAGGGTACTACTAGACGATACTATTACTTACTTAATAGTTATAAAGGCTTAGATTAAGTCTAAGTTAATTAAATTAGATAGGTATAAGCTAATATTTACTTTAAGTACCTCCGCGGCTAGCTAACGTTAATATTAGCTCCTACTTTAGTAGATAGAACTATTAGTAGCTACCCTTAGAGGTGCTAGAACTACGACGAGCCTTATTATAAGCCTTACGAGCCTTACCGGATACTATAATGCTATTAGATTAGCTATATTTACTTATAGCGTAATATAGCTTAGTAGAGGAGCGTACGGGTTAATCAAGTCAATCTCATTCACCTTTAGGCCTTGGCAATTAAGCTAATTCACCGCTCAGTCCATCTACTAGTTAATTAAGTCAATTATGAGGTTATTAGATTGACTTGATTGATTGTGTACAGGTCTGGACCAGAATCACTAAGAGCAAGAAGCGCTCGAAGAAAGCACAGCCGAAGAAGGTACCACAGTCGGTGATTGATGTGCTTCGATCTAAACCGGAAGACGGATGTAACTGGTGTGGCGGCAGTGAGGCCTGCAGCGTTGGTTGTTATCGAGCATTCCGAAAACAGTGCAAAGAGAATGCCTCCAAAGTGGACATTAGGGGTCCTGGTCAGATCGGCTACGGTGCCTATACAAAACCAGATGCTACCATCGCGAAAGGCCAGTATCTCGATGAGTACTTCGGTACAATACTACCCATGCCTCGTACCGGTCGATCCATCGGATCAAGGTACGTTTTCGAACATCGCAACTTCTGCATCGATGCTGAAGAAGCTGGCAAATGGACTCGATACGTCAACTCAGCGTGTCAACCTAACGTCGTTGCGTCCGACACACATATCGGAGGGCGATATGTACTCGTCTTTCAGTCGTCGAAGAACATTACAGAGGACGAACAGTTGTATATCGACTACGGCAGGGACTACTTTGTGAATGCTGGGATCATGTGCACATGCTCAGGGTTAAGACGGCCGCACGTGCCTAAGTACAAGAGTCAAAGGAAGAAAGGCTCTTCGAAGCGCTGATTGACAGGGAAGTCACTGCTAAGGATCATTGTGGACAGTCTGAGTTGTGGATGTTGGTGTACGGCAAAGAACGCAAGTCTAGCATGTGCAATGCTCCTGTTACCTCGGTCTCTTCTCTCGGTCTCAGAAACAACCGTATATCGATGACTGTACTCGTATCGATGTTAGTTCCAAATCAAAGAATTATTGGTGATGTTCAGGTAATGTGACGAACCGGCTTGCAGTAGCGTCTCGTAGCTGAGCAACCTCACCATCTACCCAGCACCATTGATTGCATGATCCTTGACGTCGCTCGCTTCAGGTAGCTTGGCGTTGTGCAACTGATCATAGTTCTATCAGCTCGCTCGTCGAAAATGATGCCTGGCATGTAATGCCGCCCGTCGCAAGTTCATCGTCCTCCAGCTCGAGGCCTCCGCCACCAAGGTCTTGCCAGCAATGCTCGCGGCAGCAAGCTTGCTTGCGATAAGGTGAGTAGAATGTACTCCCCGGTTACATGAGGCTAACATGATGGCCAGAACAAACCGCGATGTGGCAGGTGCGCGAGGACAGGCCTGCAATGTGTCTACCTCTCTGGCACCTCCCGAAGCGGTTCCATCACGATAATAGACGAGACATCTGCTGTGGCTGCGCAGCAGCAGCGCCAACTGTCTTCACGCCTTGGCCAGCTAGGTCGTACGATCAGCGATGTGCAGTCATCGCAGGAAGGTTCTCTCGCTGGGGCCCTCGAATACGATGCATCCATTAGCAACGTAACGTCGACCAACCAGCCCAGTCCTATGCCTGAGCCGCAGGGAGTGGCAGATCCTGGCCACCTCATGCTGGGTCCACAATCGAAAACTCGCTATATGTCTCAAACCCATTTCGCCATGATCTCGGATCAGGTCGCGGAGATCAACGAGTTGCTGAAGACTCAACAGCATTTATATGTCAACAGCGGGAGTCCGAACCAGAGTTCCACTCTGGCGCCGCTTCTGGCAGCAATAGACCGAATGGTGAGGATCGTCGAATGTACGGAGACATATTCCCAGACGCACCTGCCTGGAACGGCCAATCGATGACAGTCGGGCAGTACGTGAGGGTGCTGTCCTTTAGTTCTCTTTGTGCCTTCGCTTACTCTTCCTGGCCGCCCCAGATATGCTCGCAATCCCGCAGTCAGCGAGCTCATCAGAGGACTGCCAACCCAAGCTCAATGTGGTAGTCTGATTCGCGCCTACCTTGCTGGCTACCATACAGTGACGCCGTTATTTCACAGTCCGTCTTTCTGGCAGCAAACCCGCGAACTCTTCCAATCGTAAGTCCTCCACAGGAACGTCTGTCTGCACGACTCATAATTGCTTCCAGCATCCAAGATACTGGCACCGATCAACATGTCAGCATCCACTTCCTCGCCCTGTTGTCAGCGGTACTTTTCACAGGCAGCGTGGTCTGTCCGCGGACATACGTTCACAACTTGTTCGGCGACATCGCCAGAGAAGATTTATCCACTCGATTCTACAAAGCAGCAGTCCGAGTGATTCGCATGTCCGACTTCCCACGAGTTGCTTCCGTCCAATCTTTGACAGCCTTCCTCATAGTTGACACCACTTGGCTCCGGGCTGAGTAGCCACTGACTTGTTGCTCGTTCGTGGGAGTCGCTGTCAGAGTTGCGCAGATGCTAGGTCAGTCTCCCAATGACAGTCTTGAGAGCAAACCAGACTGATCCGGTGTCAAGGCCTTCACAAAGACCCATCAAAATTTCCAGGTATAGATCGCATCGAGGCATCTGTTCGACGCCAGCTCTGGTACGTTTAGGACCAACATGAATCCAGATCGTTGTCTAAACAGAGAGTAGGTGGAGCTTGGCCAGCCTTGATGCACAGGTGGCTCTCGCATCCGGCCTGCCTTCTATCATCGAAACGAGATACTACGATGTCGCTCCCATCACAGAATTATCCGAGACGGCGATCAGCTCTCCCCCTGTTCAAGGGAGCGAAACTATCAAAGAGATCGGCAGAATATTCGTCTCGGGAAGGTTCGAGTTCTATCGAAGGATGAACGACTTCATTCACCTGCTCCACAACGACCATCTTAACGAGAACGACCTGGATAAACTGCTTACCATCGTTCGAGATAATCAGAAGGACTGCTACAACCGGCGGGAACAGGTGGCAATGGCCGTACAGAACTCCATCACAGGCGGTGCTCCAGCAACTGGAACCGATGTGTTCAGCAAGTTTGCCAAAATGGTCATTTGTATGTGGGCAGCCAAGCCACTCGCGATACTGTACGGACCACTACGACGGCATGACCTGCTCGAAAGGCTCCATGAGAAAGAACCTGCGTGAGTCTGCCACGTTGCGTTGATCGATTGAGACTGATCGCGACCGTCAAAGCCATATGATGTATTGCAGAGAATACCTTCACCGATTTCTCCGCCTGACTCAATGCAACGACTTCCAGGTACGCGAGTGCGATATCCAACTGAAGGTGCTTCTCGAAACACTGCTGACATTGGTCTCACACAAGCCATGGCATTGGTGCTGGCCTGGCCAACATCAGCCCTTGTACAGTATCATGGCGCTACTCCAAGAGCTCGAAGACAACCCATTCGACACGCTAGCGATGGAAACTCGCCGTCTCATCGATCTCGCCATCTTCATGTGCGGTCCGCAAGCGAATGAAGGCATTCTGTCGAACGAAGACGGCTACAGCGATACTCGCCCTCTCCACGAAGGTGGATCCCAAGTATGGGGTTTCATCGCTAAAGCACGAGAGAGAGCATGGGAGAAGGTACGACGATTCAGTTCCTATGTTTGAGATGCCACTGACGCCTCCGCGCTTCACCTGACAGGCCGACCTTGACCCAAGTATTCTGCAGTGCCCAGCAAGCGGAAAGGAGATACACTTTGATGGCTTTCCAGGTCAATTCGTACGTTCTACCAGCCTGTGCTCGTCAGGTCAGATACTGATGAGATGCATAGGACGATATAGCGTTGCCTGCAGATGACCCGTTCGAAGACAATTGGCTTGGACCGTTCCAGCAGCTGGGTCTTGACTGGTGTGTGCCGTCGTATAGGAAGCTGATACATCGGCCACTAACGAAATGTCTGACAGGCCTGCGTTCTTTGCCGAGCTTCCTAGCGACTGGGACTTCTCCACTTAGTGTCTGATTGTTGTCGTTGAGTCTGAGAAACAGGCAAGGGCGGCTGGTTCGTGAAAATCGTACTCGGCTTTGGGTCTAAGTGCTCCCTTTCGTTATTCCACATATGGCGGCAGTTCTTCCATCTCCTCGAACTCTCGCATCGAGATGTCGTAACCAAGATGTCTCTTCAGTAACTCGTGCGTCACGAATCGCTCTGGACAATTGCCCTGCGCATCCACGAACGAGACGTGGTGATTCACATCCGAAATCCGCTGCAGCTCGTTCGCATGCCGATGATGGTGCGGGCATCCATCCACGCCGATCAAGAAGATCGTTACGTGCGCCCACGACAGACCAAGCAGATCGAGCTCAAACTCATCCATATCTGTCGCCTCACCGTCGAGAAGGAGTAGTAGACGGAGCATAGGTGTTTCCGGGCCAGCTTGCCAGCCGTATACTGGATGGTGTGTCGCACTCTCGGAGTGCTTGGAAAAGTGCTGGTCTGTCACTTTTTGCCTACTCAAAATAAGAGAAAAGATCAGCAGTGTCATCGGGAGCTTCGGGAAGTCTTTGGTCATCGAAAACGTACCATCCAGTCATAACTCTGGTTCCACCTCCAAAGCGAACGTTACGCCACTGCTGGTCGAGGTTGCGATGGTTGACTGTCCCAATGTAACTGGCCTGTGTGGAGAAGGTAAGCAGGTCGTACCCGGCACCTTGATGGTCGTGGTTGGCCATCGCATCAGCGAAACGTCGAACGACAGACTTGGCGACATCTGTGTCATTGTCAGCAGCCGAATGTGCCTGGCACACGAAGCATCACCCACCTTTGTTCTTCGGCTGTGTCGAAGGCGCAAAGCCTGTCACGAGATACTGATCATATATCGGGCGCTGTGGCTCAAAGTCCCTACAGTGTTACGATTAGCGATTGCCTTCGATATCTCGTGGAGAGCAGAAGAAGCACATACATTGAACCTGAAACGTCCAGCAAGATCATGGTATCGTCTGTGGCGACTTCCGGCCTGTCGTAGGCAACGAACGGAGCCGGTGGGACCTGCTTGGAATAGCCGGTCGAGGTATGCTGTACATGACAGACATCATCTGCCGCGTAGTACAACGGTGGTGGATCCACAGCTCTGGCCATCCGCTCCCGGGCCATGTTCAGCTCGGAGATGAAGTCTGGCTTCATCCTCATACCCACACTGCCTTCTCGATGGTTCAAGACCCAGTACAGTCGCTCCTCAGCAGTGTCCTCGTATCCTCGCCATGCGGGAGTGATGCCTCGCCATCCCGCTGCAGCTTCAATGCTGAACTTGAGCGGATTAGAAGCCTGGTTCGCCCATGCTACTGGGATGGGCTCGAAATATCCAGCGCGAAGGAGGTGTAGGTATTGAGTTGGTTTACGAGCTCGGAGGTCGGTGATCATCTTTGTCATGCCAACTTTCTCCTGGTAGTTGGCGACGAGGTACTTCCACTGCCCGTCAGGCCAACGAGCATTTTCTTCTTGCTCGATATCATTTCGCAGGTTGTTACCTTTGCTAACAGCTTTGTGCACCTTTGATACGGTGCGCTCTTCGGTCGACTTGATCCCGAGTGATTTCCTGAAGCTAGAGAATCTTGACGGCTTTGCGCGGTCTGCGCTGCTTGGTGTCGTTGATGGAGCCAAACTTAATCGTTTCGCATCCGACGGCCTTTCGACGATCGGCTGGCTTTTCCCACTCGCCACCGAAGGTTTCCTGTCTCCAACAGCAAGACTCGACATAGCGGTCTCCAGCGCATTGTCATCCCAGATACTGTGATTCGGCTCCTGGGCATCAATCTTCTGCTGAGCCTCTCGATTGAGACTGTTGTTTAGATCGATGGTCTGATGTATCGATCGTGCATGCCATGAAGGGACAGGTCGTGCGCGCGAGAAGCTAGTTGCGAAGGTGTTGTAGCCGAAAGGTGAGTTCACACGGAATTGGTATGGATTTCTTGTGAAAATGGTGGCACCATTCATATTGTTGTCGTTATACGCCTTCTCGCCTGCGCATGCAATGTCAGCCTGTCATAAGGATTGCTCAGTATAATGAACTTACCAGGATACATGACCGCCTTGCTCCACATCTCCTGTACGCCGTACCGGCGGTACTTCATCATCTTGTACATGTGGATCGCACAAGTGCAGTAGTAGTCGCTCTCGTGCTCGGGCTCGATCTCACTGTTGTAGATCCCGTACCGGTACTGCAATGTCTGAAGCGCTTGCTGCATCTCTTGCTATCACGGGATCAGCAACAATTTGCAGTCGATGGATATCGCGCGTACCTCATCCCTCGCACGAACCTTCGCCGCTTCGATAACAGCATTCGTGTGATGTCGATTCGCCCGAGTACTCAGCTCGCTCGTCGAGCCAACACCAGATGATGGCACGTTGGCAGCGCCCTTCGCCATTCCGTTGCTCGAGCTGAGACTCGCATATCCAGGTGGCTTGTCTGCGCCCGCGCCATCCTGTACCTTCACATCGTGGTTCGTCTTCTCTTCAGATCCCTTAAGACCAGCCATCTTGTCGAAACCACCCTGACTCCTTCGGTCCTGAAACTCGCGCGTGAAAGCCTTTGCCTCGTCCGATTCACCAAGTAGATCCTGGAGATGCTTCCCAGCTTCTGGTTCAGAGAGCCCAGATGTATGCGCGACAATTTGCCCAACTTCGGACTCCGTCAGTGGCAAAAGTTGTCCTAAGCGAGGAACTGCCCACTGCTGGAGGTCCCACTGCTGAGACATGCGCAGATGATATATGCTCGGGACTCAGCTGAGGTGATGTGAGAGGAGGACCAGGATCTCAGTGTTCCAATTCCAGAAATGATACAAGGAGTTATTTCAAGGTTGATGTCGTAGAGTCGATAGAAAACAATTCAGTGAATACATATACCTGTGAATGCGTAGAGATCATGAGTGAATGGAATCCAGCATCGCCACCGTCCGCAGCTCGTCGCATCCTACCACGGAAGACGGCATCGGGATCACCAGATCGATGACATCCTTCGAAGCGACATGCAGGAACAACCATAAAGTACCTCTAGGGTGCGCAAGAGCCAATAGCAACCATTTAACGCGCGGCTAAGCCTTCGAGCGAAGCTCTCCAAGCTCGTGCAAGCTTTGCGAAAGAACAGAAGGAAGAAATCGAAGTGAGGTTGGGTGGAGGCGCAGTCATGGATACGAACGGCAACGTCGGCGAAATCGCCCGAACTTGCGCGCGTATTCCAGTTGTTCTCTATACACAAATCTCATTGAATGCTACAGAAGTCTTCAGATATCGTTCCTCATAGCCAAACTACCGGGGTATCGCTCGCCCCAGCAAACTCTTCGCCAGCGAAATGCAACGCCGGAAACAAATCCTCCAATTACCAGCCACCCATATCTCCCAGTACCGCCGTGCCACCTAACAAATCTCGTTTATCCGGCGCCTTCGTCGTGGTGATATTAATGTTCCCAATTTCGCACCAATTCTGCCCTGATACCGTCACCGGCAGACAGCTCAAATACTTGCACCAGCTGCAAGTAGTGCGTGGCCAAGCGTAGAAGTTCTCGAGCAGGAGGATGAATCCTATCAACACGCCGACGAGCGCAGCCACGCGGAGGAGCCACCACGCCCACCAGGCGCCGCGGCGGTTGGTGAAGAAGCTTACTGGATTTTTGAGGAAAGGTATGAGGTATGTTGTTGTGGTAGGCGAGTGAGTAGAGGCCGGGTTATAGGAGGTAACCTCGTTAGTGCGGCGGGATATAGCCGTTGGTGATCGCAAAATGCAGACGCCTAGAACGAGGCCCATCAAGAAGCCGCCAATGTGGCTGAAGTTGTCTAGGCCGGGGAGTAAGCCCAGCACGAATGCGATGACGACGTCAGCCATGATGAACAGGAGGTCCTTGATAGGACCTTTGCGCTCTTTCCAGGTGTAGAGCAGGTCGATGAGGGTCAAGGCGAGGATCCCGAACAATGAGCCAGAACAGCCGACCGAAGCTATTCCTTGCGCTGCGAAGTTGCCGCCGAGGACAAAACCGAAGATTCCGGAGGCAAAGTAGACGATGGCGAAGCGAATGCTGCCGATCATCTTCTCCATGTCACGGCCGAGGGTGAGTTGCAGAAGGAGGTTGAAGCCGATGTGGACAAGGCCGGCGTGAAGGAAGATGGGTATGATGAACCGGTACCATTGGTTTGGGGTGGGGCTGGAGGTCATCGGACTGCCAGGTTCAGGGAGTTTGACACCGCTCAGGCCGCAGAGTTCAGAGAGGGTGCAGTTCATGTCGGGACTGGTGGGGTCGAGGGTGGTCGTACGAGGGCAGGGCCAGCCGATGGGAATGGTGGAATTCTGTATGTTTGGCAAACTGTGCATGCAGGGTGGGTATCGAGCGCCCATATTGATGAAGACATAAGGTGACGGGCCGATCATTGGGTTGAAAGAAGGATGAATCTCGATGGGTGAGCCTGTCAAAAGTGCTAATAAAACGTTAGCGAACAGCATACACCCACTGACCGTATTCTTACCATTCTTGATGATCTCTCCAACAAACACACCAAGCTGCACCACCGTCAGGACAAACACCACCCAAGTGATCTTGCCAGTAAACCACCCATCTTCCTTCGCCTTCCGCCTCTTCTTCTTCCGCGGGTCCGCATCTCTCACGAATGGATCGTCCTGATCATGTGGTAGTATCGGGCTGAGAGTTGTCGCTGATGCATGCTTCGCTCGCCGGCCACTCAGTGGTATCGAGTGCTCATCGTCATAAGGATCTGTAGAGTCGTGACCGCCTAGCTTGCTCGTGTTGCTCGATGCGTATTCTGGGTGCGAGTATGGACTTTGGAAGTGACTCCTAGCAGGCGAGTGTGCGTTCTGTGGGAGAGGAGGGAGGGGCGCATTGCTGTAGTCGTGGTCGTGGTAGGGGTTGGCGGCTTGGGATTGGTTGTAGTAGTCGTTGGAGGCCATCACGGCCGGTAGGTGTGTTGTTCGCCACGCAGCAGTATTGTTCTGGTCGCGCGCACCAGGAGAGATAGTTATGTGGTGTCGAACTTGGTACAATCAAGGCTGCCGGATGGTTGCGTCGAACTCTTGCTGCTCCTGACAGTCTTGTCAAAGTCACAGATCTGTTGCAGGAATATTTGCTTCTCAGTAGCGAGTGGAAGGACAAACGTAGTGTCTTTGGGCTCAATGTATGCAAAGTAAGATATCGATATGAGGCTGTCTTAACCTTGCTCCTTCCACAAATAGCCGGCGTTGGCAAGATGCGTGTGCGTGGCTGACGACGCGGCCGATCCCCCAGATCTGCAGGGGCCGGCCAGCCGGCCAGCCTTAAATATGTTCCTTCCCGTTTAGGGTTTGACAACTGCCATACACTACATATTGATCGTGCACTTTGATTTCACCTCGTGCCTTGCGATGGAGGACCTTGATATTGAGATTGCGGTTTGATAATGACCTCTCTGGGTGTATCGGGCAATAAGTGTATCGGTTTCGGCGTAAGCAAGAGAAGAACCGACAGACCACGTTGTGACAGGCGAGGAAAAGCTAGGTAATGTACATTATTCTTCGTCATCTCTGCAAGCAGTCGCTTCTAAGCTCGATCAAACACAGCACCTGTACTCTCATATCGCGTAGTCATCCGTCAGCATTACCCGAGCAGCCTCCGCGTCCGCCAACCACTCTTCAATGCCGTGATGAGCCGGATCGTGATATGCGAGGTCCGTTTCGTCGTTATCGAAGTTGTCCAAGATGGTGCCATTTTCCTCCACGAATACGGCGGGCTGTACTTGCTCTCCAGCATTGTTCTTCGCTGCATCCGTGTCGAAAGCAGCTGGTGGTGCGCCGACATCGAGGTCAGCTTGAAACAAGTCGTTGCCAAATAACGGCAGGTCTCCGGAGTTGTTCGGAAGGTTGTTGATCCCATTCATCCCTCCTTGTGCATAGCCAACCATTTGGTCTCCATACTGCTGTACCATATCTGCAGCGAACAGCACCACGCAATCCTCACACCCACACTCCGGATGTGGCGCCATGCCGTGTCGTCTGTGGAAATGTTTGGCTAGCACTTCAGGTCTCTCGTAAGTCGCGATACAGAAGGGGCAATGGTGTCGGACGTCGGCGTTGTCGTTATAATTTGCGGCTGGTTGGTCGAACGGTGCTGCGTTATTGGGAGGTGCGAAGGCGGATTCTGCGGTCAGTGCTGGGTCAAGCGGTAGGGTGGACGTACCTGCATCCGTCTGGTGGTGAGGAGGTGGTGGTTGAGCGTATGGGTGAGCTGGTAGGTCGTAGAAGGAGGTGACTTCCCTGTAGTTTGGGTTGGCCAGCTGCTCGATCTCCATGTATTCTCGCAGGTTAGCATCACCAGCAGCTTGAAAAGCATCGTCAGCAAGCAGCTCTCCGTCGAACACAGGTACACCTGGAACCTGTCCAGCAGGTTCCAGCATCCCCTGAATTTGACGACCAAGCTGTTCCATTTCAGCCTGCGCCTTCTTCCCCTTTCCTGCCTTCCTGACGGCGTTCTCGAACTTATGCACCAGCCTCAAATGCCTACTGAGACTCCAGGGCCGTGAGAAGCGCTTTCCGCATTCCGGAAAGTCACAAGCATACGGTCTTTCGTGAGTGTGCCTCTCTCTGATGTGTTGTTCCAGGTTGTGGTCGCAGACGAACCACCGCCCGCAACCGGGATACATGCAGGGGACTGTGTAATTCTCGGGCTGGTAGTTGGCAGATTTGTTTCCGGTCGGTGGAAAGAAGGGAGGCGGAGGGTTGTTGTCCATCTTGCGTGGTGGTAGTGTTGAGGCGTACAGTTTTGACTTCGTGGTTTGGTTTTGGTTTTGGTTTTGCTTTTGCTTAGGGGAGGGAGTGGAATAGACGCGACCAGCGCGGAGAAGTGAATGAGAAGACAAGAGATGTGTGAAGAACCACGCTTCACTAGCAAGGAAGATGTGGGAACCATCTCGTCGACCTGTTCCTCACGTCTTCAAGGTCTTAGAGGTACAATGTGTTGTTCGAGCGCCAGATGTTAGACAAAGAAGGTGCAGGCTGATACAATGCCATTCTCATCCCAGACAAAGGAGACAGTTGACTTACTCAGGATGGTCTGAGTCTATCTCGGAGTGAGTGTCTCGAGTACGACGAGCTACCTGGCGTAGCATCCTCGTCATAGACATGGAACCAGACGGTCGGAGACCTGGCGCATGGTTGGCCACGCTGTGTGCTTGGTGCCGTCGCCGGCATGTCATTATACCCATCCATCATGCCGCAACATCTGTATGGAATCCCGACTCGTTGAATTGCTCGACGACGATGCGGGTAGACAATTATAATCAGCTGGACCAGAGCTTAACATCGCGAAAGCCTGGATACGTCCACGTCCGGTGGGTGGTGCCGTGTCTCAAGCCAAGTGCTCGTGTGTCTTCGAAGACATCATCCGTGGCATTGTGGCCTAGTCGATGCGTGAAGACGACGCTTATATACCGTAGAGACCGATCCGTTGAGATAATGTGACTAAAAGGTAGATGTAAGAGTAGGGAAAACGGAGGATTGGAACGAGTGAGGTTCTGTCAAGAATTGGAGCCTCAGGCACTAGTTCCTTGGCACATCAACCTCCTTTTCAGCTGCTGTAATTAGAACAAGTAGATAGTACGTTACAATTCACTTAGTTACTAGTTAATTACACGATACACATTATAGTTATAAGCCTAGTACGCGCTAGTCTACTATAGTAACGTTATAAGCTATAGTTAGGCTCTTAGTAGCTAGAATACTAGAAGAAAATACTAAAGTAAGACTAGACAAAACTACTAGATTACTAAGAACAAGGACAATATACCCCTTCTATATACTATAAGTAGCTTATAGGCCTCTATAGCTAGTAGTAAGAAGATCCTAAGGGGGTATAAGTAATAGGATAACTATATTATTTAATATAGCTCCCTATATTATATATATAAGGTATAGTAATATATAGACCTATACCTTAACGATAGTAAGCTAGTAAGGGAGCTAACCTAGCTAGTAATACTAGACCTCGTTAAGGCTATAATACTACTAGAGGTAGGAACTCCTATACTAAATACTAATAACTAGACTACCCTTAGTATATTAATAGCCTAGTACTAGTTACTAAAGGCTAACTTTAATAAGTATAAGGCTAGTATAGTTAAGGTAGAAGAGGAGCTACGTATTAGTATCTTAATT
>JAABUW010007292.1_pt1 | contig 13378 bp, 16 predicted proteins | sample 5560081 | NCBI WGS metagenome assembly JAABUW01 (sample SAMN10711882, study PRJNA513363) | rock metagenome | isolation source: Antarctica rocks | place: Antarctica: Victoria Land, Knobhead sud
TGGCTCTAAGCCTCCCTCGGCCCGGGTCTGCACCTAGAAATCTATTCGATCTCTTCTCAGTCTCTTCAAGCCGGTAGCCGTTAAGCTGATCTGGGAGCGAGTTCATGCGCTTGACTTCCTGAGCCCCGTTGGTCTTTAGCCAAAAGGACTGTATACCTTTTGACGTCAGGGCTGTCATAACGACTCCTAGGCGTGCCGCAGGGGAGTCTTTCGAGGCCGTAGCTGCATACCTTTCAGGGTGCAGACCTTTTGCTTCTAGAAAGCCTTGGAGAACGACCTTGTGAGCGAGGATCAGGGAGTAGATTATTGCTGGGACTCGGAAGACAAATTGCGTGCCGGATATACATCCACCTGATTCCTTCTTGCAAGAATGATTTCTAAGTTTGCTTTAAGCTCCTAGAAGAAGCTTCTGTCGATAGTTGTCTGTCCGGCTTCTATTAGCCAGGATCTGATATCGCCGGAGAACAAGACGGTGATGCTTGAGCTAAACATACTGGGCGGTGACAAGCATTAGGTGCGTCGGCAGGACGTATTTGAAGGTGCGCTCTGTTAACGTAATTCCATGACTTGTAAAATTTACTGGAACCGAACGTAGGCTCCTCATAAGACTCTCGCTCATCCCCTATACAGATAGGATGTTGCATGGGCTGGCAGACTACAGAGAACACACACCTTTCACCTTGCTGACGTTACTCTCAAAAACTGCTAGCTCAGGAAGCCTTGAGAAAAACCTGATAAACTTGTCCCAGTCAAAAGAACTCGCAGTGGGTGTCGACCACACAAGGCAATTTTCAATTTGATGAAGGCAATCCTGCTTTTGAGCCTTTTCGTGTCCGATCCAGGAACAGGATCACATGTCAAACGTACGAGGGTATCCTGCTTGGGGATGTTGTCCTTTACAGGTCTACTAGGCGAGTCATTATTAGGTAGTGCCAAGTTCGAGCAGCCGCTGATCTGGGCTTTGAGGGCTACAGCATAAGCTACTCTGGATTGGCGCCTTCTGTCCTTACGGAGGTCGTAGTTCCGGGAGACTGTCTTTGAGCTTTCGGCAGGTTTTATCAATGAATGCTTTTTCAATCCGCGTTGAATCGCTGCTCGGGCCGTTGGAGACGGCGCCATATTTGACCTTGAGCTTTTCTGTATGTTTCTTGGGTTCTTTCGAGAGACGTTTGACTTCGCGATGATCAGCAACCGTTCCCAAACTCTTATCTAAACATTCAGAGGGCGCGTTGCGGTCAGCTGGTAACGTCATTGGCCTAGCCAGCTTTTAAACGACGTTAGAGGAAGGCGGCTCGGGTGTTAAATTGCACCTCACGGTTGAGATAGTAAGGAGTCCCGACCAACAGTCAAAGATCTGAATTATGCAATATTGCCGCCTTGCCTGAATAAATAGTATCAGCTATGCAAGGCTGGCTCATAGTGTGACATGGCTTACCATTGATCGCACTTATAAGTCCGCGACAGATAACGTGCTGTGTTAAAAGGGTGTTGCAGGGCCGCATTCAAACCGAGCCTTCTACTACAACCTCGAAACGTACTAAGCTCTAGAAGGTCTGTATCTAAGGTACCGTAAGCGCCAGCAGATCGCGTAGGGGAGCGAAAGATTGGACTGTCCAAGACGTCGCCCTTCCAGGCTAACTTATGAGCCGACTTCATGTCCAGTAGTTTCAGCGTAATGATCTAAGATACATCTGCATTGGGCACGCCGGACAAGAACAGTTTGTCATAACATGCTAAGGAGGTGGGGATAATTTATAGTTCTCCACCACTGTACTCGCTAGATCCATTAGATTTGACGTATCCTCTTCGTGAGTAGCTAACTATCGTCAAACAGCTGGAAGAATGCTTGAGAAGCTGGATGGTTAGGGGGCCGCGAGATCTTAACACAACCTGGACAGACACGAGAGGGTAGTGGATTTGGCGTATTCAAGACTCTTGGGAAATCTTGGCACCGAACACTGAACCCAAACGTACCTTACGCTCCGCGTAAAGCTTTCGCTCATAGAGGGTATGGTTTGTCGAGGAAGAAATCATATCTATTCACCACGGAAGCACCCAACAACCTCGATAGGCTGTCCATGGTCGGTTGGTCTTTGATGGGAAAGGGGCGTTAATGTTACCTAGACCATTTATCACAATCAGTCGCCCATGATCGCCGATGGTGTTTTTCGTTACGACGCCTGAGGGCCTTTGGAAGCATGTGAACCTTGCCTTCTTTTCTCTCGGCCTATGTCAAGACTGCCCCTGTCCACCCAGGCCGCGACTACCAGAGTTCTCGGCACCTACCCAAAGCCTTTGGACTTTGCGACACCCTTTGTTGGAGTCCAGCAAACATTCTCCTATTCATTCATACTTCACGAACAGGATATCCAGGCATGGGGACCTTCGGGAGGCAAGCTATTGCCGCCAAAACTTCCTGTTCTTTCACTATATTGGGTCCCTATGTTCCGATCATTCGCATCGTGGGTCTTCTTCTGCCCAAAGATCCCTACACTGCACAGTATCCGAGTGGTGTTCCACGTCTTGGCAGCATTCATTCCTCATCCATGTACTATGAACCCGGATCAATAGTCATGGGTGATACTGATGCTGATAGCATCATCATCATAGACCCTTTCCAATACGTAACATCTGTGGTTTCTTTGTATGGGGCATTGATTGCTGCAAGCATGGCAGTCTCCGAGTCTGCCTTTGACAGTCGTCTTCGTCAATTTCTTACTCCTCTTGCACTACCCTTGTCCGGGACCTTGGCTGCACGTGGACTGGCATCCTTGCCTCGGATATCGAAGTCAAGTTCACGATCTATGTCGGAATCCAGCTGATTCTTGAACTCAATCTCATACAGCTGCTTACACATCGGTCGTTGGTATTTTGATATCGGCTTGGGGCCTCGACATCGACCTCATTAGATCTTCTTAACGAAAGACAGTTGCAGGATGCCTGGCAGCATCGAACGCGATGTGGACTATCTGATCGAACCTGATCTATGCGCATGAAGATATAAGGGAAAATCGAACGTTCGGTATTAATGCCATGGCTGCACATCTTGACGAATGATCCAAGGATCTCCTGGCAAGACTTGATTCCACGAAGCTTTTTCTCTCCACAGCAACAGACTCAATAATATAGAATGGTATCTCGTATTTCCTAAGGATTTGCGGCTGCACTGCATTCGCACTGCGAGCTACTCTGGGAAGAGAGATCGAGACAATCCAGAGGGTTGTTCTGGTGAGTTCCAGGAGGAGTGCATGGTTAGCGAACGGTGCTGTGACTACTGGACTTGTCATCGAGCAGATGGTAAATCAGATCTATCTAAGTTGCTTCTCCGGTGAGAGCTGGCATTATGACGACCGAGACGCTTCAACGGTCAGTGACCATAAGCTTCCGAGTGCACCATATGCCCTAGAGGCGTGTTTCAGGATGCCATTGTTTGGACTACGCTGCCATATCCCTACGGTCTCTTTCAGCATATGTAATAGTCAAAGACTGGTGACTCGGGAGCATGAGCTGCGTAGTTTGGTGGAGGGAAAAGGCACAGATTCAAGGAGACAACGGAGGGAGTCCTTCTGCGTTACACTATACGTATAGAATCGGAATAATTGGAAGCCACTTAGGGTAGGCAACGTGATCGCGTACCTTGTGATACTGCCTTATTGTCACCTTGAGGCCTCCAGTATCCTGATCGTGATGTACTGATGTCATGACATCATATTGATACCGAGAGTTTTAGGGTGTACAGAAACCACAGCTGAGATATCCTGGATGTTACTAAATGGCAAGATCAGAGCATTTCGCCTGGGTATCAACCTACCGTGCTGGCGCAAGGCTGAACGACAGAATACCTAAGGCGGGCCGATGCTCCTCGTTTCCTTCTCCCCGCAACCAGAAACGCTCAAACCTACGAAGGGCTGGCTTTGTACCGTCAGGAGTCTGTGACATTGGAGTGGCCAGCATCCTGAACTGTGAAACCTTCTCCATCAATATCATCATCCATGTAGAAGGGATGAGAGAAAGCACTAGGCTGTCCAAGCTGCTCGCTTTCCTCTGCAGTACTCGTTCCCAGATCGCCCTCGTTGATGCCCACATCGACCAAGGTTGAGGGCGCAGCAGTCCCTGTATCGCCGAGTGCGTGAACCAACTTTTGCCACATGGACTGCATACTATTGAAAGGGAGGCCAGCAGGTCGTTCATTGTCGTATCCATACAACACCTTCGCGACTTGTAACCGAGATCCGGCATAAGCTGGTTTGTCAAGTCTTATCCAGCACTCTGAAGCCAAAATGTTCCACAATGCTGCTTGCCTTCTACGCGAGCTTGAGACTAGCATGGTAGCGTCTACACGAGAAGCATAGCAGTCTGCAATGCGCTCAGTGGCCAATGCCTGCACAAACGGGGTCAAGACACCAAGCTCGAGTAGCCTACCTCCCCACCGAGCAGCATCGTCTACAGCGATAGGACCTCGGCTTTTGAGTAACTCGATGGCAAGGGTCAGGCACCGAACAACGTTTGAAGGCATTGAACACCTTGTCATATACGAGTAGACCGTAGTATCGAGCATCTGATCGACGTTTTCGAATCTAGACTTTGAGCTATATGTTTGCGGAGAGAGCAGAGATGTAATTGCTGCCATCTCGTTTGCTGCTGCATGGTAACTCCATGCTTTGTCCTGGCTGAAATCCGTCCGTAAAAAGTCGTATGTGCTGTAGGCTAATTTCCAATCTCGCAGCATGAAAGCGTAATCAGCTAATTGACGCATAGTGGCCTCTGGCGACTCGGGTGGGTAAAAGCCCTGTTGCTGATCATAATTGCCAGATGAACTCGGCGCTCCATTTGCCCCAGGCGTGGCAGTCTTGACAGATCCGAATCCTGTCCAGCGCTTGGACAAGGACATGAACCTTCCGCTGATTCCACGTCTTCTGGATGCGACTTGATCGTTCCACGTCATCACTCGGTTCTCCATGAATGGCACTATTGATTGAGTGACCATCTCCCGTAAGAGAGATTTGATGGCGGTGGCATCCGATTCGAGAATATATCTCTCAGAGACCTCAAAATCGTCGGTATAGTCTAAGGGTATTAACATGGATCAGTATGGAATGAGAGATGAGCTTACCTCGGGCGCGAATCTGATCCATTTCTTGACCTGCCGAAAGCCACTCACACAAGGGGACTCTAGCGCTATCGTCGTCAGTTTCGACGCACTGGGAGCTTCGTAGCCTAAGGAGATGGCAATGAAGGCCGAAATGTCTCTTCATAAGATCGAAAAGAGCAGTAGACTTGGTGATGTCGTCCTTTTCCTCGTCGTGAATCAGAACATAGTATCGGAGGTAATCTGCGCCTACCCATGCTAAAGTCCTGTTTCGCCCATGACCAGTGCTGGCGTATAGCTGGCGTAAGGCTTCGATGGGAGCGGGATGACGGGAGCTGACTGCAATGACACATGCAACAGGATGAGAAAATGTCTCGTAAGGAACAAGAGGGGTATCTGAAAGTATTTTGCGGAGATAGGATCTATGCAATTGCACAGATTGGGGTTGTGAACTGTGGATTTTGCCAACAGATCCAGAGTTTTCATTTGCGCAGCTAAGCGATGTCCCTTCCCGGTCCAGCACTTGGTCGATTGCTATCTCTGAGTCACTACTTTGCCAAGCTTTGCTGTGCTCAGAAGCAGATTGAAAGCCGTTGACAGGGCCGCGATGTTGTTGTTCAAATGCTCCACCAACCAGATGATGTGTGTTGGAGCGCTGCAAATGCTGTGAGTCGACAAACCTGATCCCAAAGTCATCCCAAGCTTTACTGCTGCCGATACTATCTCTTATAATGACCTTGCCTTGCAGTCTTTCCCCATAAGGCCTGAGTAGACTGTACAGCCCGTCCTTGAAACCCTTACCCCTTACAAAATCTTCGGTGTCTGTCGATGCGTATACAGCTACCCGTGGCGCAAATGATCTCACAATGATTTGTCGATTCTCTTGATTGACATCATTCAATACGATGGAAGGGGAGGTTCCTCGGCTACTAAAGGAAGATCGATCGTGGCTTTGCGATCGTGAATCAGACCGGGACCTGGACTTTGGTATGGAGGATGGAGTCGACGTAAGCGGCCGTTGAGGCAGTGATTGCGAGAGATCAGTCTTGTTGCCCAATGTCGGAGCTATTGGCGTTTCGGAGTCTGGTAGGCTCTTCGAGGGGACTTCTCTTGATAATCCCGAGGCGATTTCTGGGGCGGATAGTGCGGACACTCCACTGGCTTCATCTTTCTCGTGCTCCGACGATCGGGTCCTTGACGTAGACATCCACACTATAGATTTTTGCCTTCTTCAGAAACTGGGGTTCCTTCTCCTCGTAGCTCGCGCGTCTGTGAGGTATGTTTGCAGGAACATAAGACATTCGGCATCCTGTGACATGATCTTCGAGCAAGCGCGACATAGAGATCAATGTTACCTGCACAATTCAGCGGAAGATGCCACAGGCATTAAGGGGCGGGGAAGGTGCGGGGGCACTTCTACAATGCGCAGAAGAGATGTAGGAATCAATCAATTTTCTCAATGGCGGACTCTGCTCCGCAGGATAGCCGCGAGGGAGGCACGGGAGGGCTCCATCTTAGAATGTAATATGTCGTACATTCAACACCAATCTTGCTGGCATTAACAAAGTACTGTAATTCTCCGAGGGTCGGTCTTGATTGACCGCATGAATATTTCATGGCTTCTTGAAGCTTGTGATTGAGCTTTTGTGCCGGATCCTCGACATGAGTGAGCTTCTAAGCTTTGTTCTGAGCCAAGGGGATCAATTCCGAAGGTCAGACTCAGGTTCGCCACCAGCTGTGGTTGGGGTTGGGTTCGATCGTGGACTACTTGCTGACTATAGAAACAGACAGCGCTTGCCATCACTATACGCGGATTTCACTCTACAACGTCATTCCAACCCGGACGGATATGCAGCAAACACATCGACGTGGATTAACGCTCTGGGAAAAGCTGCTCAGGCTGGATTGGTGCCAGCGGATGGAGGTGATAGGGACAGGCTTTCGCTACGGACTGGAGAATCCCTTTTACAGGCTTTGGAGACTAAAGAATGGGGGAGACCTCTGGCACTCGGAAATGTCATAGTAGGTATACAGGTCTGCTGTCTCTTTGTTTAGTAGCTAGAATCTAAACAATCAAACACGTAGGACGAGGCCGTGTCACAGCGCCGGATGATTCCATACGCAGAGTTTCTCGCAGCTCACAAAAGCATATACAATCGTGCTTGGACCGTCCAGCCGTGGTGGCTCCTTTCTTGGGGATTGCGGCAACTTGGCCTCTCCGAATCGTCTACAAGTGCAGGGACATTACCCGCCGGTCGCTTTGTTGTTTTGCAGAATGTTGAGGTGTGTAGAGGTTTGGGCATCTGGTGCGGTGATGCTTACAGGTAGTCTAGGAAGTTGCTAGCAAAATAATGAGGCAGCTGGGCGGGAAAACGAATCACATTGATCGAATTTACCCAATGTACTTTTTCAGAATGGAGATCGCGAAAATACTCGATATCTGCGAAGGATTGACCGATAGCGATCTTCACATTATACTGACACATCTTCGCCGAGACAAGTCAGTAATAGTCTATGACTCTCAGGTAAGCGCCACACGTTGTGCCGCCAAAGTCACCAATTAGGCTTATCTTATCATAGACTGTCAAGTTCAAGAACGCAGGTGACACGTCAACTACTACTCTGTCAGATCAGGACAGGGCAGTGTCTTCGTTGAAGTCCCTGATCGCGGATATTAATGTTCAAGTGGCATATCTTTCCACTCGAATTGCTACCATGTCTGGAAACGCACAGACGGCACTTCGAAACAAGAACCGAGCTTCTGCATTGGCAGCGCTGAGGTCCAGGAAGCTGAATGAGACCATTTTGTTACAAAGATACACGACTCTGGCCCACTTAGAAGAGATCTACGGTAAGATTGAACAAGCAGCAGATCAAGCCACCATTGTCCGTGTCATGAAAGATAGCACAGCAGTACTTCGAAGTCTGCATGCACAGGTTGGCGGGGTCGACGAGGTCGAAGATATTGTAGAGGGTCTGAGAGATGAAATGAGTAAGGTAGATGAGGTCAGCAGTGCATTGGAGGCAGGGAGTCAAGGAGACTTAGTTGTTGACGAGAGCGCTGTTGACGAAGAGCTGGAAGCCATGGAACGGCAAGCCAAAGTAGAGGAAGAGGAGAGAGAAGCGCTGGAGACGCAGACCCGGCTTGCCTGCCTTGATGATGTGGATAAAGCAGAAAACCCCAAGGCACTGCGACCACAGACATCTGTGGAGAGTGGAGTTGATCTAGCCGAGGGGGATCACAAAGCTCTCAAACAGCTGTCACTTGAAGAGGAAGCGCCAGCTGACGCCAAGAATCGCGGTGTTCCTCAGGTCTCAGCGGAGAGGGTGCCGAATGTTGTTGCAGGAAGCTGAAGCACTCTCAAGGATCGGGTATCTGGCCAATCCCATTGAAAAATACTAGGCAGAATTTTGAGCTTCAAATGCACAAGATCGGTACCAGCCTTGGGTTTCTGAGCGACCAAACAGCCCCATCGACGAAAGACGTGGAAGGAGGCATTTAGAGCCACAAAATGACCATTAATCGGGGTTGGCCAGGGTCTACGACACAGGCTTGTGATCTGATCTTCTAATCGTCATTCCAAATTGATGCGGCTCGTCGAGAGAAGAGGATCAACTGACCCATTCCTTTATGGGTGGTCCGACGCCGATTCGTTAGTCGGCTGGTTGTTACCGTCGGTAACTTCAAGCACAATAAGATTTCTTTCGTCAATGCTGCTGGTGTCTACAAGCTTGGGGTTAGTCTTTCTTCGAGCCTTCGCAATGAGGGATTGAAAATCCTCATCATGGCTAGCGGCCCAGGCAGCCCCGTCGAAGTCCTTATTCATCACAGACGACGTGCTGCTTCCTCCAGTTGAGCTGTTCAGTATTTGGCGGCCCTGAGTCTTGTCCCAAACGTCGAGTTCGTGAAGCAATTCGCGTTTCGATCTTGGCCTTGTTGAATCGCAGTTAGCGTTGACAAGATTGACCCATTCTGTGTGCCTGCGAACAAGAAGTGCTCTTGGGCCTCCATTGGGAATGCCGATCTCTGACAGCTTTTTGCGCAGTGCGTTTTCTTTTAACAGAGAGTAGTTCAGTTGCGGAAGTCGCTCCATAGTCTTGGGAGGTTGTGGAGGTTTCGAGATGGAATTGTTGAAGTGCGGTGATGTTCTTAGCTATGTCAGCATTGAAGTCACGCATTTCTCCATAGAGACTCTCTACCTCGTTGGGATGGATTGAGACCTCGAGTTATCATCCGATCCATTATGTATGTCCAAGTGGGAGAAGACCGCCTCTTCTTTCATCCTTGTACTGCATATTGGGCACGCACTTAATCCATCGTCTGTGTCCATTGTTAGATTAGACGTGATCAAATGAGCATGCCCACTTACCCAATTCAAGCCCCCCATCTTCGTAATCTTCGACCGCCTGACCAGAGTTCAAGGCGTTAGAATCTGTTTTTTTCCTGTGCTGTGCCCTAGTCCTTCTTTCATGACCCTCAAACTTCTCGCAACCCTCGATCTCTTCGATGTCAGTGTCACTCAATTTTCTCTTCCTATAGCCCTTCCCGCCATTGTCTCTTGTATTCTTCGCAGCTTCTCCTAGCTGCAGGATAACCGGCCTGGCGACTTGAAATGTATCCACGAGCTCTTGAACGATGGGATTTGGTCTAAGCTTGATTTCCTGGTCCTGTGCTCGGCAGCTAGGGCATCTACCGTCCGTCGTGAGGCACCGTCGTATGCAGAGAGAACAGAATGTGTGAGAACAAGACGTGATCATAGGTGTATTGAAGAAGTCTTTACACACTTGGCAACGGAGAGCGGATTCAACGGGCCCAAGCAGTGATACTGGAGTCTGTAGCCAGTCCGATGGATCCGGGACACTGAAAGAATTGTCCATATGACTCTATTTCCTCCCAAGTTGCGAGTGCCCTGCTGTCAGGAACAGAGTCTTGTGTTGTCTCTCTTACTTAGGTAGGTACTCCGAGCGCCAAGGCCGATTGGTCGCGTTCCCAAACGTAAAAAGACGCGTTGAGTGCTTTGCAGTCGTCCTGAGTTTGTAGACGGTACGATGGCCGCTTGAGCTTTGTGTAGATCTTTCCTTCTAGCGACACTGCGCCTGCACAGCTCTTCGAAATGTTGGCATAATGGATCCCGACTCCAAGACATTCTTGGCTGCGACTGTTCTAAACGATGGGCAGATAGTAGGCCACTGCTTTTGCACGCAATCCTTAGAACAATCTTACTGATCCCTGCGGTACAAGGTCTCGTACCGCTCCTTGAGCAGGGAGCTGAAGGTGCACAGCAATGTGGCCAAGAAGTACTGCACAGCCTCTAGGCGTGCGGGCACAGTCACTGATAGGCCATAGGATACTCTACGAATTCCATCGGGTCCAAAATTCCAGGAAGTCAGGGTCAGTCTATGCGACTTACCTCCTCGACGGAGTGCCGAAAGAGATAGAGCCCAGCGTCAATGGGCACTTCAAAGATGGAGACGATGTGCACATGCAGAGTAGCCCACACATGAGTAGTTCAATACCACAAGAAACAAATGAAGAAGATGCGGTCCCGTCAAGGAGGATCATGCTGGCTAGAGAAGAAGATCTCGAAGGTAGGAAAGCAGTGTAGAGGTTGGACAATATGTACAGCTTCAGGTATGCAATTTTTTACTGATCAATCTTGTCAGCGGCGAGAGCAAGGTTCGAGCAAATTCACGCCATCCATATCTACAGTCTAGGACCTAGCCCTGTGCAGGTGAGCCTGAGGACTATTGAAGTGAAGACCATCATGAAATTGATCTAATATTGCCAGAATCTCCAAGTTCTGTCCGAATGCAACAGAGCAATATCTGCCAAGCATAATGGCGAGGATCCGTTGGTTGTAGGGACAAAGTATGGGGTCATCCACAACAATGGCGTCAAGGTTGGTTCCCTTTCCTTGAAGACAGTGCTTTCTAATCGCTTTGCTTGAAGCGAAGGACCGCAAAACGACCACTCATACAACCACCAGCCACTCCACTAGTCAAAAGCAAGGAGAAAATGAGCGCCAAATCCCAAGAGACCCCAAAAGGTACACAAGAATCGAAATCTTCCGATCGACTCTCGTCAAGCGGGAAACCAGGCACATCGATTTCCCAAACTGAGCGCAAATCCACGGACCAAAAACCAACCAGCAAACCAAAAGCCCTTAAGCGAGAGACGTCTGACATCTTCAAGTCCTTTTCAAAGCCCAAGGCCAAGGTCAACAGGGAGGACACCGGTAGTTCCGCTGGTGCATCTCCTGCTCCTCAAAATGTACAATCGGTAAGGACGAAAGCTTTTTCCTTAGGAACCGCCTTTACTAAGCCACGCAGCAGGACACAAACAGTAATCAAGCAGATGGTAAGAAAAACTTACAGTGTAAAAGACTTCTTCTACTGACATTGAGTAGAACCCATGAGAGATGCCTCAGAGGACGAAGACGAGGACGATTTCGTTGGGACTAGCAAGTTAACAGCGGAGCCAAGAAAATCACGATCTGAAAGGGAAGAGCAGCTCCGTAAATTAATGGATGATGAAGGTAAGCAGACAACTTGGTCTCCAACGCTGTCGATTAACGGCGTAAAAGACGAGGGAATGCAAGACACTGCGGAGCAGCATGCGCAGCCTTCTCATGGATCAGAGCCTGTCGATACCTCCATTTCGCAGAAAGCGTCTTCCCCTGAGCCCTCGATAGTCACAACCGGAGGGCGCCGGCGTGGAAGACGGAAGGTCATGAGAAAGAAGACAATCAAGGACGACGAAGGTTATCTCGGTACGTACAGCCCTAAGCGTTGGATAGGTATCGAACTTGCAGTTGCTGAAATTCTTGGCTCGTAGTAACGAAAGAGGAGCCAACTTGGGAATCGTTCTCTGAAGACGAGCCTGCGCCACAAATAGAGAGAACACCTGTGGCTGCTTCGTCAAACAATGCGAAGGGTAAGAAGTCTAGTGGAAAGCCGGGGCGAGGGAACATCACATCATTCTTCGGCAAAAAGTCATAGTGCACTTCTAATGATATTTTCTAGCTACATGCATTGTCTTATCGATACGGTATGGACTACCTCCGTGTTCTCTCCCATCATCTCGTCATGTTCCCGTGGTATTAGGTCAATGAATCATCCGAATGGTAAACTGCCTCATTTGCCGATGCCCTTCTTTCCATCACCATCAGAATCCTTCATGGGGTTGAGTTTGTCCATGAGCCCAGGCTTCTTCGCACCGGTGTGATCATACCCAGAGCCTGTAGCACCACTGCCGTATCCACCAGTGGTGCCTGTGCCAGAAGTTGAGCCATATTGATCGCGACCGCCACCTAAGCCGCGGGAACCATCCAAGTCTGAATCAACGCGGGGATCGAGCTTGTTTTCAAGGTTAGAGTTGTGGGGACCAGCATTGTGTGAACCGTGATGGTGGCCCGTGTGGCCTGTTGACGAACCGAGGCCAGTCGATGTACCGCCGCCGAGAGCGCCACCAACAGCTCTTGGTTCACCCTCAAATCCGTCGTAACGCTCCTCACGACCGGTCAAGCTTCCACCTTGCTTCTTGAAGTCCGCCATGCTGACAGCGGGCAAGGCAGAGGCGGCATGGTGCTTAGGTTCGTTTTGATGAACCTCGTGAATAGGAACGGTCGTGTGAACGACGGATGGCTGGATAGTCTCCTTGTTGATGACAGGTTGAATAGTCTATGATTGAAAGTCAGTAATTATCTATCGAAAATACAATAGAATCACGAACCTCGTGAACGTGATGGTGGACATGCTCGCCAGCGATGACTGGTGCAACGGCGTGGGTCTCCTTTGTACCAGCCTCGGTACGAGTATTCTGGAATTGCAGACGCTCTTGTTCGAGACGAGCCTTAATGGCCTCGGCGTCGCCGTGGACGTGCTCACGGTGCTCGACAGGGACCATGTTGTGTTCATGCCGCTCAGGCAGCACCTCGCGGTCCTTGACCGGCTGGACCGAAGTGTGATAGTGATCTTGATGCACCTCTCGGTCGATGGCGGTCTGAGCCTCCTCGTGACGCTGCTTGAGGATCTCCTCATTCACCACAGCCGGAGCGACTTGCTCGTGGACGGTGGTATCATGGTGACCCGCCTTGGACCTGAGGGCAAATGTCAGTTATGTTTGTCAGCGAGACGAATGTTAAGATAGAATGAGAATGTGGATGGTGCTGGTAGAAGGAACAGCAACCCAAAAGAACGACTGCGGGGAAGAGTGAGACTTGCATGAAGTTCTCCACAGCTGCCTTAGCTTTATTGGCCATGATTGCTAATGATTGTTTGATTAATCTA
>JAABUW010007293.1_pt1 | contig 13377 bp, 17 predicted proteins | sample 5560081 | NCBI WGS metagenome assembly JAABUW01 (sample SAMN10711882, study PRJNA513363) | rock metagenome | isolation source: Antarctica rocks | place: Antarctica: Victoria Land, Knobhead sud
GCCCAGCACCTCCGGACCGAAATCGCGATGAAACAAGCGTATCGCCGAACCATGTCCGCCGCTCAGCTCGCGGAATGAACCTCAGCACGCTGAATAGGATGGGTTAGCTCATGTCCCTCCTCTGCGCCCCTCGCAAATGCGTCATGGCCGATCACTGATCGTCCTGTAGCACTCGTCGCGCTCCTCATCCGCCGGGAGAGCACAAGGCTGTCCGGCTTCCTTTGTTCATCTCCATCTGGTCCAGCTATGGGGAGGCGGTAAGCCAGCGCCGCCGCGGCCTGGCCTGCCGGGGCCGCCTTCTGCGCTGTCTCCGGCCCCGAAAAAGACGAAAAGGGCAGAAACCCTGTCTTCCCGCGCCCCGGCAGGGAGTTTTCGCCTTTTTCGGGGTTTTCGGGGCCGGGGTGCCCGTGAACGTCCCGGCGATACGGCCTCGCGTAGCAGTCCATAACGAACGCGAACAGAATTTGATTACGGCAGAGTCTAACCATGTGGGACTTATAGGTTTTCAAGAAGCCTCTCTTGGAGCCGGACGCCACCATGCACGCCTCAGCCATCCGAACCATCATCAAGCTGCATCGCCAGTCCTCCGAGCCGCTTAGGTTCTCCCCGGCCGCCCCACGCGCGCTGGGCGCCCTGGCCCTGTCCATGCCGGGCATCTCAGTTGACTTTGACGTGGACGAAGGAGGGGACGCCTACGCCGTCGTCAGCCGCCGCCGCGGGCAGTTCGTGGCGCTTGTCATCGCGGGAACGGCCGGCATGACGAGCATTGTGGACCACACAGGCGCAACCGTCGCGACACTCGGGGATGACGAAGCAGGCATCAGGTGGGCGTTGCGGTGCGCGGTGGAGAGCGGTGGAATCCCATGGGAGAGCTAACGCCCGCCGGCCTGACGCTCTCTGAAGCCAACGCCGTCCTCGCATTATGGTGGCACCTCCCACCAGACCTCGCTGTCGCGTGCTTCTCTGACCCTGATGACGGCTTGGTGGCCCATGTTCTACGGGATGGCATGGGCATCATTGCGGCCGTGTTAAGAATGGACGGCCAGCTTGCGTTGCTGGACCTCAAGCGCGACTTGGGCGGGGTGTCGGGGCGGTATGAGGCCATCGGAGACGTTGTGAACGCCTTGTGGCTGTCCTTTGCTGAACCCGGGCCTGGCCCCTGTCACTGATAACGGAAGGCCCTAATACCGATTGGAGCCGAGTGCAAATCAACGCAAGGTTCATGCGACGGGCATCTTTCTGGATCACCCCTTTGCAATCCGGACAAGTAGGCCGGTTCCGCCGCCCATGATTTAGTCCCTGGCAATCCGGGTAAGCAGTTGCATCGCTTTCTCACGGACCATCTCAACCAACGCACGATCCATCTCGCTCTCTACTCACCATAAGTTGTGAGCAAATGTTATTACTCTCTTGTAGGTTGTTCCCCGCTTGGGTTAGGCTTTGACATACCTGGATGACACAGGCGGGAGGCAATCAATGTTCAAAATCGCCCTGTTTGCCGCAGCGACCATCTACATGCTCCCTAGCTCACCTCAAAGTGGCTGCGGCATCACTGGCCTTAGGACGAACCCCGAAACTCAGGTCTACCGCTCGTCACAGCGGAAGCCGGGAAGGGTCAGGGCCGAGAGCTTCGAAGTCAAAGTGAGCAACGGGGCTTACTGGACGGCGTCGAAGGTGTGCAAACGCCAGACGGCTTGACCGCCAAACTAGGGCCGGCTTGGGAGGGACTGGCCGGCGGTAGGTCCGCCCTGCGACCAGCGCCGTCAACTGTCCCGACTGCGGCTACGTTCCCCGTCGTCCCAGTCCCCGAAAAGGGCGAAAACCCTGCCCCGTCCCCTCTGCTCGGGGGTTTTCGCCCTTTTGGGGCTTTTCGGGGCCGGGGATCGGCGGCAACGCGGTTACTGTGCCGCCTCCCATAGTAGGGGGTTGACGGTCCAGTCCCCGCGCGGGCGACCCCCGGTGGGCGTGGCGTCTTGGGACAGCCATCGCGCGTCCGCCAGGAACCGGCACGCCTGCTTCACCGGCTCAGTTTCCCGCAAGCCCGGCAGCCGCGCCCCGTCCCGGATGCTGGACACGTTCACCACCGCCGGGCGCCCCCGCATGATCCACTCTGCCAGGGTCCGGGCATTGCGCTCCTCTGCCGGCACGCTGGCATCCCCCAGCACGCGCGCCGCCATCGGCAGGAAGTAGGACCGCATCAGGTCCGCCGCCGCCTGCATGGCCGGCAGCCCCACCTTGGACGGCTCCGGGGCGCCGTCATCGTCGGCGCACCACCGCAGCAGTTCCAGCACCAGCGCCAACCGCAGCGCCTGCCCGCGCGCCTTGCCCATGCTGGACAGCAGCAGCCCGGTTGCCCCGCCTTCGCTGGCCTGCATCTCCTGCCCGAACCGTTCCAACAGGTCGGCGGCCTCCGGGTCCAGGGACACGTAAGCCGGGCGCGGCTCCCCGTCGTCGCCGGCCGGCATGGCAAGCCCGGCCAGGCGTTGCAGCCTCAGCGCCGCCGCCGGGGCGTCACAGGACTGCACCGGGCGGCGGAACGGGCAGGGGTTCGGCCAGGCCCACAGGAAGCGCCCGGGCAAGCCGTCATCAACCCTGGTCAGGCAGTCCTCCAGCCGGTCGGGCTGGATGGTGCCGAACGTCGCCACCGCCAGGCGCGGGATGAACAGCGGCACCGGGTTTTTCTGCCGATCAACCGTGTAAGGGCCGCCCACATAGGACTCTAGCCAGAATGGCCGGTCGCTGCCGCCGCTGTAGCGTTGCAGGTTCAGCAGCCACCCGGCCAGCTCGTCCCGGACGTGCAGCACGCCCTTTGACAAGCCTTGCAGGATGACGGCCAGGGCCTCCACGGTGGCGTCGGACACCCGCACCCGCGGGCGCACGGGAGCGGGCCGGCAGGTCGCCGCCGCCGGCTTGTGCGGTATGTCGCCACCGTTCTTGACGGCGGCGGCAACGTGCTTCTCCCACTGCTTCTCGATCAACTCCGCAACCTTGCTGGCCTCCTTCCATGCGGCCGACTCATCCGGGTAGTCCCGGGCCATGTGGGCTTCCACCATGCCCAGCACCTCCCCCATCACGGGCGCGGCGCCGGGGGACTTGCCGGATGACGGGTTGCCGACGCTGGCGCACCACAGGGACGGCGGTTCGCACCAGTTGTGCCAGGCCCGCGCCCACCGGGCGTTGCCGATCAAGGCCGATGCCGCGGCCAGCAGCGGCAGCGCCACGTAATCCGGCGGGGCGCTGGCGCCCGCTGCCGCCTGCTCCAGCCACTGCGCCCACCACGGCCCGAACGCAGCCAGGGGGAGGGGCGGCGCCGGCAGGCGGGTGCGGGACAGGAAACCCATCTCCGGCGAAGCCGACGGTGGCGGCGTAGGGTCCCGCCTCGTATAGCCCAGGCCGGGCCGAATGGTGCCGTCAGCCATGTGCTGCCTCCACGTCGTGCGCCATGCGGGCAAGCAAGAGGTCAGCGAAGTCCCATCCCGGCGTGTCCGGGGTGGCGATGGTGACGGTGCGGCCTTCGGCCTGCCAACGCTGCGCCGCCTTCGCCGCGGCACGCTGGCCGGGCGGGTCGGGATCGGCTGCAATGGTGACGCACCGCACCCCGGCGGGCAGGGCCATGCTGGTGCCAAGGTTGCCGCACGCCACCGCGGCCCAGCCGGGCAGGCCAAGCCAAGCAGCAGTGCGGCGGCAGCGGTCGTTTCCAGCCCTTCCGCAACCACCATCTCGGGCGCGGCAGAATGCAGGCGGATGGCGCCGCCCGCGATAGGGCCAAGGCTGGCCTTCACCGGGTGCACTGCCGCTTTGCTGCCGTCCAGGGCCAGGAAGGTGCGGTGGACGGCAGCGTTGTTCCCGCCGCCGTCATGCACCAGCGCCACCAGCGCCGGCAGCGTGCCGCCGCCAGGGTGGGGCGTATCGGGCCGGTAGCGGATGTTCTCATGCGCCGCCAGCCACGGAAAGCCGCGCCGGGCGAGGTAGGCGGCGGCCGGCGTGCCCGTGGCGTAGTCGCAGCGGTGCCAGAACCCCCGCACCTGCTTGCACCGGTCAGCGGTTTCCTCTGCCGTGCGGACGCGCCCGGCACCGCGATGCTCGTATGAGGGGGTCAATGCAGGTCCCCCTTCGCCGGCATGACGGGGTGCTGGCCATCGGGCGGCAGGATACCGGCCAGGTGCCCGGCCCCGGCTGTCTCTGCCAGGGCGATCATGCGGGCGATCTCCCCGCGGGTGGATGCAGTGGGGCCGCTCATGGCGCGGCCTCACGCATGGCGGCAGCCTGCCGGGCCAAGTGTTCGGCGGTGGCGTGGTGGCCGTGCTGCAACTCAAAGTTGGCCATCAGGTCGAGCATGACGGGGCAGAGGGCCGCGTGCGCGGGGGTGGGGATTGTGGTTGGCGCGGCCTTGCGGCGGCGCTTCGGCTTCGTGATGGTCTGCATTGGGTGTTGGCCTCCGTTGGCCTCACCCGGCGCTTGAACCCGTGCAGCGTCCCCGCTATCCATTGTGCGTCGCCTTGCCAGTGACGCCCGTTGGAAAACGCTTCTGCTGCCGATCCTGTACCCCGGGATCGGCAGTTTCGTTTCTGGGGTCAGGCAGCCCGTTTCGTGCCGGGCAGGCGTATGGTGGCCGGGGGCAGGTTGTCCAGCCATGCGAGCCCGTGCGGCACGTCAACCAGGGTGCGTGCCCCGAGCTTCACGGCGCGAAGATGGCCGGCGGCAAGCGCCTCATACGTGGCGGACCGGCCCATGCCGGACAGGGCGCACCAGTTGGCGATGGTGGCGCGCGCCGGGTGGGCAGCAGTGGGGCGCGGTAGGGTTTTCGGTTCGGTCATCATCCGCTCCTGTGTGTGTGGACAGGGCGGAACATCATCGAACCCTCGGAAAAAGCTGACGCGCAACCCCGCGCAACCCCGCGCAACTAGGTTGCGCGGATTGCGCGGGCTGCTCGCTCCCAAAGCATCGAAAGCTTTTTGTCCACGGTGGAAGCGTCAGGAGCCGGCTCCCAGCTTGCAACCCATTGAAGCATGTGACGGCGCAGTTCCGGCCGTTGCTTGGCTGGTTCGTCAACGTCATTCTCGGCAGTCCAGAGTGCTACCTCCACCCAGAACGTGTCCCATTCGTGAGTGGGTGGACGGCCACCGCGGCTGCGTCCTACTTGGGGTGCATCGGCCTGCCTTTCGGCATTCCCAGAGTTAGGCTTACTGTGAAGGGCATCTAAAGGTGCGACTGCCAGCGCAGCGAAGCCGTTCTTCGGAGCCGGATTTATGTCCAGTTCGTCAGCTTCTGGAACTATTTTTGGAGGCTCCGGCAGATTTAACGCTTCAAACAATTCGGCAAGCGCCCTTAAACCCAACATCGGGAAGTATTGACCACGACGTGCAACACCTGGCTCTACCACCGATATAGACGATCCTTCGAAAGCTGCACTGATTGCTGGCAACGCCCTGCGGCCTGCCGGACCATGACTTGCGAGAACACGCCAGGCAGCACCTTTTAGAAAAGTAAGTTCTCCGTTGTACATTTTGATGCCAACAGCTTGCGTTCTCTCACTGGCGAGAGCCTTGCCTAAAGTTGCCTGTATGAATGAGCGAGCTGCTGCGTCTGCTTTCCACTTTCTTTCCATTTGGAAAGCTTCAACAGGATCATTCTTATCAAGCTTATATTTATGAATCTGAAATAACAGCAGCTTCGATTGCAATTTCCAGTCCTGCAAATTCCAGAAAAGGCTTCCCATAATGTCAGGAAACGATATGTAACCATCGGGGATTGAGGGTTGGTCCAACTTTGCGCCTCCGCAGCACAGCTCCGCTTGAAAGGTCGGCAGGGGCAGCCGGTGCGGAGGCCCGGCGTTCAGGGTTCGGCCTAGCCCCTGCCGATGGCGCCAGACGACGCGCACCGGCCTGCCTGCATCCTGTGGCGGCCGGGAACGCTCGGAACGCTCCCCGCCCATTGCTGGGGTTCCGCCCACTACTCCGCCGCAGCCTGCCCAGCGTGCAGCCGCAGCCGCAGCGCGTCGGCGTCGAAGTCCACTTCCTCCCCGGCGTCGTCCAGCCAGCACACCGCTCGCCCGCCTTGCGTCAGCCGGAACGTGCCAAACCGAGCGCCGGCCAGCGCCGTGAACACCCCGCCGCGCGCCACAGTGCCAGCCATGTCCACCACGCCCGCGGTGCCGTCCTCATAGCGCAGCCGCAGTCGGTAGCCGGGCAGCGCCTCCGCCTCTGCAATGCGGGTTAGCAGCTTCATACCGTCCATCAGTTGATCCTCCCCGGGTTTACGCCCTCGCGGCAGCGCAGCCACACCAGCGCCAAGGCGTCCTGCCGCTCCACCGCCCAGCCCAGCACCGCCCGGCGTTGGGCCGGCGCCAACATGCCCTCCATCACGGACAGGTCGGACACCCGCACCACCGCCTCCCCGCCGTCCGAGGCGATGACGTGGAAGTGCGCCGGCTCGTGGTCCTCGAAGTAGAAGCGGATGGCGCAGCCTGCGACGGTCGCAACGGTCGGCACCCCTACGCCGCGCGCCGGGGCGCAAGGGTCGCCAGGTTGTCCCGGTCGCCGCCGATGCCCAGCGCCGTGAACGCTGCCCGCACGGTGTCCGCGACGTAGGACGGCGCCAGGTGGGCATAGTGCCGCTCCGTCATGCGGGTGTCGGCGTGGCCCAACTGCGCCGCGATCACCGGCATAGGAACGGCGCGCGCCGCTAGGCGGGACGCATAGGTGTGGCGCAATACATGGAAGCTGACGGCGGGGGCGATGCGCGCGGCCTTGCAGGCGTCGCTTATCGCGCGGAACTGGTCGGACTGCGCCCACGCGGCCCGGCGCCGCTCAGCGGGTGCCGTCCGGGTCGCCTGTTTGGCGATGGCGTTCCGCTCGAACAGCAACACCTCCCCGGCCTTGCCCAGCGCAATCCGGGCGAAGAACGCGCGGCCTTCGTCGGTCAGCACGACGTGCCGGGGCTTGCCGCCCTTGCTGCGCGGGACGTTCACGCTCCCGGCCTGGTGGTCGAGGTCGCCGGCCTTCATCGCGCACAGCTCGCCGTAGCGGCACCCGGTCAGCAGCGCAGCCGTCACCAGCGCCCGGAAGTCGGGCGGGCAGGCATTGGCGAGGCGTACGCACTCGTCGTCCGCCAGGTAGCGGACCTTGGGCGCGTCGGCGCCGCGGAACGCCTTGACCAACCGCCATGCGTCATCCGATCCGATGAACCGGCCTTCCTCGCGGGCGTGGTTCAGCGCCGCTTTCAGGATGGTCAGGATGCGGTTGGCTGTGGCCTGCCGGCGGCGGGGGGCGTCCGAATCGGCGGCGGCGGCTGGGTCAGCCGGGCCATTGCGTCGCCGGATGGGGGCCGTGGACAAGCTGCGGTGCCAGGCGCGCACCTTGTCGCGGGTCAGCCGGGCCACGGACAGGGTGCCCAGCGCCGGGAGGATGTGGGCGTTGGCGGCGGTGCGCGTGGTGGCAAGGCTACGCGCGCCACGGGCCTGCATGTCCGCCAGGTAGTCCGCCAGTGCCTCCGCCACCGTGTAGGGCTTCGCTGGCTGCTTGGCCGGGTCGGCTTCCAGTCCAGCCGCGATGCGCCGCGCACGGGCAGCCCATGCTACCGCCTTCGCCTGCGCCTGGCGGAAGTCCAGTACATCCGCACCGTCCGCCGGCAGGATGTCGTCGGCGCGGCCTAGCCGCTGCTCCCGGTAGCGCCCGGCGTCCAGCACCCGCGCCAGCCATGCGCTGCCCTGGGTGCCGCGGCGATAGCCCAGTGCAATCCCGCCCTCGATGCCGCGCCAGTAAGGTTCCTTGCGGGGCGGCAGGCGGTCCCGTGCACCGCGGGTGGTCAGGGGGGCGTCGGCAGTTGCGTGGGGCATCGGCGGTTCCAAGAGTGGGGAGATAGGTGGGGAGTATCCACCGTTGTCCACCGCCGTTCAAGGCTAATTGTGTAAGTCAAAAAGCAATTTCGATCAGTGGCCTAAGCTGTCTGCTGCCGTCCACCACACACTATAGTGATGGCCCTTTCAAGGCTGTAACACGGGTTCGAATCCCGTACGGGGCACCAAGACAAGACTGTCTCGCAACCCGTCCAAGTTGGCTCGCCTGCCACCTACGTCTCGAGCACTGTCAGCCGGACGAGCAACACCGCTATTTCGCCCCCTCCAGTAGATGCGCCACGCGCCGCAGCGCCATTTGGTAGCCCTGGGTGCCAAGCCCGGCGATTACCCCATCCGCCCGCAGCGACACGTAGGAATGATGCCGGAAGGCCTCGCGCTTATGGACGTTGCTGATATGGACCTCCATCACCGGTCCCTCGAAGGCATTAAGCGCGTCCAGGATCGCGACGGAGGTGTGGGTGAAGGCCGCCGGGTTGATGACGATGCCGCCCGCGTCCTCACGCGCCTCATGCACCCAGTCTATGATCTCGTATTCGCGGTTGCTCTGGTGAAACCGCAGGTCGAGGCCCAGCTCGGCTGCCAGCGCCCGGCACTCGTGCTCCACGTCGGCCAGGGTTTCACGGCCATAGATTTCCGGCTGGCGGCGGCCGAGCAGGTTCAGGTTGGGTCCGTTCAGGACATAAACGAGGCGGGTCATGGGGTGCTCCTTTGCGCATCCGACTGCGCTCTTCTCCCTCTTCCCCTGGGAGAGGGCCGGGGTGAGGGGGTCTTCAAGCGCCGTACTTTCTCAAGCAGTGTCGCTGTACTGCTCATGCCCTACGCCGTAGCCAAGACCCCCTCACCCCAACCCTCTCCCAGAGGGAGAGGGAGCAGGACAGTCTCAAACCAGCGGCACCGTCATCCGTTCGATCACCGCCCGGGTATCCGGCCGCACGCCGCGCCACCAGGCGAAGGCTTCGGCCGCCTGTTCGACCAGCATCCCGACCCCGTCCGCCAGCCGGGTCACGCCTGCGTCACGCGCCAGGCGCAGAAACGGGGTCAATCCGCGGCCGTAAACCATCTCGTAGGCCAGGCACCCCGGCCCGAACACCGTGGGGCTGATGTCCGGCAACTCGCCATGCAGGCTGGCGGAGGTGGCGTTGACCACCACGTCGAAGCCGCCCAGGCGCCGCAGCCCGTCCAGCCCCGTGGCTTGGACGGGGCCATGGGAGGCGAACCGCTCCGCCAACTCGGCTGCCTTCTCCGGCTCGCGGTTGGCAATCACGATCTCCGCCGGGCGCTGCTCCAGGAACGGCGGCAGCGCGCCGCGGGCTGCCCCACCCGCACCCAGCAGCAGCACGCGCCGGCCCTGCAGGAAACATTCGAGGTTCGCCACGACATCTCGCAGGAGGCCGATGCCGTCGAAGTTGTCGGCCACCGCCGCCCGGCCGTCGAACGACAGGGCATTGACGGCTCCGGCTTGCTCCGCCCGTTCCAGCCGCTGCGTCGCATAGGCGGCGGCATCCAGCTTGAACGGTGCGGTGATGTTCAGCCCGCGGCCGCCGCCAGCGCGGAATGCGTCCACGGCGTCGGCAAACCCGCCCACCGGGGCCAGCAGCGCCTCATAGCTGATGTCCTGACCCGTGACGGCGGCAAAGCCCATGTGGATGGCAGGCGACTTGCTGTGCCCGATCGGGTTGCCGATCACCGCATAACGGTCGGTCATCGCGCGCCCGCCTTCACATGCAGCACGCGGCCCCGCACCGAGACATCCACCTCTGCGTCCGCATGGCCCAGCCGGGCAGCTACGTCCCGGCTGTGCTGGCCCGGGAGTGGCGCCGGGCTACGAGGGAAAGGGCGGCAGTCCGGGCACCGGAAGGGCAGGCTGATGCTGCTGCTAAACGTGCAGCGCGGCACGGCGTCGTCTGGGATCGAGATCATGCACCCATATAGCGCCATGTCCACGTGCTGTCCCCGACCCGAGTTGACCCGGCCGACGTGCGCCGCGCCCACGACGGCGACCGCTGCCTGTGCGGGCTGAGCACGGAGCTGTTCCAGCACCGGGGAACACTAGCGGCGGGATGACGCGGCCGTGTTCCCGCGGGCGCAACGCCGCCGTTGTGCCCCACGGCCACGCCACCTAACCTGCGGGGAATGCGACACTTGATGATCCCTGCCGCGCTCCTGCTCCTGTCCGCCGCCCCGGCCTGCGCCGAGCCGGTCCGTGCCCATTACCAGACCTACGCCGCCGGGCTGCAGGTGCTAGCCATGGACGCGGACTGGGATGTGGAGCCTGCCACCTACCGCGTCCATCTGGCGTTCCATACCGTGGGCGCACTCTCGCTCGCCTACAGCAGCCGCAACGACAGCGTGGCGGAGGGACGGTTCGAGGCCGGGCGCGTGCTGCCCCGCCGGTTCTTCAGCGCAGGCACTCAGCGCGGCGTGCAGCGGGTGACGCAAATAGACTACCCGGCGCACGATCCGCAAATACGCCAGCTCGTGCCGGCCAATGACGAGGAGCGGGACCCGGTGCCCCCGGCCGAGCAGGCAGGCACGGCCGACTCGCTGAGCGCATTGGCACTGCTGATCCGCAACGTGAACCTGACGGGCCGCTGCGACGGCCAGGTCCGCACCTTTGACGGCCGCCGCCTGGGCGAGCTGGCCGCCCACACCGGGCCGGTGCAGGAACTGGAGGCAACCAGCCGTTCCAGCTACGCCGGCCCGGCCCTGCGCTGCGATTTCGAGGGACGGCAGCTCGGCGGATTTGTCCGCGCCGCGGATCCGGCAACGCTGCGCCGGCCGCAGAGGGGAACCGCGTGGTTTGCCTCAGCCGTCCCAGGAGGACCGAAGCTCCCAGTGCGGATCGAGTTCCAGACGCGTTGGTTCGGCGCGGCGACGATGTATCTGGCCACACCGTAAGCGGGCCGGATTGGCTCGCGTCCAAGCCTGATGCGAACTGATCCAGCTTTGTTGGCGATTAGAGATGTGCGGGTCCGGTCGCGGCGCGTTTGCATCTGATACTAAATGCCGAACGTCTTCACCTGCGCCGCACTGCCAGCACCCGTCATTGCGAGGCACGCAGCGCCGCGGCAATCCAGGGTCCGCCCGCATAGTCACTGCCGCAACTGGGTTGCCACGCCGCAAGGGCGGTTTGCAACGATGAGAAGCGTCACGCGTCAGAATTTCTGACACTTGGTATGATGGCAATCTACTTCGGGATTAAAGCGTCAGCCCGCCGGTAGAAGCCGGCCACGCCATGTCGCGTTCCAGGGACGGGCAAGGCGGTGTTTGCCGCCCCTGGACCGCGCCGCCGTGCTTTCTGCTGTGACGGGGCAGGCGGTCAATGCCCCGGATTTGATGCCGCGAACGCAGCCTTCTGATCCGGTTTGGCATCCCGCTGGTGCAGCGCCTGCCACTGCTTGTAGGGCATCCCATACACGATCTCGCGCGCGTCGGGGTCGGTCAGCGGCAGGCCGTGCGCCTCGGCGGCTTCGTGATACCAGCGGGACAGGCAGTTGCGGCAGAATCCGGACAGGTTCATCAAATCTATGTTCTGCACGTCGGTCCGCTCCTGCAGGTGCTGGACCAGGCGGCGGAAGGCGGCAGCCTCCAGCTCGGTGCGGGTGGCGGCGTCCATCTCGGGTGTTGGCATGGCGGAGTCCTCGGTTGGTGTGGGCCACAGATGGCGTGTGGGATGGCACAGTGCCACTCCCCGGGGTCTGGCCCAACCCGTCCTGACCCCGCATAGTGGCGCCGAGCGAGGAGGCGCCATGACCTGGGACGACCAAAGGGCGCGAACGGCGCTGCGGGCGATGTTCGACGCCGCCGTGGCCAGCGCCGACCCACGGCAGGTCCTGGCCGCGCACCTGCCGCCCCGCAGCGAGCTGCGCCCCGGCGGCCGCGTGATCGTCGTCGGCGCAGGCAAGTCGGCCGCGGTGATGGCTGCCGCGCTGGAAGACGCCTGGCCCGACGTGCCCATGACCGGCATCGTCGTCACCCGTTATGGCCACAACCACCCGACCCGGCGCATCGAGGTCATGGAAGCGTCCCACCCCGTGCCCGACGCTAACTCCGAGGCCGGCGCGCGCCGCGTGCTGGATGCCGTGGCGGGCCTGGGGCCGGACGACCTGGTGCTGGCGCTGATGTCCGGCGGCGCCTCCGCGCTGCTGGAGCTGCCGGCGCCGGGCCTGACCCTGGCCGACGCCGACCGGGTCAACCGCGCCTTGTTGAGATCAGGCGCCGCCATCGGCGAGATGAACTGCGTCCGCAAGCACCTGTCCGCCATCAAGGGCGGGCGCCTGGCCGCCGCGGCGGCGCCTGCCCGCGTGGTCACGATCGTCATCAGCGACGTGCCCGGCGACGACCCCGCCACCATCGGCAGCGGCCCCACCGTGCCCGATCCCACAACCTGGGCCGACGTGGGCGCCATCGCCGCCCGTTACGGCCTGGCGCTGCCCCGCACCAGCGGCGCGGAAACGCCCAAGCCCGGCGAGATCACGCCCGACATACGCATGATCGCCACCCCCCTGATGGCCCTGGCCGCCGCCGCCGCCGCCGCCCGCGCGCACGGCCTGACGCCGCTGGTTCTAGGCGACGCTTTGGAGGGCGAAAGCCGTGAGCTGGGCATGGTTATGGCCGGCATCGCTGCCAGCGCCCGGCTGCACGGCCAGCCGCTGCCGCCGCCCTGCGTGCTGCTGTCAGGCGGCGAAACCACCGTCACCATCGGCACCGGCCCGTCCGGGCGCGGCGGGCGCAACACGGCGTTCCTGCTAGGCCTGGCGATCGCGCTGCGGGGAACGCCGGGCATCTGGGCGCTGGCGGGCGACACCGACGGAATCGACGGGACGGAGGATGCGGCCGGCGCCGTCGTGACCCCCACAACCCTGGAGCGTGCCCGCGCCGCCGGGCTGGACCCGGCGCGCGTGCTGGCGGAACATGACAGTTACGGGCTGTTCGACGCGGTGGGCGACCTGGTCCGCACCGGGCCGACGCTGACCAACGTGAACGACCTCCGCGCCATCCTGGTCGCATAAAGGGACACCCTCTGATGGCTCCACGCGTGAAGATGCGTCGCCGCCGGCGCACGAAGATCATCGCCACCCTCGGCCCGGCCAGCTCCACCGCGGAGATGCTGGCCCGCCTGTTCCAGGGCGGCGCCGACGTGTTCCGGGTGAACTTCAGCCATGGCACGCATGAGGACCACCTGGCCCGCATCACCATGGTGCGCGCGCTGGAGGAGCATGTGGGTCGGCCTATCGGCATCCTCGCCGACGTGCAGGGGCCGAAGCTGCGGGTCGGACGCTTCCAGGGCGGGCGCGTGACGCTGCAAACCGGGCAGGGCTTCCGGCTCGACCTGTCCCCGGTGCCGGGCGACAGCCGCCGGGTGCAGTTGCCGCATACCGAGATCATCCAGGCCGCGGGCATCGGCACCAGCTTGCTGCTGGACGACGGCAAGCTGCGGCTGCGTGTCGTCCATGTCCGGGAGGACCACCTGGACTGCGAGGTCGTGACCGGCGGCCCCCTGTCCGACCGCAAGGGTG
>JAABUW010007294.1_pt1 | contig 13376 bp, 18 predicted proteins | sample 5560081 | NCBI WGS metagenome assembly JAABUW01 (sample SAMN10711882, study PRJNA513363) | rock metagenome | isolation source: Antarctica rocks | place: Antarctica: Victoria Land, Knobhead sud
AGAGCGCCGCTCAGCAAGGTCTTGGCTTAGCGGCGCCAGAGTTGCACGGCGACGCAATGTAGGGGAGTAGGCGCCTGTTTTGTTTTGACGCTGATGTGTAAAAGCAGAGCAACAGCGTGGCTACGCCGTTCGTTGTTCAACGTACCAGCAAGGAGTCCTTGACACTGCACTGCTATTATCCACACCCTGAATGACCGACCGGATCAGCCCCCAACAGTCTGAGCTTCCGCTTCACAGCCACCCGGCGCCGTCGTCCCGCTCTCAGCTGCTGCGCCGCCGACGTGCGGCGCAGTCGTCCCGGCTTCAGCCGCTGCTCCGCCGGATAAAAGGGTCGCGCACCACCCCACTCGACTTCCAGTAGGGTGCCGCAGCCTTCCTGGGCGCGACCTTCGAAGGAACAGATATATGCGAAAGGCGATTGTGGCGCGACTTCTATTCCTTTTTCGCATCTATGTCAAATTCTATTTCAGTAGATATCGGAAAACGAGTCGATGTGTGGGATCGAACGCGAGACTGCCTTGTCGCCACCGCACCCACTCGCCGTCCCGGCCTCAGGCATTTGCCCGCCGCCGTCGGGCGCCGCCGTCCCGGCCTCAGGCACTTGCTCGCCGCTGTCGGGCGCTGCCGTCCCGGCCTCAGCAGCTGCCCCGCCGCTGTCGGGCGCCGCCGTCCCGGCCTCAGCCTGTGCCCCTGCCGCTGTCGGGTGGTTTAGTCTCTGCGACGTTGACATTGTAACTATAGGGGAGAGAACACCCCCTGCATACACTGTGACTCCTGGATCTCCTGTGACTCCTGGATCTTGGTTTGAGTGTGATGTGGCAACACATAATCCGGGCTCCTGAGAGCCGTATGCGGTGGTCATGAATACAGGCAATCACCACTAACGATGCCGACACTCCCATTCAATTTACACTTGGGGCCGCTGCGCCGCAGCCAACCTAAGAAGGCGAGTCTTGCAGGATCTCCGAGCGTAATCCGACCACATGTTCCGTGGCACGAAGGCCTTTTTTACATGGAGCGGCGGACCCGCTGACATTTGAAAACCCGAACCAACAAGGGCAATGACCCAACTCGACAATATAGCCACGGCGTCGGACCGGTCGCGACCCCGCGAAAGATTCCATTCTGTATTGCGCTGCACTGCAATCCTATTTGCGGCGCGCGGTTGTCGTCTTCAGGGGGCGAAGACCACCACGCCCCCTTGCCTCAAAAGGTGGGGTGCTTGCGCAGGCATGCCTCGCCATTGTCGCGCTTGTAGCAGCTGAATGGCAGCCCCGCCTCCAGCTGGCCGCCGTCAACCAATGCCGCCATCGCCCGGCAGCTCCGCTCGACGTCGGCAAACGCCGGCCGCGCCGCCGGCGAGTTCGCCATGCACACCTGGGCAGAAAGATACGGACTGTGAGTGACACATTGCGCGACCGGGCCGATCCACATCTGCAGGAGAGCTCGATCTCTCAGAACGCCAGGAGGTGGCACGCGGGGAAGTGGAGGTGACACATCAGTGCGCTTTCAAGTCCGACATGAAAAACGCGCCCTGATTTCGCAGCATTCCCACGGGGGAAGCTTCTCACCTCGGCCAGCTGGCGGTATGTCTGGGGCGTGCCCTCAGGCCAGGCCAGGCCGGAGGAGCCTCGGCTCTTGCGCATGATGACCTGGATGGGACGCAGCCCCGCCTACGGCCGCTCGCCACAGTACCTGCATGGGCAGTGACTGTGTCAGCATCGATGCGTTGATTTAGTGGAAGCGATCGTTCAGCTCACCACAAGGAGGGCGTCGGATGCTGCAGCATGGAAGGCAGAGGGAGTGCGCAGCTTTCAGAAATGCAAGATGTGACAGAACGGTGCTGTAACTCACATCTCCCACAGCATGACGCCAAAGGCGTACACGTCGACCGCCTGGGACAGCGTGCCCTCTGTGAGCAGCTCCGGCGGCATGTGCGTCACCTACACGCACATGTGGTCTGGTTCTCATGCTGTTGACACACTGGACGTGGCTGCGCCAACCCGGAAGCTTCAGCTGCCGCTTTGCTGCATGATGCACTGGTGCCGAGGCGGTCAGCTTGCCATCCAGGCCGCATGCTGTCCTTGTCATCCGGGAAGCTAAAAGTACTTACCGTGCCAAAGGTGTTTGTGCTCATGGAGGTTTCGGTGCCCATCACCCGGCTGAGCCCAAAGTCCGACACCTGCGTCCGCCACAGACGTAGCAGGTCAGGCGTCGGGATTAGGGTTTAGGGTTCAGGGGCACTGGCTCGCACCCGACGGCGTCACTTCGCACCTCCCACCCCTCCCGCTGACCGACCTGGCAGAGAGGCACCCCGTCGCCGGCAGTTCTGGCGTTGAGGATGGTTGAAAAGTTAGGATTTATGAAATAAAAAAAACTAAAAAAAGAAATTTCGGCACATCAGTGCCGCGTGGTGCACATGTTGGCTCTCACTGCAATCAGCACGGCCCTGGATAATGCCGCACCTTCGTGGTGAAGCCGCGGGAGTCGTCCACATCCTCCAGCAGCAGCACATTGTTGCAGGTTAGGTCGCCGTGCAGAATGCCGCGGGCGTGCAGGTAGGCCAGCGCTGAGGCCACCTCCACCGCGCACGCCAGCAGCTTGCCCATGTCGGGCAGCGCCGCCGCCATCACGGAGCCCGACCGCAGGTTGCCAGCGTCCACGGCGCTCTGCGGCAGAGATACGTTTGTGTCATCCGGCAGCTCAGCAACAGACCTTGTAGAAAGGAATTCTAGAGTGGATCCTTGGGTGCAGTCTTCAGTTCTGGATTCTGGAAGGAGTGGACTTTGAGAAGGCAAGCGAGCAGGGAGCAGGGGCCTCGATGATTAAATGCCCACGAGTGTGTTTCGCACAAGGCAGAGTCAAGGGGCGCGCGGACGGTCCAGGGTTCACAATATGCAGGAGCGTGCCCGCACCTGCAGCGAGCCGTAGTTGCACAGCTCCAGCAGGATCCACGTTTCCAGGTGCATCTGCAGCGGCGCCTCGAGTGCGACGGTGCCTGAGCCGCAGTGCACGCTGCCGCTGCCATTCGCAAAGCGGGAGGATGACCGCTTGAAAATCATCGCCTGCAACAAGGGCAATAGTCATGGAGCGTCAAAGAGGGCTACGAAGCAGCGCGTTTGACAGGTGCTGCGCGAGGGAGACTCACAGGACAGAAGGTTGCTCAAGAAAAAGTCCCTGTTCGGAAGTCGATGCAACGATTCTCTCAATGTGCAGGCACCTCTGTCAACATCGCCCCCACATGTGCGCGCAGCCCAGCTGCCCTGAAGGTGCACGGTCAACAACAGCCTCACAGCGGCCGCAGGGCACGCAGTCCGAGCCGACAGCATTGTCCTGCAGCAGAAGATGGGGCCGGCACAGTGCAGAGCAAATCCAGAATAGACTGGACACTCGAGGAAGTGCAGCAATCAACGCACCGGGCCGGTGGGGCGGGTGGCGTAGTCGTAGGTGCGCACGATGTTGGGGTGCTCCAGCCCCAGGCCCAGCACCGCCTCCAGTTCCTGCGCGCCGCTGGCGGCGCCGTCCGGCGCGGTGGTGTGGTGGATTACCTGTGTTTCAGAAACTGGCTCAACTGAGGCTCAACTGAGGCTCAACTGGCTCAACTGGGGCTCAACTGAGGCTCAACTGGGGCTCAACTGAGGCTCAATTGAGGCTCAACTGGCTCAACTGAGGCTCAACTGACGCTCAACTGAGCCAGTTCCAGAAGGACCGAGCCCCCAGCTCACGAGCAGCGTCGCTGGTCACGGGCGGGTTTGTCCAGCGGCCAGTCCGCTGTGCGCGGTCTGTCAAGTGAACAGCTGCCACCGCAGACAGAGCGCAGCAGCCAGCTTGACCAGAAAACGCATCGGTTGCCACCAGTTCGGCTTCTACCAGTTTGAATTGAGACGAGGAGAAGGAAAGAGAGAGAAAGGACAGCGCACCTTGACGGCGACCATCTGCTCGCCGCGCAGCCCGCAGTAGACGTTGCCGAAGGAGCCCTTGCCCAGAAGCCCCCCCAGGCGGACCTCGGCGAAGGGCGTCAGCGCCGCGGAGCCCTCTGAGCGCATCGATGCTGTGCGGTAGCAGGAGTTGGGGTAGCCGCTGGCCTTCGAGTCGAGGCTGCCGCGGCGGTCGGGGCCATCCCGCCTCGCCTGCGCGGCAGCAGAACTTGGGATTATTCGGCTGAGCACGAGTTCATGGCTTTACGCGCCTGAAACAGTTGAGTCGAAGGATATTGGTAGGAGTGTGAGACGGACTGGAGGGGCAGATCGAGGGCTGCCCCGTTTGTACCCACCTGCACGGTTGCGAAGTAGAAGCCGGCAGAGGCGGCGTCCACCGAGCTGGCTGACGCCTCGATGCTGCTGGTGGTGGCGGCGGGCGGCGACACAATCGCAGCGTCATCGTCCAGAGCGTGCTTGCACGCCGGCCTGCAATCATGTCAAGAGGTGTCAAGGTTTGTAACCCCTACCAAGGTAGATGCAATCAAGGTAGATGCAATTGGGCATGTCAACCGGGCAGCGACATTCGTGCAGCAGCTTTCTGCTGCTTCAGAGAAGCTGCTGGAAAGCAGGCCGTAGTCCACTGCGCAAGAGGATCAGAGGGGTGTTACAGGCACCTGAAGCACAGCTTGAAGCTGTTGCCGCTGTAGGCGCCGGCGACGGGTGTCACCCACTGGCTCCAGCTAGCGCCGCGTGCCACATGCGAGGCAAAGCGCCGCCAGGGCTCCGCAGCCTGATCACCCTACAGCATGTCGCGGGCCTTGGCATGGCTGTGGTTTGTACTTCGCCTGTGGCCGAGACGGACGAGGAATGCAAGCCCTGCAAGACAGCCCTGCAGTGGCTGCGGCCCCTGCTGTGGCTTGTCGAGTGACCCACAGCTGTGTGCCGGATGTGGCAGAGCAGCCTGGAGCAGATCATGTCAGCATGGCACAAACCCTTGTCCAGTCCGCAGCGCAGCAGGAGAGATATCAGGCCCACCTCCAGGTCGCCGGCATCAAAATGCTGCCAGAAGGCGGCGCCGCCGCCGGCATTTCTGTCCTGCGACACGCCCGTCGCGCCGGAGAAGGCCTCGTTGACGTACAGCAGGCGCCAGGCGGGCGCGCCGGTGTCCACGAGCACCGCGCCGCGGCCGCAGGCCTCGGCGGCGCGGCAGAAGCGCTCGCTGGCAACGCCGGCGGCACGGGCCGACGCTGCGCTGCGCCGGCTGAGCTGGAGCGCCAGCAGCTCCGCCGGCAGGTGCGACTCCGCCTCGGCGTCGATGTCGGACTCTGTGCGACTGGCGGAGGCAATGAGCGGCAGCGCGTCCGCCGCCGCCGCCGCGGCTGCGGCCGCTGGCGGCAGGCGGGAGTCGACGAGCGAGTAGGGCTCGGAGGACAGTCGCGAGGCGCGGCGGATGCTGCCGACGGCTGCGCCGAAGCTCGGCCGCGCCGCTGTGCTGGCGTTGCGGCGCGGCACGAGCACAGCCGGCTGCGAGCAGGACACAAAGCTGTGCTGCGAGGTGGAGGCCAGGCTCGGCTGCGAGGCGCTCGCAAAGCCCTGTTCCGAGGAGGAGGCGTTGTCCATGCCCAGGCTGCCGGCACGGGATGCCGTCGGCGTTGGTGGACCGCGCCAGGCGATAGACGTCCGCGTGGAGCTTGCGGAGCCCGCGCGTGCCAGGAGCCGCGCCGCGGCGATGGCCGCCGCAGCCACCTTGGCCGCCGGCTGGCTGTGCTGGGACTGCACCGCCTCGGTGGCGAACGCTGACGGCAGCGCCTGCGTCCTCGGCTGCAGGTCTGCGTCATCGGCTGCGCGCCCGGTGGCCGCAGCGGCGGACGCCGAGGCGGCAGCTGCTGCTGCAGCCGGGGCAGACGCCGGCAGCAGCTGCCGCTCTCGGATCCAGCTGCCAATCTCGGCCTCTGCAACCGCCGCCGACGCGGCGTCATCGAGCACAGTGCTGTACAGCGCCGCCGCGCGCTCCGCGGCGGTGTCCGACCGCAGCGCCACGCCGCCGTCGAAGCTGTGCTGGCGCCGTGCCGCCATCGCCGCCGTGCTGGACATCGTGTTGTAGCGGTCCATGCCGGCCAGTCCATTACTGCTGCCGCTGCTGCTGTCGGCGCTGCGGCGGCGGTCCATCGACCAGCGCTTAATGGCGGTGCCGTCGGCGGTGACGCTGTCCGGGAGCGGCGCCGGCAGTGACGCCTCGCGGCGCGGCGCCACGAACAGCGGCGCCGCCGCCGCCAACGGCCCAGAGGCCGACGGGCTGGCCGCAAGGCTGCCGCTGGGGCTGTCGCCGCTCCAGGCGATGCCGTAGCTGCCGCTGCGCTCGATGCCGGCGAGCACCGCCTCCAGCGCCGCCGAGGTGGTGCGGGCCTGGTCCGGCGTCTCCGGCTGCTGCACGTCTGAGGCTGCAGCCTCGCCGGCTGGTGCAGAACTGCTCGCCGCCGCCGCCTCGGCGGCCGCATGCAGCTCCACCTCCCGCGCCACGATCTCGGCGCAGTTGGCGAGCAACGTGCACGCCTCGGCGCCAAACGCGCGCGGCTTGAAGTCGCTCAAGCACCTGAATGTGGAGCATAAACACCAGTGATGTGTTGCCCGGTGCAGAGACTCAAAACATGCATGTGGAGGGATGTGGAGGGGAAATGGTGTCAAGTTCTGGCACAGAGTGCTGTGCAGTGGAGGTCCCGGTCAAGAAGCCAGCTCTGTGACAGTCGTCAAAAGCAAAGAAATGGAAGACTCACAGTGTGCCGAAGCGGTGTCCGTCAGAGCTGATGAGGGGGGCGCCCGCGTAGAAGCGGTATGCCGCTAATTCGCCGTTGCAGAAAGGGTTGTCCTTAGTCCTGCAGCACGGCACAAGAGTTGCCTGGGATGATGGCTACGAAAACGATGCGATATCGATTTACAGTGTCAAGCTCCTGGACTCAACACCAATGTAGCGACGTAAATTTAGGATACATGATAATTGAAATTTACAATATATGACACTGTACTCTGGCAATCAAATGGCAGACGGAGCCCACCTGCCGTCCTGCAGCGTGTCTGGCACGACAATAACCTCATGCCGCATTGGCACCAATGTCCACTGGCAAATGGACAGGCTGCGGGCAAGGCCGGCGCCCGCCGCACGCCCTGTCTTTGCGTACACGTGGTCCCGCCCCACGAACGCGACGATTGCCACGGGCTGCAAGGTGGAAACCAGCAATGTAATGTGGGTGTCCGAGGACTTTCAAGGCCACACTGCCAACTGCATGTGTACCAGCGGGCGCAGCTCCCGGCTGCTGCAAGCCATGTGCAGAGCTGAAGATTGGAACTAGAGTGACATGATGAAATGGCTCAAATTTGCGGAGCAAGGCGGAACGCGAGAGCGGCGCACCACGTCGAAAACGTTCATGAGCATGTGCGTCATGGCCTCGAACCGGCTGTCGGGGGCCACAATGCCGCCGCACGAGTTGTGCAACCTGCACGGGAGCCGCCAGATGTAATGGACCTGATCTTGTTGCTTGTTGCCACTGCTGCTGTTGCACCACATCGCTGCACTCGGTTGCGGAACGCCGCACGCCGGTCGCTGGCAAAGCGGAGCCCGGCCAGCCCGGGCAGACACACCAGGTGCTGTTTGCGTACATGAGGACCCAGCGACATGGGTGGGGCAGCTGCATGCCCTAATCCAGGGGCATGATTAGCGCGCACCGCTCGATGGCTATCAGCCGCTCCTCTTCGCCGCTGAGCACGATGCCGTGAGCAGGGTCCACCCGACCCACGGCCATCGGATCCGTGACCGGCGTACCGGCGTACGGGCTGTAGTGCTGCAGGCGCTCCGTCGCCGGGATGGCGTCTAGCGGCGGCAGCTCACGTGCGCTGGCTGCGGCTGCAGGGTCGGCCAGCGGAGACGGCTGCGGCGGCGTCGGCACCGCGGCAGTGAGCGCCGCATCACGCGAGCTGCCGTTGCGGCTGCTGGTGAGGCTGCCGGTTAGGCTGCTGGTCAGGTGGCCGCTGTTGTAGCGCGCGGAGTCGACGCTGGGCGACTTGCAGGAGGTTGCAAGGTCCCGCAGCGCCGCCTCCACGCTGCCGGCGGAGGCGGAGGCGAACCAGTTGCGGCGGCCGTCGGCGTCGCTGCCGCCAGAGCTGACGCGCCGCGTCGTGCGCGTCGAGCGCTTGCCCTGCAGGTGAGTCGCTGGTGTCGGTTGGGACAGCTGGTACTGCGTCGGGAGGAGCTGGACGAGCCCAACCATAAGTTTGACCTGCTCATGGCTGAAAATGTGATGCCCAGGCTAGCAATCGAACATAACACCGCATTTGTGAGCACAATGCAAAGGGCCGCTGCCCGTCAGCACTGCTGGGCTGACGAGATCGGCTTTACAAGTCACAGATGATCAAGAACGTTCCATTGGGCTGAGAGGCAAGACGCAGGGCGCGCACCTCGCGTAGGGCCTGGTCGTGATCAAGCGCGCCGGCTTTGGACGCGGCGCAGCCCATGGTGACGGTATGTTCACGCCGCGCCCAGTCGGAGGTTTTCTGAGGTGGGCGGCGACTAGAACGTAAGTGCACCAGCCGTTGTTCGCGGCGGTTGCCAGGTCAAAGACGGCGCCCGGCGATCCCGCCGGCCATCAGCAAACTGTCCAGATGCCGCATGCCAGCCTGTGAAGAGGGGTACTACCCGTGTAATCCTGCGGAATGCGTCGCAAGAGCTGTCAGCGCCTGGACAGCAGCCGCTGACTGCAGCTGCTCGTCCCGGAGCCAGCTCAGGCGGTCAATTCGACAGCATGCTCGAATGTCGTAATCGGGCTGGGGGTCACGACGTGGCAAGTTGACGATGTTTCGTACCACCAAAATGTTACAGGCAGTGAAGCGCAGTACACCGATAGACGGGCAAAACGCAGCACCGCAGCGCTATCACCATCTCACCTTGACACTTCATCACCTTCTACAGCAGCTCCAAGCCGAATGGTGTGGCCGATGAAGCTGAAGGCAACTTCGTTGGGCGGGAGCTTTGCTTCAGGGGGACCGGCCGCAGGGCTGTGTTGCGAGCACTCAAGCCAGGCGCAATAGAGCCAGTTTTGAGTATGGTGGGTCGACACTTTACCAGTGCAAAGTTGGCTGGCATGCGCTGTGCGCCTGTTTCAATAAAGCGGAAGTGAAGCTTCGTTTGCTCACATAAAGGGAATATCATAGTGCGGTGTAATCTTGCACAATCTCCACGGACCACACGGCCGCTTCTAAAGTACGAGCAAACCCTGACCTGCAAATCCTGCAAAATTTACCGTGCGCAACAGCCAGGCTGGAGAAAGCTGGCGAGCGCCAATCTTATGCAGATGAAACGAAGTCATTGCCGTTCGGCAACAGCGCATGCGCTGTACGTGAGCGCAATATCTTTGGTCGGCACTCAACACATGATTAGGTTTTCACAACCACAAGTGCATCAATCAGCTGCGCCCGTGTTCAGGTGTGAGTCACCATAATCCGTGTGCCGTCACACCGCAGCTGATTGTGACAGCGCACTGGCGTCGCCTGGCGTCGATGGCCTAACAGCCAACAGTGCACTGCCAGTGGCGCAAGCAGAACTGGGCGCCGGTGGCCCGGCACCCGAGGTGTTGCAAAATGATGACGTCGCAAAGTTTCGCTGGACGCCCGCCAAGATCTGCCTGTCACTGGCGCTGTTCGTCCTTGCCGGCCTGGCAGAGATCGGCGGCGGCTGGCTGGTGTGGCAGACCATCAGGTGCCCCCCCATGCTGTGCGGCACTTCATGCAGCTGCGGCAGCGCCTGACATTTACGCTTCTCCATGCTGCGTCTTGAGCCGAACATTCTTTGATGTACTGTTTGTCACATGCACCTAGATGCACCTACATGGTACCTGCCTGTCCAGCATCAACACGGCCGCAGCTGAGCCCCTCCACGGCGCCCCTTCCGCAGGGAGAACAAGGCCTGGTGGATGGCGCTCCTCGGCGGCCTGGTCCTGATCTGCTACGGCTTCGTGCCAACGCTGCAGCCGCCGGATACCTTCGGCCGCATCTACGCCGTGTATGGCGGCTTCTTCATCATCCTGTCCTACCTTTGGGGCTGGGCGGCAGACGGCGACCGTCCCGATACGGGTGCGGCCCGAGCATGATTACAAACGTAGTACGAACGCAACATTCCTTGCTGGAGATCGCATATGCATCACTCGGTATTAGAGCATTGCATACGGAAGTGCACTCTGGCGGGTTCCCGAGTTTCCCATCCTCTGCCCGCAGGCGACTGGATCGGCACAGGCATTGCGTCGGCGGGCGTCGCCATCGCCTGGTTCTGGAGGCGATAAATCAGCAGATCGGAAGGCTCGGACGATGCGCCCTGAGGCTTGGAAAGGCACTGCATAGCGATCCGTTTCGGGGCGCGTTCCCCACTGCCGTCCGTCTATGCCTAATACAGACTCCCACATTCATGCAGTCAACCATTATGTAAGCTTGGAGATTGCTACCCCCACAGCTGGTGTCCTTGTTTTTGACGTGCACACTATGCACCAAGCGTCGGCTTGTGTTTGAAATGCCTGAGGCTTCGTCTTTGGTTGGTTGAAACAGTCGGTGATGAGAAACGCACCCTGTAATGTATTGGAGCGTCGTTCATCAGGTCGTTGTTGGTGTACGGGTGATCACCCCCGTACATTAGGGTCTAGTGTCCACTGACAGCTGCAGCCTGCCGCAGCTAGAGCTTGAGTTTGATCAACGTCGCTGATGCACCGTTTTGCAGGTGCCCACTGCCTACTTCGTCTTACGTGCGCGCCCTCCGTTGTTGCTTAAGACGCGAGTTTCGGTTGTCGAAGCAGACTGTCACATCGTAGAGAGGCCTGGGACCCAAAGTGAACGCAACTGGAGCGACTGCTACATATTCAGAAGCTTGCTGCTGCGTTGCGTGTGCCATCCGGCACACCGTCAATGTCAGCAGAGCTTGCACCCGGCCCCGCACCAGAGGCCCTGCATGATGCTATGAAGTTCAATTGGACGCCCGGCAAGATATGCATCTCCTTAGCGCTGTTCATATTTGCTGGTCTGCTGGAGATCGGCGGCGGCTGGCTGGTGTGGCAGACCATCAGGTGCTTGCCTGCAGCCTCCTTGCCTGCCACCACCACAGCGTGCGCAGGCGAAATTGCATGCCCTGCACGAACTCGCTTCACATGTGCCTGACGCGGACCTTTGCAGCACACCTATGTGGTCATCCTGAGTCCGTTCGTCTGTGTGAACAGACTGCCTCAGCGAGCAAGCTGTGTTGCGTTGCCCACCGCAGGGAGCGCAAGCCCTGGTGGCTGGCCGTCCTCGGCAGCCTGGTGCTGGTCGGCTACGGCTTCGCGCCGACGCTTCAGCCGCCAGACAGCTTTGGCCGCATCTACGCCGTTTATGGTGGCTTCTTCATCGTGCTGTCCTACCTGTGGGGCTGGGCGGTGGACAAGGACCGGCCTGATGTGGGTGGGTCGCTCACTTTGCTGCCGTTTGGATCACTGGGGAGGTGGACGCAGCCAGCTTGGGCAGATCCTGGAGACGCCTGATCTGGCACCAGGTTCAGCAAGAGGGCAAGCCGCCGAAATAGCGGCAGCGCACATATGGGCGTATGCCGCCCTTGGTGTTGCAATCTGCACATCACAAGCTTCGATTCAATGAAACCATCTTCTGCCACACAGACTCCTCCTCGCATGACCACAGGTGACTGGATAGGTACTGGCATCGCGCTGGCGGGCGTAACTCTGGCTTGGTTCTATCCGCGGTGAGGGCTGGTTGAGATGGCAGCTCCGTAGAATGCCCTCGGCCTGGACGCGCTGCGCACTTAGTGCAGCCAAGGCAGCTGCGGGGCTCTCTTGCGCGTCGTTTGTTGGCGTGGCGTGCAATAGATCAGCAGACGCCGGGAGACGCCCACAACGTGTTAAGATATGCAGCTTTTGTTTGTACACCTAGCTGTGGTCTGATATATTTTGTATTCTGATGTCTATCGCTTGTGGTTTGGCCGCTCTGGTCAACTATATCGTGTAGAGCGGCGCGGGCGTCCTTGCCGCCACGATATGTTCGTGCTTTTCTTGTTGGCAGGTTGATGTCGCATTGTTGCTGTAAGGTATCTTGAGTTCGGAAACAAGAGAAGTGGCCGTGCTGCGTGCCTGTTCAGTGCAGTCGTACTGATGAGCAGAGCCAGTCAGCATCCTGATCATCGGCACGTGCGATTGCACGCAAGGCTGCCAAGCTTGATCCCACTTGCGTAGCTCCGAGATCCATCACGCACGTACAATTGGCTACCATATCAGTCGGCTGGCTGAGCAACAACGCCGCAGTACAGCATCTGACTGTTCATCGGTACATTTCTGTCCACTGACAGAAGCGTCGTGCAAACCGGATCGGTATCAGCGGCATTAAGATTTCTCTCACAACCGTGACTGGCAGCCGTCACTTGGGCGCAGCGTCCGTCAGCGGTCGCAGCAACAGCAGCTGCAAGATTGGTCAGGCAGGGGACTTTGCCCCAGCGACGACCAGCAGCTGGGCCATGGACTGGTAGAGACGCTTCCAACAGCTCTCGAGGTCCTAGGAATGCTCTGAGCTTCGGGTTTGCGGAGGCGACTGCACCATGGGCTGCGCATCTTCAAAGTCAGCTACGCTTGATGAACAGCAGGTGCGTCTCCAAGCCCCTGCAGACGCATGTCTATCAAGCTTGCTCAATTGAGGATAAGGCTCTCCTGGGTCGCCCGTGGCGTCGAAACGACCCCACAGAAAGTGTCGTCATCCAGCCATGTCGACGGCGCCGTGTGCGCGTGGTCAGCATTGCTGATCATCAGACCATTGCACTTGGCCTGGCCACGTGTCGAACACACCAAATCGGCTTTGGACACCTCAATTGTATGTTTCGCACCGCCTGCAGGCGCCCTCCACCGCCGCAAAGTCGCATGCTACGCAGTCCATTGCCGACGGCGGCACCGCCAGCGCCGTTGCTGGCACAGCACCAGATCGGCAGATGCCTGCGGCCGCACGCACGCAAGCCACTGACAAGCCAGCAGCGGCATCGGTGGATGCACAGGAGAAGGCCTTTGCCGGACCGGTCGATGCGCCAAAGGCTGCCGAAGACGATGGCAACATTGTGAACCTCGCCATCATGACCAACGGTGAGTTCTTAGAGGGTGTGTCAACAGGCTTTAGGCACCAAATGCCGCCGCTGAGACTCTGGGAAATGGCAGGCCTCACTGTTATTACTCGCGCTGTGGCCGTCTTGCATCCACATCCGTGCGCCGTTGTGCCTGTGCGGGCGCTCATTCCGCCGGTGGCTGGAGCTCCTGTGAATGCGAGTCGAGCTCTGCCAGTTCTCAATGCAGAAGTGCAACTGTTTTGCAGGGCACTGCGAGCTACAGTCGTCGGTGGGGCGGACCGCCTTCAAGGGCCTTGCCGATTTTGAGGACTCTGAGCGGCAGGTGGCCACGAGGA
>JAABUW010007296.1_pt1 | contig 13373 bp, 13 predicted proteins | sample 5560081 | NCBI WGS metagenome assembly JAABUW01 (sample SAMN10711882, study PRJNA513363) | rock metagenome | isolation source: Antarctica rocks | place: Antarctica: Victoria Land, Knobhead sud
ATTAGTATCCCATATTGATGATATCCATACTGACCTCATCGCAGGCTTCTCTCTCACAGCCTTGTAGACATCTACGTCGGCTCCGAATCCACCCATTGGATCGTGCACGAAAAGCTCCTGTGTCACCACTCCCCCTTCTTCGCGCGCACATTCTACAACAACAAGAATGAAAGCGCCTCTTCCAAGACTTTCGGCATCGAGGACTCCGACGACCTGCCATTCGAACTTTTGGTGGGCTGGCTCTACTCCAAAGCCCTGCGCTATCCTGAAGATGAGAAAGACATCGGTCCGCTTCTGGATCTATATTTCTTGGCCGAGAAGTTCGAAATGGAAAAGCTGGGCGAAGATGTCACAGAGACTGTGCGCGCATTCTATCACAGCCATGAGTCCTACCCTGCGTTGCGAAGGGTACAGTATGTTTACGCGAATACTGAGGAAGATAACGTTATGAGGGAGATGATGGTCAGCAGCGTGGCTCGGTATCTAACACTGTCGAATTCGATGCCGCCACAGTGGGAAAGAGCGCTGAAGAAAAATGGACAGATGGCGGTGGATATCATTAGGAGTATCCAGCAGTGGCACTTGGAGTCGAGGGCTGTCCCGGATGCCAGGGATGCCAGCCAGGACCGGGGTCGAAGAGTCGGATTCAGCGGAGTAGATGAGGAGAGTTCGCTGGGATCCATCAAAGAAGAAGACGCCGAGGATAAGACCAATGGGCATTCTTAGGATCATTCACAAGGTTTTTCTCATTGTTTCAAATATTTTGGCCATCTAATACAGTCCTTGTATGCCTAGATCTACTTCTTTTGATAGTCACTTTCCCCTAGGATATCATAATATTATTCATCTTCATCGCTGCAAGCATGTCTCTTCGAATGCGCTTCAATGTTATAGTAAAGCCGAGCCAGCGACCTTGACATTCATGGAGGCATTGCAGCAGACGTACCTGAGAAATACATGCCTGAAGCACTACCTCCTCAGCCTTGGATCTCTACTAGCATCATTAAGAGGCGCCTGAGCAACAGCCGGCGACCCAGCACCACTACTCCCAGCCCCCAGCCCCGCCTCCCTAGTAATCCTCTCCCTCGCCGCATAGAACTTCCCCAAGCTCGCCGGCGTCCCCCTAGCATAAGCATCCAGCTTCGCCGCCGTCTCCTTCGCCACCGAGCTATGGCTCTGCGCCGGAACAAACAGTGACGAAGGCGGTTCGACCCTCAGAGTACGTGCGTCAGGAGGCTTGGCCATGCCTGGGCGGAATCTTGCGCGCATCATTTTGAGTTTCGGCTGGGTTATTGTGGGAGCGGATGCATGGTTGCGCGGGAAGCCAGATGAGTCGTCGATGTCGGGGTCGTCGAGTTCATCTTGTTCGATGAGGGCTTGGGTGATGATTTCGGTTCTGTGGGCGCGGGGGTGAGAGGGGTGAGTATTGAGAGTGAATGTGGTCGTACTTTATAGCCTTTTGGGCTTGCTCGAGGTTCCGGATAATGATCTCCAGCCGCTCTGAGCGGGAGAGGCGTTCATCATAGGTGGTACTGATGGACGTGAGTGGCGTAAGTGCAATGCTAGATATTTAGGGATTACTGACTTTGGCAGGGGCTGTAGAAGAAGAGAATTCAGATGATTCTACTACTGATTAGATATGGAGGGATGCATTTGCAAAAGCCAATATCGGACAGAGAACATATGTCTTACATTATCAGGAGACATCACATTTACGCGCCTCACACATACTTAACAAGGCATCCATCGCAATGCTGCCTTTTTGGATTGGGGTTGGAACATGTACTTTAGGCTTGGCAATGGCATCCCTACAGTCACGTGTCCGGGAGCCGCCAACGCGTCAACTTGATAGCCGCGTCACTTCACTTCCAGTCCATTACATATTCACTGCTTTATTAGTGCCTCTTGCAGGCAGCGTCTTATCTGAAATGACTCGCTTACCCGTAGCGATACCATTCTATCCGTCCTTCTATTCGAGGTCCGTGGATCATGCTCTCGAACTTGATGCTACACAAAGACTGACGTGTTGAAGATGGCCTCACGAATCCTTACACTGCCCAATGAGGTTCAGCATCTGATTGTGGCGCGAGTAAGTGTTCGCCTTCCTGCAGCCCAGGAACAACCTTATCGCAACGATCCGTTCGTTGTCGCGTTCGAAATGGATATCTCACCCTCTTATGTGCAAAGCACGCCCAATACTTTCTATCTGTGAAACACACACTATCTGGATGGGATCTTGTCAAAATATTCAGGAAATGTAAAAACCGTGAGCTAACGTCTAGCCTTCTAGGTTCCGCACCCTGCAGACCTGAAAGCCCTCTGCTTGGTCTCAAAACACGTCTCAGCCATAGCAACGCAGTTTCTGTACCGAGATCTCGTATTGCCGTACAGCGACACAGACAAAGACTGGATTGACCTCCGTTATCTCCTAGAAAGTAGAGGCCTGCAACATGTGCGGACTCTTACCGTTGACTCCAGTAACGTCAATACATACGGCTTTTGCAAGCCTCTAGACCAGCTCCTCCCGAGGCTTCCACTGAAGTCTTTGACGCAATTTCGGTATGGCCCGCTTGGTCAGCCAACGGACGAGGGATTGCGATATCTTCTTCACCACCAAGATAAACTCACCAATCTCCAGCTTGATTTCTCACTCATGGCGCCCTCACTCCAAGAATTGATCCGCGAGGAGGGACCCGCAATCCGCTCGCTGAAGTCTCTCACTGAGCTTGACCTGACTCTTGGAGATGAAAGAGACACATCGGCGGAAAAATACAGCGAGCTGATTGATATGATAGAGAGTGCCAGGTTAAAGAAGGTGTCTTTGTTCGCCGATATTAATGGTTATTGGAATACAGACACCGGAAAGGAATTGATGGAGCGTATATTGAAAAGGTCGTTGTCCACATCTCTGACGCACATCAGTCTCTCCAACGTGTGCCTTCCGCAGTCCAACAGACAACACCTTGAGCTCGATAATTGCTATTCGCTATCGCACCTCGAGATTCTCGAATGCACCAATGTCGCCTCTTTACTTGATGTGTTTCGCCAGCCAATCCTGAAATCGTTCGTTCTCCGGTTTCGCCCGGTGTGGGGCCCGGACAGCGAGGACTTGGAGGCAGCAATTGTATTCTTGCAACGATTTGGGTCGTTGAATCGCCTTATAATGAGCAGCGAAGCTAGCGTTGCCTCACACGAAAACCTCGTCGCCATTGCACGCTCTATTGCAAGCCATGCGAAAAGCCTTTCAAGCCTGGTTATCAATCTCGACGGGAACGATATTTCATGGAATCATCTATCAAAGCTTCTATTGCACTGTAAGAACTTGTCCCAGCTGGTGATGCCTGCGCATTCGGAGGACCTAGTGAACCAATGCCATGTAAGTCCAGGTGATTTCTACGTACGTCGCGATGATTTGATCGGTGTGCACCTTCTGCATAATCCTAGTTTAGGTTACATTGCGGGATGTTCTCCACTTGCGTTCTTCTTCGGAGAATGCCGGCATCGACTTAACAATGAAAGTATGTGTATAGCTAATCTTTTTTCGAGCAGGTCCTTGTTTCCGGCTTGCCTCGACTGGTAATGCTGAATATAATAAATCTTGAACGACATAATGAACCCGAGAGATGGGGAGGAGATAGCAAACCAAGCACACATACAATCACGTCTATCGCTGAGGGTTTGTTCGACAGAATCCCGCAAACAGCAAGCCTTTCCTTACTTGCATTCGGGGAAGCTTACCAATACGAAGATCGACTGGAAAGAGTTTCACATTCGGACCAATGCAAGCGATGGTGCTTCTTCCGCCATCTAGTACGTGACCCGAAAATGATCGGTTTGAAAAAGGCGATCCCAATACAAATCCCTATCGATCAGGCGAAGTACGTCGAGTCGAGATCTGATCTGCTCGACTACAAGTTCCCATACTTTCCTGAAGTATAAGAGAAATGTCTGGTGGGAAAGAACGCGGTGTCACAGCTGGCATCCTTGCGGATGATCCACAGCGAGCGTCTTAAGGCTGTCCTTAGGTTGAAGCGCCTGCAAGCACTGGAGTTGTCGAAAATGCAAGAATGCTTACACCACGGTGATCCACTAACATCGTGACACTGTGGTAATAAAAACTTCATCTTGCAAAGAATAAGAGGTCGAGAGTGTGCCTATGATGTTCTAGCAACCGGGCCGTGACAACTGCCCGCTAGCGAAAAGTGCATGACCAGCCATGCCTCGGTGAGAAAAGTAAAGTATCTATTATCTCATTGTGTTTAACCTCCTGTCGTTCTCAAAGATAATGCAATAACCTCCAGTCCTTCTCAACAACATTGCAGCCAGCGAGTAAATACCACGGCTACCTCACCAAAGCATCTTGCCATCATGTCTGTAACCATTCCATAATCCTTGATGAAACAAAGACCACGATCCTACTAATTAGCCTCCAACATCATCCAAGCACAGTATCACGGAGCACCGATATCTTTGCATCATATCGTGTAGTATCTACAAAACACTCCAACCTCGCAGCGCTCAAATAGCCACAATCCACCCTGGTCACCAACCCCATCCCCCCCCCCCCCCTTCGCACCTCTCCTCCAAACACACTCTCGCAGCTCACTTCCCCTCCTACCAAAACCCCATCGCCATTCCAACGCCTGGCCAACAACGACCCCTTAATCTCTCCTCGATCATGGTGCAGACACAGCGGATCACGCTCGATCCCCAAACTTCCAGCACCACCCCCCCCCTTCCCCCCTTGATCGCTCAAACAAATCTTCTTCCCGCCGCTAGTGACACCTGATTCCATTCCTTCCTTACTCCATCCAAACCCGAAGAGTTGGAGCTCATATCATCGAAATCTTCAATCACGAACGATTTTCGTACGCAGCGACGTCCATTCCTGTCTTTCGGATTCGGGACGCGATATGCTGTGTTACTAGCTGCCTGAGGGCTTGAATACTTGTTGTATTGAAGCTTGTTGGGGGAAGAGAGGGGTCGGCGACGAGGGGTCGGGGGAGGACGGCGGGGATTGATGGATGGAGAGGTCAACTGTATCTCTGTGACGGGCGTACTTGTTCGTTGAAACCGAAAGCGTATGGTGTGGCCAAGGACGAGGGGGAAAATACAAGTTCAAAGTTGAAGTTGTATGGGACATAGCTAGGGAGATGCACAAAGAAGCAAGGGCAGACTCTGCCCTCAGTACACTATTTACAAACGAAGTATATAGCACATATCCCCCTAGCCTGGTCCACAATAGTCAGTACGAACTGTGCTCCAGAGGCACGACAGGATGTCAAAGTACATCAGACTTCGCGCTCCTGTATAGGATGCTGCATCCGCCATAGATGCTCGCTGGACTTTTCCTCCTCTTGCTGGATATCAACGACAGATGATGCCCCAATCATGCCTCGGCGTTGAGAATGCACCGAAGGGCGCAGCTCAATCGGCATGTGCTTGCCCACACAGAAGTTGACCGCCTACCTGCTCACCTTCTGATAAAACAGGATATACGCAACCTTGTTATCCTTGACCGCCGGCCTCCCCACCGGCGTCATCTTCCCCGACGACTGCTGCGTAGGCGTCGCACTCCCATTAACAATCCCCGACCACTTCTTTCCCGCATTCGCCGTGCCATTGACCTGGCTCCAGCCCTTATCGAACAGCGTCTCCTCTCCGTCCTCGTCGAGCTGATCATACACGTTCCCAACACCGTTGGTGTTCTGATCTCTCTTATGCTGCTCCAACGCGGCTGCTAGCACTTTCGGATCCTCTTCGCTGCCCCCCTCAGCCACATCGTCGCTGCGTACACGCCTGATGACGGTATCGTCGAGTCGCACCCACTCGCGGCCGTCCTGCCTGCGCACGTCGACGGTGTAGTGCCCGCCGCTGGCGTTCTTACCATGGTGGTACACGACGCTGATGAGGCGGTACTTGGGCAGGCCGCCGTGAGCGAGGAGCCCACCGCGCTTGTGCTGGGGAAAGACCTCCTTGGGGATTTCGAGGTCGAGAGGGTACCCGACCTTCTTCCAGATCTTCTGCGTGCCACCAGTGTTGTCGTACTGGAAGCGTTTAAGGTGCAGGATCAGCACTTGAGGAAGGGTCTCGATGGTTACCTGCTTTGTGGCGTTGCTGCCCGGGCCGCGGGGAGAGTTGAATTCCCCGTGGAGGGTCTCGGAGCGCGTTAGTCCCTTCAATGCGTCGATGATGTTGGTCACGTTCGGACCGCCGATGTCGAGCTGGAGTGGCTGATAAGGTTCCAATGTGACTGAGTTTTTCATGCCAGGAACGCGGAGTTCGGACCGGATTTTGCCGCCGAAAATCTTCGTGATGGGGGACTCGGTAGTTATGGCACCAGAGGAGCGTGTGATGGCTGCCTTTTGCTTGCGGCCCACTTCGAGCCATTCGTCCGCGGTTGCTGCAGATGGACCAGATGCTTCGCTCACGCTGGGGAGGACCCCATTCGTTGGCGTAGAAGCGCCGGATGTGGAGGGCTGGAGCTTCATTGCGCGACTACATTCGTCGTGCATCTCCTCTAGAATGAAGCCTAAGAATTCCTCTGCGTCTTGCTGATGGCCACGCTGCCCTGAGAATTAGCAATTACGTGGCACATAAAAAGGCTTTAACATACCCTCATGGACGAGAACCGTGGCAAATGCCTGATGACTTCATACACAAACTCAGGGATAAAAGCGTCACCGTATTGCTCAAGCTCGTTGTCCTTCAACCGCATTCGAAGCTTTTCAACAGATAGCGCGGAGTCAATGACTTGAAATTCGCGCATAAACATGATCATAGCGTCCATCAACGGAGTATCGCTCTTGAAGCTATGTGCAGCTCGTTTTCCAACTTGGTCAAGGAAGGTATAGAATGGCACACAAAACACTAAAACCTGGAGTATCTGGGGTTGCCCATTAGCTGAGAAAGTAGCTCACCGGCCTATTCTGGACTTACTGAATTCATATAGCACATGTTTCCGGTATTAACAAGACCTCGAGGCTCCAAGAAAGCAAGCTTGCTGATTTCCCTTGCTTCAGCAACGTTGTACGAGCCCAAAGCTTCGGACAAGGAGGGGGTCTTTGTATTCGTAACACCGTTCGTTTGAGTCACAACGTTGGCTTCTGCCGCCGCAATCGTAGATTTAGTCGGTGCCATCGTCCTGACCAGATCAGCCCATGACTTAGGAGCTTCTTTCTTCGGTGGAGATGTTGTGGGCGTAGTCTGCTCCGTAATCATAGTGGAGTTTCCTGCTTTGGCTTGGGCAGCAGCATCCACGGCATCCGCGAGATGATCTGCATTGGAAGCCTTGAATCCTGCAGCTTTACCACTTTCAGAAGTAGTGCTGGCCGGCGCATGCTTTGATGGCCGTGATGGCAGAGGTATATTGGGGATTGCGGGTACGATTGTTGAGACCGAAGCCATTGAGCGATGGGCGCTTTTGTTCGGCTGACTTGGCTGTTGTCGAGGCGTCGGAGCGGCTGCGGAAGACGGTGTAGTTGGTTGTGTGGAGTCAGTGTCGGAAGGGTCGTAGGAGGTGCTCGGAGTCTCGAGTATCGAAGGTGCTGAAGTGGGTTCGGCAGATGTCAAGGTTTCCTCGAGGCGTTGTGGTGTCTCTTGCGGGGCGTTTTCGGGAACGAGGACAGGGTCTTCACGAGATGGGAGTTCCACAGGGGCGCTGGATGATTGAGGAGCAGGCCTTTTACGACGCCGCCTAGGCCCTCTTGAGGGGAAGGAGCCTTCTGAAAACGAGTACCAAGGTAACTAGGATAGGTCAACAGGTAATTCCTAGACAACGTGGACATGCTAGACTGACCGGAGGGTAGAATGGCATGCGATGCATTGACGCTGGTGGAGGCGGGGGAGTAGAAATTTGTGGATGAGATACTTGGTTGTGATCGGGAGCTGGGACATTAAGAGACGTATTGGAGGGAGCCGGTGAGACCACGCCCTGATGTGAATGGATTGAGGGAGTTGACGAAGGATGCTGTGGTATCTGTGGACGGTGCTGCAAAGGCGTCGGGTTGCGGTGTGGGATAGGATAGGGCGCATTGTTAACCATGGGTGGATAGTGCTGGTAGGGTCGAGGAACGGGCATCCCCATGTGTTGATAAGGCGGAGGATACCATTGTTGCGGGAAGGGTTGTGGAGGATAGGGATGCTGATAGGCTTGATAGTACTGAGGTGGATGTGACTGTGGATGAATGTAATTCATTTCATGCTGCCGCCTTGGAATTGCTGGCTGCAGCGGAATATGGGTGTTCATGCCGCGCGATCCCTCCCACCCAGCCGGCGTTGTTGAGCCTTCTCGAAGTGCGGTACGATTGAATCAGGTATCCATGCTTGAACGACGCGAAAGATGATATCTCAGAGGTCGTCGACGACTCGGAGCTTGTTAATGTGCTAGGCAGTTAGGGCCCGGGGGAAAAGGAGATTTGTTCTCTGGTAGGATCAACCTACAACAGTCAATACGTGTGCACAACCTTCAGCTTCGCGGCTCTTACAGTGTTTGGCTCAAGTATGATGAGTAGGACGGTTGAAGTGAGGATGATGGTGGGTGGACAAGTTTGTGGAGAGCGCTGCCAAATCATGTTGTGTTACGGCGCTGAAAACAAGTGATGCCCGCATCTGGCCTTGGCATCTCATATATCCTATGCGCTTGGGTACGTTCGAGTCACCAACCATCTGGTGCTAAGGTACTTACCAACTCACGCCTGGGATCACCCGGTGAATCGAAGGTCTATGTTGTTTGATGACAGGGCTCAAATACAAAATTTATTGACTACACTCCCGTCTAGATAGAGACCTTGATTATACAGACCTCGATTACCATGTCCAGCTCGATTCCTCCATTGGCCACCTCTAAGAACTCCAATCCACCTTCTCAAGCACCCTCTCCTTCGCAGTCTCAGCCTAGCTCCTCCATCTCCTTCGACAATCATCCGCAAAGGCGAAGCGGTGGTCCTGGTAGCTTCGGCGCCGGCGCTGCATCCCGTAATTCAGCATCCACTGCCAGGAACAACCAGTCGCTTCGAAAGCCCCACAAGGGCCAGAGGCGCCCGAGGCTTGCGGATGAGGATGCTGCTGCTGAATCCGTATGCTCTTTTCATGCCATGTGCTTCAGAAAGCGAAGAAAGCCCGCTGATGCACCTACTCACAGGCTGCCATGCAGTCTACAAGTAGCAGAAAGGGACGAACCTCGATCACGCACCTGATGAACTTTACGCTACCTCCTCGCCCTCAGATCCATCAGCAAAATCAATATGGCCGCAGTACAAGACGGAACCCTTCATGGGGCCTTGGCTCCGGCTATCACGCTGCGGACAAAGCAAGGTAGAGCATTACTGATCCAGTGGTATTACCATACTTATTGGACCTAGATATATCCATGCCAATTACCGCTTTCTAGTTGACCCCAGAGGTGACTACCGAGCCCAAGCCATCGACGCGGATGTTCATTTGGACTGGAACAATGTCCTACAGATTCTGGTTTCGGCCCAATCTCAGCTGACTAATTGCCCAATCTGTTTATCAACGCCAATCGCACCACGTATGGCGAAGTGCGGCCACATCTTTTGTCTACCTTGCCTTATCCGATATATGCATTCGACCGATGACACCAATCATGTACCGGAAAAGAAGGCAAGATGGAAGAAATGCCCCATCTGTTGGGACAGTGTGTATATATCCGAAACAAGGCCTGTGAGATGGTTTACTGGTCAGGAGGGGGAAGCACCACGCGAGGGCACCGACGTCGTACTACGACTAATCGCACGGCAACCGGGAAGTACACTTGCGCTGCCGCGTGATGGAGCTGACTCGATGGATAAGCAAGAGGACATTCCTTGGTATTTTGCCGCAGAAGTGGCGGATTATGCAAGGATTATGAAGGGTAGCGAGGAGTATATGGCCGAGCAATACGATCAAGAAATTGCAGAGCTACAGGTCCAAGAGAAGGAGGATGAGCTAATGTTTGGCGAGGAAACTCAGTGGACGAAGAAAGCAGTTTCAGCAATCCGCGAAGCAAAGGAAAGACTGAACGGCATAGGCAACCCCCCAAGCGCGCCGAAACAGCCTCCCGAGAAGAAGGCAAAACGGCCGCTCATCAAATTTCACGCCAGCAGTCAGCAGGTGCCTGAACATTACATGATTCAGCATGCTGCCAGATCAGGTCAGTCTTCGCCAGCCCTCGCCGTTCAGATTCCGTCACCTCCACATGCCCAAGAGGCTACAACGTTCGTGCACGGCGTCCCGTTAGAGCAGGCCAGCAGTGACGGAGGTAGCCGTATCCCTAAATCGGAGAGCAGGATCTCTTCAGACTCGGCATCGGCGAGGCCACATTCCCAGCATCATGGGAACACCGACTCTACCTTTTACTTCTACGAGGCTTTACTCCACTACTATCTTTCACCCTTGGACATACGCATTCTCAAAGCTGCATTCGGCGACTTCGCCTCCTTTCCTTCCACAATCCTTCCACGTGTAGAGCGCGTCTCGACCGGACACATCGTTGACGACGACCTGCGCAAACGGGCCAAATATCTCGCCCATCTCCCCCACGGCTGCGAAGTCGGTTTCCTCGAATGCGACTGGACCGACGTCGTGGTCCCGGAAGTCCTGCAAGGCTTCGAAGCCGAGATCGGGCGGCGAAGAAAGAAGAACCAGGAGAAGGAACTCCGCGAAGAGAAAGAACGCTTAAGGGCCGAGAAAGTCGAAGACGAGCAGCGCTGGGCGTCCGCGCGTCGAAGGCGACCGACACCTCCAAGCGAGTTGGCGTCCGAAGCTGACTTCCAGCCTTTGCCTCGACTTGAGGAGAGCTCCGAGGTTCCCTCTTCCTGGGAGGGCGAGGGCACATCATCATCATCGCCACCTTGGCCTTCCTCGTCGCGCCAGCAGAACGGTTCCGCGTTCGCGTCGCTGGCTTCGCCGTCGACGAGCCCTGCGGCTACGAGGACGGTATGGGGTACCGCAGCTATAGCGCCAGGATCACCTGTTTTGCCGCCTGTGCGACTTTCCAATGAGCAGACCGAGGACGATGGTTGGCTCCAGGATTGGGAGAAGGACCTGCTGCAGGAAGATGAGCTGCTGGCGCGGTATCAGGTTCATGCGATTGACGCTGGTGAGGGCCCGAAGGCTGGAGCACCGATCAGTGGCAAGAAGAAAAAGAATAAGAAGATCACGCTGATGACGACGAACGGGCGGCGGGCCGCATGAGAATCGTTATGGTTTACTATTCATTCATAGTCATGGGCTTTTCAAAGGCTTGAAGCCATTACGAATGTATAGAGCTCGCCATTACTGCTACCTGGATCCCTGGAAACTAGAGGGAAGAATTTCTGCAGGAGCATGGGCTGCCGCGGCGGGTTCAGTCCCACCATCGTGATGGTGACAGGGGCTCGAAGGCTGCAGCGCCGACGAGTACCAAATGAAGAGAAAGAAGAACACACTCCTAACGGCGAACGGGCGCACGGGGCTGCATAAAGATTCTTGACTAGATCTCCTTTTCCAACTCAGAGAAGAGCACGGCGAAAGGTTACGTATTGCATATACTCATGCCCACAAACCTCACCGTCATCGCGCCTTTCGAGCATGCACGGGAAAAGGAAGCTATCTCTACCAGCTCCGATCAAAACAGACGCTTCCTCTCTGTGTCAGTGTCGTTAAGCTGCATGGCTCAGATCAACCCGTGAATCCATGGCGATGTACCAGCAAACACATATGAGGTAAAGTAGATGGTTAGTCATCATCGTGGCTTTCGCAACCAAGCAAACACTATATCCACCACAGCACACACTTCTCTGCGCCAGTGTCTCCATCTTCGTCATAGCATTCAGCCAGCTGTCCATCACGGCATGGCTCCTGACTCCCAACGCCCATCCCCAGTAAATCCCTCCCAGCGAGTCCTTTTACCACAAACCGAACATATACGCAATACCACTCATCATCACCATTCCCCCCTATCTATTACTCATACATCTAATCACGTCTCTCGCTCTCTTAGTCAAGTCGTAAAAGATATCCAGTGTCATATTGAAAAGTGACCACGCAATTCGTCTGCGTCACCAATGACCCGGCAAAGCAAGCACAGGCAACTGACTCCCCTTGAGTGATGGATCTATATAAAACAGCATGTCTTTCGTATCCACATCTCGCTTGCTTTTCATTCTCCATCCGCAGACCCCACTCGCTATCGCTCGCCCCAAAGAGAAAAGGAAAACGGGAGACCAGAATCGAGAAACCCCAGTCGCACCTACAGCAGCAGCCCACGACAGATAAGGAGAGGTGCACCTTGCTCCCAGGTACAAAGATCCGATATACAGGCCACGACGGCTTCCCGCACCCGCTTCAGCTTCAGGGGTAGCCTCCGTCTGCGAAGACTGGCAAGGCAGGCTATGCGCCCGCTGCGTCGCTGGATCCGGACATTGCTCGGTGTGGCGTTGGTGCTGCTGCTTGAGGTGCTGAAGTAAAAGCTACAGAAAAAAAAAATTTATAAACCATGCCGGGGATTTTCACCAAAGTTGTGAAGAGGATGAATGACGCGGTGGACTACCACGCTGAGTATGTCGCTGACGTCGAGGCTGGGAGGAGGGACAAGATGGGGAGGAAGACGGAGGCGTGGCATGAGCGGGAGAGGGAGGAGGAGGAGAGGAGAAGGAGAAGGAGGCACAAGCATCGGAGACATCGAGGGGATGGGGAGGAGCGGGGGGAGAGGGGAGGGGCGGAGATGTCTGGTGGGTTGGGGGAGGGGGAGGGTGCAGCACAAGGGGCCGAGATGTCGGGTGGGTTGGGGGGAGGGGAGGGTGCAGTAGCAGGAGGCGAGGCTGTGGCGCCGAGAGCGGAGAACCCCTTTGCGGATCCAAATCCTAGGGGAGAAGAGCGGGATGGGCATCGTCGACATCGGAGCCGCCATGGCCACGAACACCATAGGAGACATGGCAGCAGAGACCGAGGTGGTGAGAGCCATGGCCACGGACACAATGAGAGACATGGCAGCAGAGACCGAGGTGGAGAGGGCCATGGCCATAGGAGGCGCCCCCGCGACAATAGCAATAACGACGATGCCGGAGTCGAGATCTTGGAGCCTGGGAACGGTCCGCTGGGTCGAGAGCTGCCACTTGAGCCGCCGGGTCAAGGTCCCCGCAACCAAGGTCCACGCAACCAGGGCCCACCGCGCAACCAAGGTCCACCACGCACACAGGGCCCACCACGCACCCGAGGCCCCCAACGCCAGCGCACGAAATGGGTAGACAAGCGAACAGGTCGGTCGGTATCGCCGCCTAAGGTGGAGATGCGGCCCTGGCTCAAGAAGCTGCTTGGGAAACCGCCCGCGAAGCAAGGCACAGGGGGGATGCCCGAAGGGTTGAATGGTCCAGGGTACGGTAGGGGTGATC
>JAABUW010007297.1_pt1 | contig 13373 bp, 16 predicted proteins | sample 5560081 | NCBI WGS metagenome assembly JAABUW01 (sample SAMN10711882, study PRJNA513363) | rock metagenome | isolation source: Antarctica rocks | place: Antarctica: Victoria Land, Knobhead sud
TTGGCTCCTGCTCCAGAAGGCAAAGCCTGACCAGCAGACTTACCAGCCCCAACAACACCTGCACAGCATCACTCTTAGTGCCAATTTGGATGTTGAAAAATCTGTTACATGCTTTCAATGATAAGCACAGATGCTGATTCCTGTTGTGATGCTGCTTGTGAGAATGTGGAACGTGCATCAGGCAGCTGCAAAGCCATGTAGCCATGTGTGTTTGTTTGATCCAGTCCCCCATCTGGCTGAAGACCTATTTGCAGGTCAAGCTGCTGAAGCAACATTAGTTGTGTCAGGTGCAGACCCCAGGGATCATGCTGCATCCCAGAAATCACACTGCACCCCAGAGATCATGCTGCATGATGCACCTGCTTTGTACTCAGGAAGAACATCTGCAACGGAGTTGACTGATGACCAATATGGGGCATAGGTGCCAACTCACAGGCTGCCTTAAAGCACATTTTGTGTGTGGCATTGCAGCCCAAAGGCAACTTCCATGCACCTTCCACCTGATGCTGATCAAATGGACATTGCCCAGCGCAGCATACAGTGCCACAGAATGCATCAAGCTTCTAGAGGCAGGCATGCTCACCGGGTGGTGATGGCTTGGATGTGGCGGCTGAGAGTGCATGAGCCGGTGAGGAGGCGTCAGTGAAGGAGCTGGCCAGGTCGATCTTGGCCACCCCCACAGGGCGGGAGGGGTGTTTCAGCCCAAACCGCTGCAGAGCTCCTGCAATGGGATCCTTGCCTGCTGGTGCTGCTGCTGCAGCTGGAGGGTTAGCAGCAGTTGCCTTGGACTCTACCTGCTTACCCTGCGTCAAGACAATTCTGTTGTGGCAAGCCTGCTGTGCAGGAGATGTGGTCAGTTGTGGTAGCCTAGGTACACATGATGTGTGGCATCGGTATCAATCTAGTTTGAATTAGGATCCAGGAAATTCAACATGTCTGTACATGGCAAATGCATGTCATGCTGCAACAGGCTGCTGTTTCATTGTGCATGTATTCTAGCTGTGGAGACATGCAGTGACAGCACACCGTACATCACCTCTATATCCATGTGTACATCATTCTGCTGCTCTACCTCCTTCAGACTTGCCATCTCCACTGCTGCATCTGCAGTATCAAGTGCAAAAGCATCATCTGCCATGTGAGCCTGCTCCTCTTCCTCCTGCTGTACAGCCTTCCCTCCTTGCCTGACTGTGCTGCCATCCCCGGCCTTGCTCTGCTGCTTAGCAACCCTGCCAGCATCTGCCTCAGCTTCCTGCTCAGCTGCTGCATCAGCTTCAAGGTGAACTTCCAGCTTCTCCTCTGGCTGCTGCTTCTTGTCTGCACGAGATTTCTTGGTCGGTTGCTGCTGGTCCTTCTGTGGAGAGCTTCTGGCCTGCCTCTTAGTCATAGCAGGTTTTTTGTCCTTGGCGCCAGCCTTGTCTGATTTGGCAACATCACCATGTGACTGCTGATCTGGCCATGAGTCATGCCCACCTGATTCCAGCACTGCATCAGAGGCTGCAGGGACCGATGGTGAGTCCTGCTCTGGCTTGGCAGCCCCACTCATCCAGTAGGGCTGTGACTTGGTACGCGGGCGGGAAGGCCTGCTGTTGGTGGATGACGGCCCATCAGTCACTTCAGCAGCTTCACCTGCAGCTGCCTCACCTCTTGCAGCAACAGCCAGTTGCCTCCCCGAGCCTGCCTTTGCTTGGGCATTGTGATCTGTCTGTTCTGCAGGCTGCTTGCCTTGTCTGCTGTACACTGCAGCCTGTTGCCTGGTGCCCTTGCCAGCTGCCTTCACGTCCTTGACGGCAGCCTGCTTGCTGACCTTGGCAGCTGCAGTTTTAGTGGCATCAGCCTTGACGGCTGCTGCTGGAGGCACTGGTGCAGGGGCATGGGGAGCCTGGTTTGCTGCCTCTGCTGCTGTGTCTGTCACGTCAAGCTGATCCACCAGTGCACCAACTGCATCCATTGCTTCTACAGCCTGGGCATGAAAAGGCAGGTCATTGCCGGATGCGCTACCACAGTGCTACCTCAGCTCCAAAACGCTATCATAGGTGAGCGACATTGCGTGTTGCTCGCTGCAATGATCCAGAGCAATCATGTGACCTGTGTCAGCTGGCTGCTGCAGGCTGCCCATGAATGGTGCACATCAGCCAGACGACCCATTGATCAACCAATTCATTAAGCACAGCACACATTGGCATTCCAAGTCATCAGTCTTTTATATGTTGTGATGTTGGCATTGTGAGTGAATGTCGGCATTGTGTGATGCATATGCAGGCCTGCAACGCAATGTGTGTGTACTGCAGCTGCTTGCAGCAGTGATGCTGTGGGAGCAGACTCTGGTTGAGGGGAAAGGTGCACCTGTTTGGCAGGAGTGGCTGAAGAGTCACGGTGGCGGCAGATCTCCTCCAGAGCAGCAATGCGTGCGTCCCTCTGAGCCACCTGCAACATTGCAAGACATATCCAGACTCAGACCAGCAGAATCAAGGCAGATGTCACATAGCATCGACAACACCGTAAAGGTGCACAATGTGTCTTGTGTAAAAGTTGGGACACTAAATATACAGCAGGAAAGGCTGCTGATGCATACTTGCACGTTGTTGCAACTTGGATGCATGTAGTTACAGTGTACATCACCTGACGCTGAGCAGTCCTTAAGTCTGTCTGAGCACTCCTCAAGTCTGTCTGAGCAGTTTGCAGCTTCTCGTGCAACTCCTGGCTGACATCATCTCTCTCCTTGAACCTGTAGAGGGGAAAACATATCTGCGACACTTTGTCCGCAATGCAATGTTTGCAAAGCAGCTGGAGCTGTTTTGACAGCTGTCCTTCTTATCTATCACAGGTGCAATGGGCAAGAGGCATGCTGGCGTGATGATGCATTCATGGTTTGTTTTTGTGCAGTAGGCTTGCCAAGTGACATGAGTGTCAGAGGTATGTTGGTGGTGGCTGGTACCTTGCAGCATGGGCTCTCTGCAAAACTTCCTGGAGGCTCACAATCTCACTTCTGAGGCCCTGCTCTGTGACAGCCGCCTTCTGAGCTGCTGCCATGTGGCGCTCCTGTCATACCATTTATGAATATACGTTTTTTAGTTATATGTCATTGCCTTATGCAGCAGTTGCACTTCTGACTATCGTCTGCTGTCAGGTTCTCTGTTGCAGGTGCAAAGGGACATGCACCAGCCAAGCTGCTGCAGCTGATCTAAGTGGCAGCAAGATGTGTCAGCAGGAAGGGTCAGACAGGCAAAATAGAATGACGCCAAGGACGGTACAGTTTACCTGTGCCAGATCTGTTGCATGCTGCAGTCGTTCCTGTGCCAAGTCAGTCCTTTGAGCTAAGCGCTGCTCAGCAATCTCAGCGCGCTCCCTGGCAGCTGCTGCAACCTGCAACTCAAAATAGCACTCATTTTCATTTCATTTTATAACTTACAGTCTGGGGTGTGGAGCCAGTAATGACTCATCAGACCTCCTGGCTTGAACTCTACGATCATGACACTGGCATTGTGCCTAGTCAGGCAAGCCTAGCAGCTCCAAGCATGTTTCTATCTTTGGCATGCTTTTCTCATTTGTAAGCAAGCTGGCTTCATGCCTGCTTCATGCCTCCATGGCTGCTTGCACACTTATCATCATATCTTGTATCGAGACTCACATTCAGCTTATCATGTCATGATAACTTCATACTTGTTGTTGCGTCACACAATGTATGAGGTGCAAGAGGAAGCCAATATGGGTACAATGTAGACTCTCTTGATGCATTGGTGTGTAAAGAGTCAGGTGTGCAAGCTAAAGACTTGTACCAAGACTGAGCTGGCTTCACAGACACACCTGCTCAGACAGTCTGGCTCTCTCCTCAACAGCAATGTGACGCTGCCCTGCAGCATGAAGTGCTTCCAATGCTGACTTTTCAGCAGCGAAAAGCTTGGCCTCAGACTTTTGCAGCTTAGACTGCGTCTCATGCAGCAAAGCCTCTTTGTCTTGCAAAGAGGCCAGCAGCTCTACCTGCTGAATCTGCAAGGCAAAAGAGAAAGTTACAATGCGGGTGTTGTCCACACAGAGAAGGCGGTTGTTAAAAACTTGGCATACAGCAGCATCCACGGGACGCGATTGACTTTACCTGCAAGCCTGCAGAGCTGGCAGCACTGTCAGTCAGTCTGGTCTCCAGCTGTGCATGTTGAGCACATGCTGCCAGTATCTCTCCATGCAGGCTGTTGCACTGTTCCTGACGCCTGCTGCACTCAGCAGTCAGTGCTTCTATGTGAACCTTCTGATGACCACAATCCTCCTGAACGCTGACAAGTCTGAGTTGCTGAAGCGCTGCTTTTCTCTTCCAGCCATGCAGGTCCAGGTGCGCAGCTGATAGCTCACATGACTTTCCAGCTAGATCGCGCAGCAGGTCTTTGGTATTCTGTAAGTGCACAGCTCATTTGTTACCTTAGCTGCAAGAAACCAGCTATAAAGCAAATTGGTAAATCTGATGGTCCTGCACCTGAGTACTGGATTGTGTCAGGTCTGTATACACGAAATCAGCATGTGCTGCAGCGTAATGAGCCTTTTCTTGCAGCAACACAGCGCTTCTGCTGTCTATAAACTGCAGTTCCTTGCAGTGCTGCACTTCAGTCAAAGCATCACCCAATAGGTCCTGCAGTTCATTTGCTGGACATCAATTCTATATTCTTGAAAGACCTTTGCAAACTGTTTACTTTGATCCTTGCCTGCAGATCTATCTGGCCATACTCCAAGATGGCAAGTTCCGCATCAGTGACCTGCTGTGTCATCGGGGCACACACGTTCCACCCAGGAGGCGACATCACTGCATGGCTACATGCGTAGGCTGCACTGCAGTGCTGGTTGCGCCGTCCGGTGCCAACAGTCGCGCTCACGGTTCGCGTGCGCGGTCATAGCTGTCGTCAACGCTGTTCGGACTAAATGGTTAACACTGATTACTCTGCTCTTCTTCACATTTCCTGCATCTGGAGCCAACGATTTGGCAACAGAAAAGAACACCTTGGAAAGGATCAAGCACGGATGTCTTACACTCACTGCATCTTGTATACATTACTTACATAGACACCGTCCAATGTCAGCAAGGAGGTCTCCAAGGTGCAGACTTGTACAGACAAATCTAACTATCTTATCAATGTTTGCAGCAAACAGTTTGCTTGTATGTGCAGTTGTACACGCTCTGAGGTTGGCCGTGAATACATCTGTGGATTCAATCTCGAACGACCTTCACAGCAAGGTGATTGTCGGTCACATGTGTGTCTGGTCCCATCACATCAGCATGGAAAGGTGATGCCAATCCGGGGCGGTGGATTGCAGCATAAGTGATGATAATATTATGGTATGCCAGTACGGACTCCAGTACTATTTGTAGTACCAGCTAGTCAGTTGAACTTGCAAGCAGATTTACTTCAGAGCACACTCATTGAGTCTTGATTCAATCGCAAGCTTTTTTCAAGATGACGCGTACGCACCCACCAAGCACAACAGTATACCGGCGGTCATGGGTCACACAGTCGTACTGGTTCTGCTGCCTTGCTAGAGAGAGTAGCACATTAGCTACACCACTTTGGAAGTTTCTAGAGAATTTAGAATTCAGAATTCAGGGTCACAGAGTGCTGTAGAGCAGCTTGTTTAGTCACCGACTTCTGATCAAGTAAGCCGAGCAGCAGTGCAGAGAAGCACTGCGCCGCGTCATAAGGCCGAGGCTTGCGAATTCGAAGCTTTGATCGCGTGGCCGATGAGTGCATGAGAAGCAGTCGCTGGGCAGTCGGTGCTTCCGCACATCGAGGCGCCCAGCTTGCAAGCTAAGCCTCAAATGGAGTCTTCGCTGTCTGACCTGCAGTTTTCGGTTTCAGAATTTGAGCAGGCGGGATTGCTGCCTGACCTGGACAACGAAGTTTTTAGCCGTGCAAGATCAAGTCCCGCACCATACGCAATTGACGGCCCTGCGTCAGGGGTTGAGAGTACCTCCGATCTTAGCGGCAACTTAACTCAGGATAGTGGCTTTGTCAGACCCGTTGTGTCCGACCAGAAATTGCTTCCGGGGCCGTGGGATACACCAGACCTACTCCACGCGTCCAGCGCTGCAGGCGGAGATGTCCAGCACCAGCAGCCTGGTCCTGTGATATCGAAAGAGCCCTACAGCAAGAAGCAGCAGCAAAATCGTGAGCACCAGAAACGCTTTCGGCAGCGGCAGAAGGTATTTGGCCCTTTTAACTCCACAGCTGATGTACTAGACGTTGCAGTAGGACGGAAGGCTGCTTGCGTGCACATACCACCTAGGTTGGAAACCATGCAAGGCACTGTTTCTGATCCAGGCCAGAACGAACGTTGTGGAAAATCAGCTTGCCAGCACCTTGACTGAATTGCAAGAGCTGAGGATTCAAAAACAACAACTAGAGCAGGAGTTGCAGCAAGCTCAGGGCAGCCGTGCTGTGCCAACAAATCAGGTCAGCAGGTGAACGCTGCTTTACCTACACTGCCAAAATTTGAAAGTGCTAGCAACAGTGACTGGACTGCTCATTGCAGAGTGTGGCATATTCTGCAACAGAGGATTTTGAGGATGCAGACAGTGATCCTGATGTGGCACCATCAGTGACCATTTCCATTCAAGGCAGAAGACAGCAAGTTACTGCTGAGGAAATTCTTACTATGCCTGCAGAGCAGTATGCTATGCTGTGGAAGGTACCTTTATAGCTGCACCTCCTGTGCAGTTCATGTACATTCAATACGCTTTGCTCCTCTGCATGGGGCTGATATAGTTAACTGCATACCTGATTGATTGTTTCAGCTGGTTGTCAGGTAGCCGCTTATGTTCAGCTACAAAGCATTATAATGTCAGCTGGTTGTGGTTACAGGCCTACACCACTGAGCTCAAGTCCTGCTTACAGCTGTGCGCAAATGCAAACAGTCCCGCTGAGAAAAGCAGGTTGAATCAGCTGACCTTTGAAACTATCATGTTGAGGGACACCAGGCTGAAGACAGATGTGAACTCAGCCCGATTCATGAGTAGTGAGCCAGCATCCTTCTTTGCAGAGTTGCTGGTGAGGCTACTTTTGAAATTTTATGAGAACGTTTTCACAGCAGTATGCATGCTGCTGTTGCTGCTGCTGCGCCTGCTGCATTGCATCGTGTCAGAGCAGCAACTTGTTCTTCAGCGTGTGTTGGCTTGCATTGATGTGTCTGTACGCCCTGAAGGTGTCAAAACATAGTGAGCTTAGCTAGGTCTGCGCTGTGCCAGCAGTCCTGACACAGGGCCTGGACTAAAGCAGCAGCAGGCATGGGTGTTTAGAACGCACAATTCTGCTTGCTGAAATGTGAGATGCTTTGCATCACTTCACATGTCATCATTGTTGAGCAACTGCAGACTTTGCTGAGCTTGTCAGAAGACCAAATCCAGGACCTGATGTTGCTGCGCCGCTTGTACATTGTGAAGCGGTGTCTTCTGGGATCACAGCGAGCAAGGCTAGTGGCCAGAATGCAGGAGCCAAGCCCAGATCTCATCTCTGATGCGCTGAGGGCATCTTCTACTGCTACTGAACTGGGCAACAATGCTGCTCAGGATCGCCAGCTTTTCCATAGGTTCACATGGGGAGTGTACTGCGGGGTGGGTCATGCTGTTTACTTCAATGCAGCACTTTGCAAGTCACACTGGGCATTCATGCATCTGCATGGTGCCATCCATTGCAGGAGGCCCTTATACTGCTGAGGCTTGTCAACCAATATCATGTGGTGCACATTTGGCACACTGTGAGGGCATTTGCATGAAGATGCTCTCTGCGACGTCATTGCAAGCTGCATGCTTGTTGCTGGCATGAGTGTCATTGCAGCTCAGCTCTACACCTGTCAAACCTGACTGGTGATAGCCACACAACTCTATCCAATTTGCCTGCCTGCAGATCCTGAGTGCAAAGCAAAGCGCTGAGGTGATCGTGCATGCTGGCCCACAGCAGTGCATGATACCAAGCCTGCTCACATACATAGCAAATCAGAGAGGCTTCCCCAGCATTCAGCACATCAAAGACACAGCCGATGGCATTGCAATTGCGGACAAGTGGGCTCATGTTTGGCGTTACACAGAAGCAGTCAATCCATACGTGACCCAACATGTGGATTATGTACCTATACACTGGCACAAGCAAGCTGCAGCCTCCCTGTATTAGTCTGATCAATAAGCTTGTCCTTAAATTGATCCCAAAAGGCGTAGTCTTTTATTTTCTTTTCTCTGATCAATAAGGCTACACCGCCCACAGTTGGTAATGCTTCAAGGCACAGTCACAACTGGCAATGAGATGGCTTGCCTCTAATGGCTGAGCACCAGTCAAGTGGACAAGCTGCTGGCTGTTGCACAGACTTGCAGCTGTTGCATTATACGTTGTAGTGTAGCAGCTGTGGGAGAATAAATGCAAAACTTGTTGTGATATGCTGCTACTGCCTGCAGATTATTTGGGTGTTACCCACAGCACATGGGGCAAGGCATGACATATGTTGCTGACTGCACAGACACTCTGCCTCAGGGCCAGTGAATCTTTTGGATGTGGAAACATGATTGTTGTGCGAGCATGGTCATGCCTTGTCACAGCTGCTGTAGCAAACTTCTGTATGTGTCTTGTCTGACAATTGCTGACGTGATGTTGTTGATGGTGATGGGATGTTGGCATTGTGCTCCTTGTGTATACTGCTTGCATTTGCGTAAGAATGGCCAAGACTTGGACAACAGCCCATTGAAGTTGTAGTTCCTCATTGAGCTTGACAATGACCACATTATTGTCTTATTAAAGCCTGGTTCAGAGCACACAAGGGTGCATTATTGGCGTTGTCCACTAGGGACTTGATGTGAACAACTTGTCCAGTGAAGTTTACAAATGTTGAGCAGCACGTGTATTGCTGTTATGCTGTCAAAACCTCTGTTGACAGCAATGTACTGGTATATGCTGAGAATTGCTGAAAGATCTGACTGCGGACGACTGCAGTTGCGAACCATTCGTGCTATTGTATCAAATGTGCAGTCCATTTCGGAACAGTGTGCAAGCAGAAATATACTGGTTGAAACCTCTGTTGTAACATGTACTTAGGGGCTTGAATTCACATGGGGACCGTGCAAACCCAGGGTCACATTATGACCTCTACATGTGAAGAGATGGGTGCCCTGCAAATGGGACATGTTCTAGGTCTAGACAAGCGGCGAAAACAGTTGTTGCACACGTGATGATGACACCCAAGAGCAGCCATCCTTACATTGCTGGAGTAGGTAGACAAGCACACAGGGCAGGCAACACCTTCCTCAGATGCAACACTACCGCTGACCACAGCTCTGCTGTTCATGCCTCCATGCACAACATCCTCATCTTCTCTTGTGTCATGATACAACTGTTCATCATCAGCCTCACTAGCTTCATCGTCTCCATATATGTAGATTGATCTAGCCATGATGCCATGACCAATTCTCAATTGCAAGCCGCCTTCTATTGTATGTAGGTGTACTTGAAGCTCTGACAGCGAGTCAATGACCTCAGCCTCTATATACTCGCTGGGATCTGCCAAGGAGGACACAAGCTGAGTTGCTGCCATCCATGCTGCTTCTTGCAAATTAGGGTTGAGTGTGTCGTCACCAACAATGAAGGCCTGAACTGCAGCAATCTGCTCTTCATCTGTCATACCATGTGACTGCTGCTGAGCATTCCTTTCGTTAGATTCACTGTCACTGCCAGCCTCAGAGTCCACATCAGCAAAATGATCTGACTCTTGACCATCATCAGTCTGATTATCTTCAGATGCATTGACATCTAGACGATCAAGTGCACGTCTTAGGTTGACTTGAGGAGACATTGTTTGTGTGGCCTCATCTGCTGTGGTGTCAACTTCAGGAGGGGCTGCCTCCGTGTCCTCAGCCTGAGGACTCCAGCCAACGAGACCATTGGCAAACAAATGTAGCTGCAGCCGCTGAAGGCCTTCGGGAAGCTGAATGGCAATCTGGCGAATGCTGTTCATGCTGCCTGCTGCAGGCAGCAGCCTCTGTCAGAACTACAGAAAACAGGTTGACGCCACCACGCGTCAAGACTGCATGCAGCACATCGGTTTCATGCAGTCAGACACAATTGTGAGAGGCAGCTCAGCCTATAGTGCAAAGTAGCGACCAAAAGGAGAACGAGAGTTGTTTTATGAGCCTTTGTGAGGTACCGGACGTTGCACAATCAGGGTCTATACCTGGATCTAGTTGCAGCAACGGCTTTAGGTTTGTAACATCCAGCTCACGGCCGTTTGCTCCTGCCACCTGGCACAGAGCACTCAGCCATGTTGCCAGAGTACATGGAAGAACTCTGGTAATGATACAAGAAGTGTCGAGCATATGTATGTGTACACATCGCTTCTTGACTACCTGGGTTGTTATGACGGTCTGTCACGAAGGACAACAGTCTTGTCGCAATACGCCGGGCAAACTGCAAGGCGGCGTTTGTGCGCTAGTTCTGCTATGTCTAACTGGAGGCCTGCGCCGTGAGAACCTCAAACAATCTACACAACTGTGAAACGGGAAGCCAAGCTTGTGTCGCAGCATTCGCACCCCGTAGATGTATTTGTTCGTTGTGCGTATACGTTCAGATTCAAGGTTCACTTTGCTTGGCTTCTCAACAGTCACATCCAAAACACCGGTCTGCCATCAGCTTACCTCCTGACCACTGTAAATTGGCTGTCATGTTGTGGAGGATCTCCGCCTTTCCGTGTTGTTAAAGCTCTGGTGCAGTTACATAATTTGACCCACCCAGAGAAAGTCTGTAGTGCTGTCAACAGACACTGTCAGACAGACACTTTCCTGCTGGGAAGGCAGCTTTCCTGCAAGCTACGTCCTTGCACAGACTTCTATCAAACTGTCAGCGGCAGCAAGAAACCTGCATCAAGCGTCACACCTAGTTAGGCAGATGGTCAAGGGACACGTAAGGGCTCGCTTCTTGCTTATATTTCTGCGTATTTTGCGACGATGAGATCACAACTCTTCACAGTCGTACATCACGGCCGTCATGCTCGTGTGGCTCACTGTGTGCTACTCGCTGACGTGATGTGCTTCGTAGCTGCAGGCAGGAACCATGACCAAGCGAGCAACATCCAGTACAAGTGACAGAGGTCAGTGGTTAACGAGCGGCGCAATCTCATGCTCATTGCGACATTATGAACTATAAAGGTCTGACCAAGCAATCTTCGCAACTTGATAAGCAGATGTTTGTCTGCAGAGACAAGAAGTAGCAACAGAGCTCTCTCTAGGGCTCTGCTTGAAATCCGTAACAAATCATTAGAGGAAGGCCTGGGAGCGGTGGTGCAGCAAGAACAATTCAGGCCCAATGACACCTGTCATGTTGTTTTGACAGCTGTTCAGGCCAAAGTCATTGAGGATTCAGCTGCAAAAGAGGCTGACCGCGCTTTGACTGCGCAAGCTGCAAGTAAGCCTGAATGATTTTCTGTATCCATGCAGCTCGTGTCAGTGTGCAGCAGCACAAATGGAAGGCTGCGCTGCGCTGCACGATCAGCTTATCCAGACTGTGGTACCCAAATGTCTGCTGTTTGGCAAGAATGAGCGCCTGAGTGACAAAGCTGACTCCATGCACGGTGTCATCATGAACAGATGATGGATTCAAACTCGTCATTCATGCGTTCAGTCATCTTTGCCTGTGAGCCATGCCTGCCAGCATTTGCAAGAAGTTGCAAACAGCCACAAGTGTACACGCTGAAGAGGACTGCATCGTTTCAATAGTTAATGTTGAGTGACATGCACCAAGGTTCCTGCAGCCTTCAGGGACGCCTTCACGACTACACAAGATCATGTCTGTTAGACTTGACACAGTTGCAGGACGTGACTCTGGTCTCTGGTCTGTCCATAGGTGTTGCTGCTACTCCCCTCACAATAGAAACAGTGTGAACGAGGACTTCCCTGCAAGCAAGCTCATGATTGATGCCACAGCTGAGTAGTCCTCATTCGACTGTGTGTATGTAGGCCGTGCTGGGGAGGTGCTGGAGCAGCAGCTGGCTGAGGCACAGCAGCATGCTACTGCCCAGGAGGAGGAGTTGCAGAAGGCCAAGGAAGAGGCAATCATATCACTGAAAGCACAGCTGCGGCGCGGGAGCAGGAACACTTGGAGACCATGTCTGAGCTCATTGACGTGAAAGACAATTACTCCAGGTGCAGAGAAGCCCTTGACTCTGCAGCTGCGCAGATCAAAGGCCTCAAGAAGGATTTGGATGCTGCTCACAGGGAGGCCATTGATAATGGTAAGCCCTCTTGTCGAAACCTCTCTGCTTGCTCACTCCCCTCTGTGATCATTTCAGGCAATTTCAGATCAGCTGCTTGCTGTATGTTCCAAACTTGTTTCAGGGGTACCACTGATCTTCATTCACCATCAGCTGCCAGTATCACAGAGTGGACTGCAGGGTCTGCAGCTAGTGATGAGACAGTGTGCACACACACTGGCCGTTTTGCATTTGTACCTCTGACTCCTGACTGCGCCCCCTTGTTGTGTGCAATGAGCGCCACGGCCAATGCACTGCTCCCTTGGTTGCTGCAACTGCAAAACAGCTGTTGTGTTGATGTCATCTTCTGTACTGGATTATGTCAGGCATGTGCCGATTGCCATGACAGACTTATGTAGCTTTTGGCGCTGGGTGCACGCAGACTGTTGGTCCCATCCTTGCTGCATTGTGCTGCAGCTGCCAGGGCCAGTGCCAACATCAAGAAGGTGGAGGATGAGGTCAGGGATTTGGTCACAGCGCAAGAGATGCAGGCCAACATGCTGTCAACTGAGAGGCAAAAGCTCTTGCAACTGGAGGTGGATGCCAGGCAGGCACAGCGTCATGCTGAGGAGAGGGCACAACGTGCAGAGGCAGAGACTCACCAGCATTGCCATGAGAGTAAGTGGCCCTTCAGCAAGACGGCTAGATTTTGTGTGCATGGGATTGACAGTGTTTTGCTGCCTTATTCCTGCTGCCACTTCCTTGAAGATGCGCTGAACTTTGCATGCTCACCTGAAACAGCTTGACTGTCTAGATGCACAGCATTGCCATTTGAAAATATGCATTACTTTGACAGAGGTCCACCCAGCCTTTGGTATAAGCTGCTATGTGTCAGGATGTGACGCAGCAGGTCATGGGTTCAAGCCTTGGTGGTAACATGCTGGTTTTTCAGGCTTCCGTGTCGGGTAGTGGGCAGAGGTTTTTCTGCCTCGCAAATGCGTCTATGGCACTCGCCCTGTCAGCGCACACCCCTTGGGTGCAAATAGTGTCTCATGATAGGGCATGTTGGCTCGCAGGACTAGGGTTTAGGCACACCTAGTAGGTACCTGGCAAAAACGATTAGCTGGAACGCCTGTAAATTATTGTTATTATTATTATTATTATTATTATTA
>JAABUW010007300.1_pt1 | contig 13369 bp, 14 predicted proteins | sample 5560081 | NCBI WGS metagenome assembly JAABUW01 (sample SAMN10711882, study PRJNA513363) | rock metagenome | isolation source: Antarctica rocks | place: Antarctica: Victoria Land, Knobhead sud
CGCCGGCCGGAAGGCCAGCAGGAACACCCGCCATCGCTGTCGATCCCAGAAAACCCAACCAGTGATATAGGGCACCTAAATGCCTAAATGAACAGTATTGCGTTTAGTCCAAGCACGTTTATGCCGACTTCCGGGTTATGCCGACCAACCTCGTGAAGTGCCGGTTGCGCGCTGCAGGAAAAGGCATCCTGCCCTTTGTGATCTCGGCATAACCTGACGAGCGTTGGCCATCGCTCGTCTCCATCGACCGCTCCCAAAACCAGTGTGGATGCTGAACTTCCCGCCCGCAATCACGCCGGCGACAAGCTTTTGACCTTCCTCATCGCGCACTAATTTTGCCGAGCTGACCGCGACGAAAAAGCAGTCTAACCGCGGTCGAGCAACTTCTGATCGGCATAACCCGGAAGTCGGCATAAACGGGTAGAAAGTGGTCACAAGAGACCATCCGGCCAAAAAAACCTTTGTCGGTCAAGCACTTGACGTGTCGCCGCGGGCCGAACGGTGCCTTCGTATTCGGACGCTTCCGTTAGCGGCCGCCCTCGGTGTCCGGAAAGGGGTCCGCCACCGGTGGCAACCAAACCATGCTATTTCAATAGGATAGCGGGATCGCTCGCGCGTCCAGCAAGGTGAACCTTTACGGACACCATCGATCTGGAACACTGCTTCGGCTTGTGGGTGATTCTCGCGCGTATCCTCAACCAACCCCAGGATGGCGAGTGGCGAATACCGCGGCTGCCCACCGCGGGTCGTGCGCGGTTCGGCCGCCCACGCCGCGATCGCATCGTCGGTGAACCAGATCGTCAAGCTACCGCGTTGACGCCGGCTGAGGACACGCCCACATTGGCCGGAAAACCCGTATTAGGCTCTCTGCTCGTCGAGCGGGCTGGCACGGCCCTGATGGCCTGGCTGCGCTGTGCACTAAACCCTACTGATTTCACCTCTTCAAAGCCCAGCATTTCCGGGCCTCTTTGGTGTTCGCCTGTGTTGTGCACTTTTCTAGAGATAAGTGCACAGTCGGCGATGCCTGGTCCCATCACAGATGCCGTGACAAGTGCCAAACCTCTGTGAAAACTGGCTTTTCTGCCTCTAACCCGGGTTTTCGGGTGGATGCGGTCGTGTCTTCAGGCTGGCGTCATAGGCCGGCCAGTTCGTCACCTTGCGCCGCTGCCGCGGGATGTGATGGCGGCGGTCCTGGTTCAGCTTGAACGGCACAATGGGCATCCGGAGTTTGGGAGAGTGATCCCCTATGTCACCCTGCGCCTCGGCACCACCGCCCGATCTATGCACCACGCTGGCGTAGCGCCCCAGGTTTTTGACATTCCCGTCGATCGGCCTTGTTGTCGATCGGCATTCTTTGGAGGCGCATCAAACCGTCCGGCGACGGATGCCGGCCTCAGGGTCGCAAGAGGATTTTAGGAACCCCGCTCCGCCCGGCTGATAGTTCGGCGAAGGCCGCCGGGCCATCGGCCAGCGGACGCTCCTCCACCCAGTCCAGTGTTCCGAGCGTGCCTGACGCGAGCGCTGCCAGCGCCTGCTGGAGGTCGGCTGCAGTGTAGGTGTAACTTCCAAGAACCGTGACCTCATGCAGCGTCATCCGGCGAGCATCGAAACCGCCCTCGTTGTCCTGCAGACCGATGTGTAGAATGACTCCACCCGGTGCTACGGCGGCGGACGCCGCACGTCGCGTCGCCATCCCGCCGACCGCGTCGAACACCAAATCGAAACCACCGCCGTCGGGCCGTGTTGCCTGGGGGTCAAACGCCGCGATGCCGGCGCGGCTAGCAGTCGCGCGCCGTGCACTGCTCGTTTCCGCCAAATGCGGCCTCGGCGCACCCCAGGCCGTGAGGTAGAGCCCGGCCAGCAATCCGATCGCACCGCCTCCGATCACCAGTGTCCGCGCCTCCGCCACCGGCCGGGCCAGCGCACGCGTGGCCATATGCAGGCCGTGCAGCACGCAGGCCGCCGGCTCGGTCAAGGCTGCGGCGACATCGGACGCGCCGTCCGGTACCGCAATCAAGTTTGACGCCGGGGCAGCGACGCTGTCCGAGAAGCAGCCCGGAAGCTGCATGCCGATCATCAGCCTATCCGGACACAGGTTCGTCCGTCCCTCTGCGCAACGCGTGCAGCGACCGCAAGGGATAAGTGGATTGACCACCACCCGGCGCCCGTCCGGCATGCGCCCGACAGCCTCGTGCCCCAAGATCATGGGCGGCACCCGCCGTGGATCGTGGCCGCGGTATGCATGCAGGTCCGAACCGCAGATACCGGCCGCCGCGACGCTTACGACAATGAGGTCGTCGGCTCCCGGATCCGGTTCGTCCCGCACCGCCAGGGTGTCTGCCCCAAGATATACCAGAGCTTTCATCGCGCAGTGAACCCTCCATCCACGAAGACGGTCTGCCCGGTCACGTAGTCGGACGCGGGCGACGCCAGGAACACGGCGGCGCCCTGCAAGTCTTCGTTCCGGCCGTTGCGGCCGACGCAGGTGCGCGCTGCCAGCGCCTCAGCACGCCGCACGTCGGCAAATACCGGCGCGGTGAGCGCGGTCGGGAAAAATCCTGGGGCAATGGCGTTGCAGGTCACCCCGAAGCCGCCCCAGGCCTCGGCCATCGCACGCGCAAGCTGCACGACCCCGCCCTTTGCAGCGCCATAAGGAATGGAGTCCGGCATGGCGCGCGCCGACTGCAGGGAGGCAATCAGCAGCACCCGGCCCCATCCAGCCGCGCGCATGCCTGGTATCAGCGCGCGCGACAGGAAGAACGGCGCAGCCAGCATAACGTTCAGCTGCACGTCCCAGTCAGCGTTCGTCACTTGGTCCCAGGGCTGCCGGCGGTTGAGGCCGGCAGCGTGCACCACGATGCTGGGGGCGCCGAACGGCACCGCCGCACGGGCAGCCAATGCGTCCAGCCCTGCACGGTCGGCGACGTCACCCGCGCAAGCGGCGGCACCAGGCCCGATCGCGGCCGCCCGGGCATCCAACACGGCCGCTCCACGGGCGCACAACACGACACGCGCGCCGACATCGTGCAACGCCCGGGCGATCGTCAAGCCGATGCCGGACGACCCGCCGGTGACCAGCGCCACCCGTCCGTCCAGCCGAAAGCGCTCCAGCACGCCCATCACGCCTCGACAGGCGTGCCAAGTGGTAAGTTGTGGCCGGGGAACCAACGCGCGAGCCGCAGGTCGGCGGTGCGGGCATGGGCCTCCATCCCCTCCATGCGGGAGATGCGGGCCGTGACCTCTGCTAGGCCCTTCGCACCCTCCCGTGTCGCCTGTTGCCAGGTAAGCGGGCGCAGGAACTTGTGGACGCTCAATCCGGCCGAGTAGCGCGCTGCCCCCTTGGTCGGCAGCACGTGGTTGGGGCCGCTGCATTTATCGCCGAACGCGACCGTGGTCTCCTCGCCCAGGAACAGGCTGCCGTAGTTCCGCAACCGGTCACGCCACCACGGCAGTTCCGCGGCGTGGACCTCAAGGTGTTCGCACGCATACTGGTCCGAGAGGGCGGCGGCCTCCTCGCGCGTGCCGCACACGGCCACCTCGCCATAGTCGCGCCAAGCGGCGGTAGCGGCGTCGCGCGCGATTGGCGGCAGCGCATCGATCAGTGTGGGCACGCGGGCCAAGACGGTAGCGGCCAGCGCCGGGTCGGTCGCGATCAGCCACGCCGGGCTTTCGTGGCCATGCTCGGCCTGCCCGACTAGGTCGGCCGCCACGATCTCGGGATCGGCGGTGCGGTCTGCGATCACGCAGACCTCGGACGGGCCGGCAAACACATCGATGCCAACGCGGCCGAACAACATGCGCTTGGCCTCCGCCACGTACTTGTTGCCAGGCCCGACGATGACGTCCGCCGGCCGGCCGGTGAACAGGCCGAACGCCATGGCCGCAACTGCTTGCACCCCACCCAGCGCCAGCATGGTATCGGCGCCGGCCCGGTGCATCGCATAGAGAACCAGGGGATGCATCGGCCCGCCCCGATGGGGTGCGGAACACGCAACGACGTGCTCAACCCCCGCCGCCTTTGCCGTCGCGATGCCCATGTAGGCACTGGCGATGTGGGCATACCGCCCCGCGGGCACATAGGCCCCCACGCATGCCACCGGCGCCATGCGCTGCCCGGCGCGCACGCCCGGCGCAACCTCGATGTCAAAGTCGGACACGCTCGCCCGCTGTGCGTCCGCGAAGCGGCGTACGTTGGCGATGGCGGCGTCGATGTCCGCGCGCGCATCGGCGGGGATGCTGGCGGCCACGCGGGAGATCTCGTCCGGCGGAATGACAAGCTCGCCGGTCCAGCCATCGAGCTTCGCAGCGTAGTCGCGCACCGCGGATTCACCGCCGGCCTCGATGGCGGCGATCATGCTGGCCGCCACCTCGCGCGCCAGATCCTCGTTGCTGGCGGGCGTCCGTGCCGCCTGCTTCAGCCAGGTCGTGGCCACCGCTATTCTCCCATCGCGAAGGCCCGCAGCTTCGGATCGGCGGCGATCCGCAGCAGGAACTCGTCGGTGATGAAGGTGCTGGGGTCCGGCGCCGCCTGCAGGGTGCCGGATGCGCGGAGATAGCTGCCAAGCCCGGTGAACCAGCCATCTACCGTCGAGGCACCCGCGCCGCGCGACAGCAATTTGATCTGCTCTTCGAGCGTGAAGGTCGGCCGGGTGTCGATCTCGGCGGCAAGGTATTGGTCCGGCAGGGTAACGCCACCCTGGTCGTAGAAGCGGCGCATCAAGGCGATGGTCTCGTCGCGATGCGTGCGCTGCCAGGCAATTGCGCGCAGATAGACGGCGAGAAACGAGGCGACCTCGGCGGGATTTGAACGGGCATAGTCGGCGCGGACCACGAGCGCGCCGGGCACGGCCGTGCCGGCCTCCTTGCCCGAGCAGACGACGACGCCCGCCGCACGATCCTGCAACGTGTAGATGTTGGGGGCCCAGACGCCGGCCAGCGTGCCGTTGCCGCTGGCGAACGCCGAGATGATCTGCGCCTGGCCAAGGTTGACCAGCTGCATGTCCCGCCGGTTCAGCCCCCATCGCTCCAGGCACGCCAGGGCGGCATACTCACCGGTGCTGTTGGTGGTCAGCAGAAGCTGCTGGCCCTTGAGGCTCGTCGGATTGGCGCGGATACGATCAACGTCGGCCTTGCGGGCGACCAGCGCATTGCCGGCGCTCTCGTCGTTGGTGATGCCGATCGTCAGCAGCCCGAAGCGCTGGGCGCCGAGCACAGCCGGGGCCGACCCGGTCCCGCCGGCGTCCCAGGACTTGGCGGCGACTGCCGCCACCTGCGGTGCGCCGGCGGCGAAGGTGGAGAACTCGGGCGCCAGCCCGGCCTCCTTCCACCATCCCTTCTCGGTCGCGACGAAGAACGGCAGCGCCCAGTACAGGGCAGGCTGGTAGCTGACCTTGATCGCAGTCTCAGTTCTTGTCTGGGCCGCCGCGGGCACGGCGGCTAGTATGCCGAGCGCCAGAGCCAATGTCCTCAGCATCGCATTCCCTCCTTCATTCAATCATCGTGCCGGATTTGATCACGCAGCAGCCGCCAGACTTGCGCCCGCAGGTGGTTGAAGCCGGGCAGCTCCATCACACTGTCGATCGGTTGCTCGTTCCAGCCTTCGGCGTCGCGGGTCGACCCGATCTCGACCACTTCGCGCAGCCGGCCCGGGTCACGCGCCAGCACGACGACGCGATCAGCCAAATAGACCGCTTCGTCCACCGCATGCGTGATGAACAGGACGGTGCGCGGCTCGCGTCGCGTCAAGCGGACCAGTTCCTCCTGCATGACCGTGCGGGTCTGGGCATCAAGCGCCCCGAACGGCTCGTCCATGAGCAGAACGTCCGGCTCGATCGCATAGGACCGGGCGATAGCCACCCTTTGCTGCATCCCGCCGGAGAGCTGGTGCGGGAACCGGTCCTCCGCACCCTGCAGGCCCATCAGCTGGACGTAATGCGCGATGGCCTCGGATTGCTTCGCACGACTGGTGCCCTTGCAGCGCAGGCCGAAGGCGATATTCTGACGGACGGTCTTCCAGGGTAATAAGGCGAATTGCTGGAAGACCACGGCGCGATCGGGCCCGGGCCCCGTGACGACTGCGTCGCCCACACGCACGGCGCCGGTCGTTGGCTGATCGAGCCCCGCTGCCATGCGAAGCAGGGTAGTCTTGCCGCTGCCAGACGGGCCGACGACGGCGACGAACTCACCGGGCGCCACGGTCAGCGTCACGTTGCTCACAGCCACGAACTCGCCGCTCGGGGTCGGATAGGCACGGCCCACCCGGTCGAACTGGATCGCCTTCATGCCTGCCCCCAATGCATGCGGATTGAACGCTCCGCCTGGCGCAGTGCCACGTCGATCAGCAGGCCCACCACGCCCACTGCCAGCATGCCGGCCATCACCACGGCAGGCGCCAGGTTGCCCTGCGCCTGGACCATCACGTAACCGATGCCGGCCGCGGCCACGATCAGCTCCGCACCGATCAAGGACTGCCACGCGAGTCCCGCTGACACCCGCAGCCCAGCCACGATCGAGGGGAGCGCACCCGGCAGCAGGACTTCGACGACGACGCGTAGGTTCGAGGCGCCGAGCGTCTGCGCGGCCTCGACCAGCCGCTCCTCCACCAGCTTCGCCCCGCGATAGGCGTTCACCACGCAAGGCGGGAATGCACCGGCAAAGATCACCAGCACCGGGCCGCCAATTCCGGTGCCGAACCAAAGCGCCGCGAACGGCACCCAGGCGAGAGGGGCCACAAAGCGCAAACCCTCGAAGACCGGGGATACGATATCGTCGAGCAACGCCCACCGGCCCATTGCCAGCCCCAGCGGGACGCCGATCACGGCCGCCAGCCCGAAGCCGAGCGCGAAGCGTCCCAGGCTGGCCACCATATGCTGCTGGAGAGTATGCCCGGCGAACGGCACGCTGAGCATCCGCCATGCCGCCTGCAGGACTGCACCCGGCGCGGGCAGCACCTGCGGCGACACCGCGCCGGTCGTGGCCGCGACCTGCCAGGCGCCGAAGAACAGCACCGCCCCCACGAGCGACAGCCCGAAGCACTCCATGCGGCCCGGTGGGCGGGTCAGGTCCGCCAGGGAGTGAGCCTCCGCTCTGCCAGGGCCATGGCCTGCGTGGTGGCGGCGCCGAGCAGGCCCACGGACACCATGGCCACGACGATCATGGCCGGAAAAATGTCGCGATAGGCAGAATCCAGCACGCGGCCAAGCCCGAAGAAGGCGCCTACCAGTTCCGCTGCCACCAGCGTCGTCCAGCTCGCCTGCATTGAGAGGCGCAGACCGGTGAAGATCATCGGAAGCGCACCCGGCACGATCACTTCCAGCAAAAGGCGAAGCGGCCCAGCGCCATGCACCTTGGCAGCGGCGATCAAGGTCCCGTCAACCTCGCGCACGCCGGCCACCGTATTGATGACAGTCGGCACGAAGGCGGCGAACCAGAGCACCAGGATCTTGGCCGCGTCGCCAAGCCCAAGCCAGACGATGGCGAGCGGAATCCAGGCAAGCGGCGGAATGGGCCGGAGCAGCATGAACACCGGGTTCACCAGCGCCTCGACCCGGCGGCTGACACCGATGGCCAGCCCGAGCGGAAGCGCCACCAGTACGGCGGTGGCAAAGCCCATTAGAACAAGGCGGGTGCTGTACCAGGCCTGCATCACAAGCGTGCCGCCCGCATAGCCATCAGTGAAGATCTGGTTGAGGGCCGTCATTACCTCGGCCGGTGAGGGAAGTCGGGCCGGGCCGATTGCCCCGGTGGCGGTCACAACTTGCCAGACCACGAGCACCACCGTCAGGCTGCCAACGCCTGCGATCCGCCGCTGTCTCTGTGCGCTGCGCCGTTGCCCCACCATGGCTTTCCCTCCCCAGGGCGTTGTTGTAAGCGTTTACAAGTAAAATCACGCAATTGACGGGGCTGTCAATGGGCAGCACTGGACGCTCTGCAGTCGGTTACGAAGGGGCTATGGGTCTAGAGAAGATTACCATCCGCGACGTCGCGATGGCCGCCGGCGTATCGACAGCAACGGTCAGCCGGTCGCTGAATTTGCCTGAACAGGTGACGCCCAAGCTCCGGGCTCAGGTAGAGGAGGCGGCTGCCCGGCTCGGCTATCTCGCGCACGGCCCGGCTCGGGCGCTTGCTTCACGCCGGAGCGGAACGGTGGCGGCCGTCGTGCCCACACTCGACAACCCGGTGTTCGCCACCTGCATCGACGCCCTGGAGTCGAGGCTGGACGCGCATGGCCTGGTGCTGCTGGTCGCCCGCACCGGCTATGACCCCGAGCGCGAGGCGCGGGGGCTGCGGGCGTTGCTCGAACGGGGGGTGGACGGTGTCATGCTGGTGGGCGTCAGCCATTCGCCGGAAGTCTGGCGCTTGCTGCGGACCGCCCGCGACGTGCCCGCTGTCTTAACATGGTGTGAGGGCAGCGGCGCTGCGCTGCCGTGCATCGGGTTCGACAATGTTGCCGCGGCGCGACGGGTGGTGGAGCACCTGGTCGGCCTCGGCCACCGCCGGATTGCCATGATCGCGGGCATCACGCGCGGCAACGATCGGGCGGCCGCGAGGGTCGAGGGCGTGCGGCAAGGGCTCGCTGACGCCGGGCTGCCGTGGCCGGCGTCGCGGCTCACGGAACGGGCCTATAGTGTGGCGGATGGGATGTCCGCAGTGCAGTCCCTGATGACGCTTCGGCCCCGGCCGACAGCGGTAGTGTGCGGCAACGACCACCTGGCGTTTGGCGCCTTGGCCGGCGCGCGGGCGTTGGGGCTCCGAGTTCCGGGAGATTTGTCGGTTACCGGGTTCGATGATCTGGACTTTGCCGCCCACGCGACTCCCGCCCTGACCACCGTGCGTGTTCCGGCCGCCGAGATGGGGCTAGCTGCCGCCGATCATTTGGCGGCGCAGGCGGCCGGGCAAGCGCCACCTCCGCTCGCCGGGCTAAAGGCACCTCTCGTGCTACGTGAAAGCACCGGACGGCGGTCAGAGCAGTGATCGTTCTGCTGGGCGACCCTGCGGACCGCGAGCCGTTTTGCGGATGGGGAGCGGACCAGGAGCTTCTGCAGGTTCTTCACCTGCCGACCCTTCCCAGCCGCGGCAGCACGATAGTAAGCGTTCGACCGTCGCATCTTGAATGTCGCCTGGACCCAGTGCGGCCCTTGTAGCCATTGCATGCGGTTACCGAGATAGGACAGGGACTGTCGCAAGATTGGGGGCCGAAACGTTCTTAGGCGCTGAGCACCATGGTTTTTGGCGAGCGAGGCTGTTTTGTGCTGGATACCGGCCAGCACCGGGGTGCTGTAGCGAAGGTGGTGGAAATAGGTTGGTGGCGTAGTCTCTGGTTTGTTCAACGAACCATTTCCGGCGTTCAAGCGCCGGCGGAGACCACGCCATGGAACAGAATAGCACGAAGACGCAATCGGACGGCACGACGCTGTTTGCAGGGGAGGCCTGGTTTGACCCGATCGAGGCGGGCATTCGGGATCGGGTGCGCGGGTTCATCCAGGAGTTGCTGGAGCAGGAACTGACGGCGGCCCTGGGCCGCACGCGGCACGAGCGGGCGGAGGGTGAGCCTGCGGGGTATCGGAACGGGGCGCGGAAGCGCCAGCTGCTCGGCTCGTTCGGCTCGGTGGAGCTCAGCGTGCCGCGGGCGCGCATGGCGGCCGAGAGCGGGGGCACGCAGGAGTGGCGCAGCGCCACGTTGCCCCGGTATGCCCGGATGACGCGCCAAGTCGAGGCGTTGATCGCGGGCGCCTATCTGTCCGGGACCAACACACGCCGGGTGAAACGCGCGCTGGCCGCGTTGTTCCGCGGTGCAGTGGGCAAGGACGTGGTCAGCCGGACGTGGCGCAAGGTCAAGACGGACTGGGACGCGTGGAACACGCGTGATCTCGCGGGCGAGGACATTGTGCGCCTGATCCTGGACGGCACGGTTGTGCGGGTGCGGCTGGACCGCAAGGCCACGAACATCTCGTTGCTGGTCGTCTTGGGCGTGCGCCGCGATGGGCAAAAGATGCTTTTGGCCGTCAAGAACATGGGCGTAGGCGCTTCAAGGTTCCAGCGGCGTAGCCGTTGGAATAGCGCCGGAGGGGGAGAGAGCGCGGCGGCCTGGCGCAGCGTCCTTGACGACCTGATTGCTCGTGGCTTGCGCACGCCGGACTTCCTCATCACCGACGGGGGAGCCGGGCTGGAGCGGGCGCTGGCGGCGCTGTGGCCCGACGTGCCGGCGCAACGCTGCACGGTTCACAAGCACAGAAACCTGCTGGCCCATGCGCCCGACGCGCTGCACGAGGAGATCTCGGCCGACTACACCGACATGATCTATGCCGAGACCGCGAAGGAGGTGCAGACCAGACGCAAAGCCTTTCTGCGCAAGTGGCGCCTGCGCTGCCCGGCGGTGACAACCAGCCTGGAAGAGGCCGGCGACCGCCTGTTTGCCTTCCTCCGCCTGCCCCCAAGCCAGTGGAAGTCAGCCCGGACGACGAACGCGATCGAGCGGCTGCACGAGGAGTTTAAGCGCCGCATCAAGACGCAAACCGTGCTGCCCTCCGCTGAAACCGCCGCCATGCTGTTCTGGGCGTTGCTCGCATCAGGCCAGATCACCATGCGCAAGGTGAACGGATGGCAGACCTTGGGCGAGACGCTCGCCGCTCCCGTCCCCGTTGACCTCGCCGCCTAAGCCACCCAACTATCGTCCCGCTGGAGACACGCGGCTCAGCCAATTTCCACACAAATCGCTACGGCACCAGCACCGGCCTCGCTGCCGACTGGATCAAACTTGGATTGGGGGGCCCCCGAGAGCGTCAAAGTATCTGGAATTGTTGCGACCCCAATCTTGCGACAGTCCCTTGCGCTGTACTGCAAAACACTGATAATACTGTATAATCAGCCTTTCGTTACGATAGAGCTAATCCATAACCGCTCGTTTTCGGAACGAGTACGCGCGCAAGTGGTCTCTCGCAGAGAGCGGCAATGCCTAGCCCGATGACAGCGAGCGTTTGACAGAATGATACGAGCTATCCGCGCTTGACCTCTACCTTGCCGCGACGAAGTGTTCCACCAGCCGCCGCGCGTGCGCTGGCAGGGCATCGAGCCGCCGCACGACCACCAACAAACGCCGTTCCGCCCAGGGGTCTTCCAGCCGCACGAGACCGAGCGCCCCGTCGTGCTGCCACCGCTGCGCTGCCGCTTCGGGCACCACGGCGACCCCCGCCCCCAGCGCCACCATGCGGCAGGCCACACCCAATCCGCGAACCTGGACCCGCAGCCACATACGCCCACCCGCGCGCGTTGCGTGCCCGGCCAGGTGCCGCTGGAGCGCACTATCGCCCGAGAGGCCCACGAAGTCGCAGCTCAGCGCGTCCGCGAACGCAATCCGCCCGCGGCCGGCGAGCGCGTGCCCGGGTGGCACAACCAGCACCAGCCGGTCGGCCCGGAACGGGAAGTTCTCCAGCCCCGAAAGGTCAGCGTGGTCGGCGGCTATCCCGACATCTGCCAGCTCCTCGGCTACGGCGTGGGCCACCTCGGTGCTCGGCCGTTCGTCGAGGTCCACGTCCACGTTGGGGTGGGCGGCAAGAAAGGCCGCAAGAGCCTCGGGCAGGAACTCGGCCGCCGCCGCGGTGTTCGCCAGCAAGCGCACGTGCCCCTTCAGCCCGCGCGCGCGTACTCACCCAGCTCGCCGCGCATCCGCTCCACCTGCTGCATCACTAGCCGGGCGTGATGCAGCAGTGCTCGGCCCGCGGGCGTGGGCTCGACGCCGCGCCGGTCCCGTTCCAGTAAGGCGATGCCCGCCTGCGCCTCCATGCCTCGCACGCGCGCGCTCGCCGAAGCGAGGGCAAGGCCCGAGCGCGCCGCACCCGCCGTGATGCTGCCCGCCTCGGCCACGTGCAGGAACAGGCGCAGGTCGGTCAGGTCGAAGTGCATCGGGCACGCTCCATGGTGGCAGTTGCCTTCGCCGCCGACTGAGGCAGGCTACACCACTCCCGCATTGTGGTGGGCGAGCATCCGGCTGCAACTTCGTCGCTATGACCGATCTCCCCCTCCATGTCTGGTTGATCGCGAGCACCTTCGTCCTCGCTGGTCTCGTGAAAGGGGCGATCGGTCTCGGCCTGCCCACCGTCGCCATGGGCCTGCTCGGCTTGGTGATGCTGCCAGCGAAGGCCGCCGCGCTGCTGCTCGTACCTTCGCTGGTGACGAACGTTTGGCAGCTCCTCGCTGGCCCGCGCTTCGGCGCGCTGCTGCTGCGGCTGTGGGGCATGATGCTCGGCATCGTCGCCGGCACCTGGGCCGGTTCGGGGCTGATCGTGAGCGCAACCACGCACCTCGCGACGGCGGCGCTGGGTGTGGCGCTGGTGCTCTACGCCGTGGTCGGGCTGGCGAAGTTGCAGCTTCGCGTGCCGCCTCGATCAGAGCGCTGGGCCGGGCCGGCGATCGGCGCGGCGACCGGGCTGGTGACGGGGGCCACGGGCGTGTTCGTCATCCCGGCCGTTCCCTATCTCGGCTCGCTGGGACTGGAGCGGGACGACCTAGTGCAGGCGCTCGGCCTGTCCTTCACCGTCTCCACGCTGGCGCTCGCCACCGGCTTGGCCTGGCACGGCGCACTGCCCTTGCAGGCCGCCACCACCTCGCTGCTCGCCCTCGTGCCGGCGCTCGTGGGCATGGCTCTGGGCGGCTGGCTGCGCGCGCGGGTGCGACCCGAGGCGTTCCGGCTGTGCTTCTTCGTGGGCCTGCTGGCGCTAGGGGGCGAACTCGTCTGGCGGGGGCTGGAGTGACCGAATCAGAAGTCACCGAAACGGCAACATATGGGCCGGGGTTGGCATGAGGGGATGGATGACTGCGCTCGACGCCATCTGTGCGTGGGTCAACCCGGGCCTCGTGCTGGTCGCCATTGCCCTCGCCTTACTCAACCTCACGGTCGCGGCGCAGCGATGGACCGTCGTACATCCGGCGGCGCCGATCCCGGTCAGGACTGTCGTTGTCACTGTCGCGGCGGCCGAGAGGTGCTCTCCTGTCCTCGCGCCGGAGCTGCGTGACATGGCAGGGCATGACTGAGAACCTGTTTGAGTGGCTTTAATTTGCGATGTCATGGATTGGCCTGGGGTTGAGCAGGGCTTCGACGCCGGACAGGATGGCCGCGAACGCGATGCGAGCGGCGGAAACATTGAGCCGTCCGGCGCGGTCGCGCAACAGCCCACCCCAGTGTGCGAGCCAGCCGAAGCTGCGTTCCACGACCCAGCGGCGTTCGAGCACGACGAAGCCCTTCTGTTCAGGGTCACGTTGGACCACGTGGTGGCGCATGCCGTGTTTGTTCGACCATTCCCGGCAACGCTCGGCGACGAAGCCGCCGTCGAGAATGGCCTGCCGCAGGCTCGGCGGAGTTGCCAAAGGTTCT
>JAABUW010007304.1_pt1 | contig 13364 bp, 13 predicted proteins | sample 5560081 | NCBI WGS metagenome assembly JAABUW01 (sample SAMN10711882, study PRJNA513363) | rock metagenome | isolation source: Antarctica rocks | place: Antarctica: Victoria Land, Knobhead sud
GCGCCTGGCTGTATCCCTTGCTCGCCAGCCTGCGCCCGCACGCCAGGCACGCGCGAGGGCACTCGCCCAAGGCGGTCACCTGCGCCGGCACGATCTCGGCCTGCAACGCCGCCGTGAGCTGCTTCGCCTCGGCGAGGCTGAGCCCGAGGTCAGCCAAGCCGGCCTGCGCGTCACGCTCGATGCAGGCAAGCTCGGTCTCGGTGGTCACGCCAGGCTGCCGCTCCGCCACCAGCTTCACCCGCCATAGCAGTTTCGACACAGCTCACCCTCGCCCCATGAGCCCGAACCCTAACCCAATCGCGTCAGCACCCCAGAACTCTGCATGCTCCCATTGGTGGTGGGTGCGCCGCGAGGTCTTGCCGTCGATGGCGACGATCTCGGGGGCGGCGGTCTCGGGGGCGACGATCTCGGGGCCGGCACCGTCCTGCGGGGTGTCGGCGCACAGGCTGGCCACCCACTCGGTGAAGCAGGCGGCGAACAGCCCGGCGTTGAGGGCGTTGAGGATGTCGTTGAGCGTGTCGTGGCTCGGGATCCCCCGGGCATGCGGCAGGACGCGGCGCAGGAAGCCCAGGTGCAGCCGCGCCCAGCGGCGGATGTCCACGAAGTCCTCAGCACCGGCCAGGGTGCCGCAGAGCACCACCAGCAGCACCTCGGACAGCGGGAAGACGACCTTCCAGGCCTGGCGAGGGTCGCGCAGCGCCGCGAAGTGGTCGAGGAAAGATATGCCGACCGGGGATGCCATGACCGCCTCCAAACCACAGGAGACCAACACGAATCACATCGCACCGTGACCAGGGAAGCCACTTCGCCTGTCAAGCATAACCTTCAAGCGATTGCCGTCGGGGCCGGCCACTTCACCCTGACGGTTCCGCCGTGGAGATGCTAAGCAGATCGTGCTGGTCAGCACCTAAGCTCACATACCAGCCAGCTCCCGCTTCACGAACCGCCCACCCTGCATGATGACCGGCAGCCGCGCCCCTTGGTCTTCCAGCAGCCCCCAATCCTTCAGCGGGTTGCCGTCCACCGCCAGCAGGTCCGCATCGGCGCCGGGTTCGATCACCCCGACCTTGCCCTCCAGCCCGCACAGCTTCGCCGCCACCGTGGTCGCGCTCCGCAGCACGTCCATCGCTTGCAGCAGCCGCGCCCGCAGGCGGAACTCGCCGGACTGGTGCTGGTGCATCGGCCCCAGCAGGTCCGACCCGTAGGCCATCGGCAGCCCCGCCGCCTGCATCAGCGCCAGCGAATCCAGCCCGGCCTGGCGGACTGTCTCGATCTTCGCCACGCTGTCCGCGGGCAGGCCGAGCGACGCGCCCTCGACCGCCAGGCGCTCATAGGTGATCAGCGTCGGGACCGCGACGCAGCCCGCCTTGGCGGCCAGGGCGGCGGTGTCCCGCGTGATCAGGTTGCAGTGCTCCAGCGAGTGGACGCCGCACTCAACCGCCCGGCGGATCGCTGCGTCCGTGTAAAGGTGGGCGGACACGTAGGTGCCGTTGTTCCCCGCCTCCTCCACCGCCGCCAGCAGCTCGTCGCGGGAGAACTGCAGCATGTGGATGGGGTCGGTGGGCGAGGCGATGCCGCCATTGGCCATCACCTTCACGAAGTCCGCCCCGGCCCGCAGCTCTTCCCGTGCGGCCAGGCGCACCGCCTCCACCCCGTCGCACAGGCGGCCCATTGCACCGACGCGGTGCTGAAACCAGGCGCGGTCGTCGGAGCGCGGGCGGCTGTCGCAGTGCCCGCCGGTTTGGCTGAGCGCCTTGCCGGAGATTACCAGCCGCGGCCCGGCCACGACGCCCGCCGCCTGCGCCTCGACCAGGCCGCGGTCGGCGCCGCCCACGTCGCGCACGGTGGTGAAGCCGCGCATCAGCATCGCACCCATGATCTGCCCGGCCCGCAGCGCCGCGAGCGACGAGGGCTGCGCCGCGTTCGCGCCCAGGTCCGCCATGGCGGCGACGACGTGGACGTGGGCGTCAATCAGGCCGGGCATCAGCACGCGCCCGCCCAGGTCCACGCGCTCCGCGGCGGCGCTGGAGATGGGCCGATCCGACACCTCGCGGATCGTGCCGCCGTCCACCAGCACCTCCATCCCGTCCCTTGGGCCGTCGTGGCGGGGGTCGAGCAGGCGGAGGTTGGTGAACAGGATGGCGGTCATGCGTGATGCTCCCAGGGGGCCTGCAGGGTGCCGAAGGGGTCGTCAACGGACGTGCAGGGCGTGGTGAACCAGCGCGGCCCGGCCTCGGTCACTCGCACGATGTCCTCCAGCCGGATGCCGAACTCGCCGTAGATGCAGATCGTCGGCTCGATCGAGAAGCACATGCCCGGGACCAGCTTCGTCCGGTTGCCGCGGACCATGTAGGACTCCTCGTGCACGTCCATGCCGATGCCGTGGCCCGTCCGGTGCGGCAGGCCTGGCGTGGCGTAGTCCGGGCCGAAGCCGCCGGCATGGATCGCGCCGCGGGCCGCGGCGTCCACCGCCTCGCACGCGGCGCCCACCTGCGCCGCGTCGAATCCGGCCTGCTGGGCGCGACGCTCCAGCTCCCAGATTTCGCGCTGCCGCGGCGTGGGGTCGCCGAAGACGTAGCTGCGGGTGATGTCGGAGCGGTAGCCCTGCACGAAGCAGCCGGTATCAATCAGCACCATGTCGCCTTCGCGCAACGTTTGCGGGTAGGGCACGCCGTGCGGGTAGGCCGTCGCCTCGCCGAACTGCACGGCGCGCGAGCCGGGCTGCCCGCCCAGATGCCGGTGCGCGGCGTCCAGGAAGCCCTGCACCTCCGTCGTCGTCATGCCCGGCGCCAGGGCGCGGGCCGCCGCCTTGTGGACGGCGAGCGTGATGTCGTTGGCCGCCTGCATCAGCGTGATCTCCGCTGCGGACTTCACCATGCGGCAGGCTGCAGTGACGCCCGCGGCGCTAGCCAGCGAGAAGCTGTTGCCGGCCCGGCGCAGCCCGTCCACGGTATGGAACGGCGTCAGCGGGTCCACTGCCAGGGTACCGCTGCTGACGCCCATGCTGCGCAGGGTCTCGATGACCAGGGCGGTGGGGTCCTCGTGCTCCTCCCAGGTGCGGATGCCGGCGTCGAACTGCATCAGCTCGCGCGTCTTCGGCTCCTCGAAGGCCGGGCTGAGCAGGACGGGCGGGCCGTCCGCGGGGATGACGGCGCCGTGCAGGCGCTCGGTCAGGTTTAGGGCGACGCCTGTGAAGTAGCGGAGGTTGGTGGAGGTATCGAGGTAAAGCGCCTGGATGCCCTCCCCGCGCATCAGGCGCTGCGCCTTGGCGATGCGGGCTTGCAGTTCCTCGGCGGCAATGGGCTGCAAAGCCTCGGTCATTGGCGCCATGCGCGCCAACTCCGCCTTAAAGGTCGAGCCGCCTACGCCTGCCGTCATTAGTATGCCTCCGGGGTGTGCCGGGAGGTTAGGGGAGGGCGGGTGAATGTGCCAGCCGGGGTGGTGGCATCGGCCTCCTGGTTGCGGCGCTCCGGGCTTACGGAGCCGCGCTTCGGACCCGCAAGCGGGACACTTATTTACCTGTGAGGTAAAGGACGATGGAGACGAGGCTGCCCAGCGAGATCGGCAGCAGGAGCAGGGCGGCCGAGAGGACGATGATGATCATGATGCCCGCAGTGTCGCCCGATGGCGGCCGTCCCGGCTGCGAGCGTCCATCGTCGAAATTGGTCCCGTCGAACGGCATCTGACTGTCTCGCCCCGGCGGGCGCATGAAGTCCCGCCAAGTGTTATCCAGTGCAGGTTCGGGATCGGACGGCAACAGGGACTCGCTGCGGTCTCAACGATGTGACGCCCCCAACGTCCAATAGCTGGACATGGGTTCGTTACCGAAATTCTAGAGGCGGGATCATGGACATCTGCTGTCGTGCCAGCGGTGTCCGGTGCATACGGCCGGGGCAATAGCCTGTTGCAGCGCACCACGGAAAGCCGCATCGTCCTACCATGCAGGTGCCGATCTCCAGCCATGCCGCAACCGAAGCCGCCGGGCGCTGGCTGGTGCGCCTGCTGCTCGCTGCTGCCGTCGCCGTCGTGTTCGTGCCGCTGGTCCTGACGTTCTACCTCAGCGTTTTCGACGAAACCCTGATCGTCTTCCCGCCGCATGCCTATACCACCCGCTGGTATGCCCGCATCCTGCCGGAGTTCGGGGGGGCATTGCGCACCAGCCTGCTCGTGGCGATGGCGGCGGTCGCCATCAGCCTGGTGCTGGGCGTGCCCGCCGCCATCGGGCTGGCCCGGCGCCGCTTCCGCGGGCGCGGCGCACTGTCCACGCTGCTGCTGGCGCCGCTGACGGTGCCGGGCATTGCCATCGGCCTTGGCATCTACGTCGGCGCCGTGCTGATCGAGGAGCGGACGGAATGGCCGCTCAGCGGCTCCGTCCCGGTGATGGTGGCGGCACACGTGCTGATCGCGACGCCTTGGGTGGTCCGGCTGTGCCTGGCGGCGCTGGCCAACCGCGACCCGGCGGCGGAGGAAGCGGCCGCGAGCCTCGGCGCCCCGCCCTGGCGCGTCGTGTGGCGGGTCACGTTGCCGGCCATGCGAGGCGGCATCGTGGCCGGGGCGCTGTTCGCCTTCATCGTGTCGTTCGAGAACCTGGAGATGACGCTGTTCCTGACCGCGCCTGGCATGACGACCCTGCCGATCTCCGTGCTGCAATACCTGCAATACCACATAGACCCGCTGGTCGCCGCGGTGGCCGTGGCGCAGGTGGTGCTGGTCGGCGCGGCGCTGCTGCTGCTGGACCGGTTGGTGCCGATCAGCCGGGTGGTGGCATGAGCCGGCTGACGCTCGACCGGCTGGGCAAGCGCTACGGCAAGTCCGCCGCGGTGGATGGCGTTTGCCTGGATATTGCCCAGGGAGAGCTGGTCGTGCTGCTCGGGCCATCGGGGTGCGGCAAAACGACAACGCTGCGGATGATCGCGGGCTTCGCGGACGCCAGTGAGGGCGACGTGCTGCTGGATGGGCAGAGTGTGTTGGCGTTGCCGCCGCACCGGCGGGACATGGGGCTGGTGTTCCAGTCCTATGCCCTGTTCCCGCATTTGACGGTGGCGCGCAACGTGGCCTTCGGGCTGGAGATGCGCGGCATGGCGCGTCCGGCTCGGGAGGCCCGGGTGGCGGAGATGCTGCGGCTGACCCGGCTGGAGGCTCTGGCGGAGCGCCTGCCCCGGCAGTTGTCGGGCGGGCAGCAGCAGCGGGTGGCGCTGGCCCGGGCGCTGGCGATCCAGCCGCGGGTGCTGCTGCTGGACGAGCCGCTGTCCAACCTGGACGCCGCCCTGCGTGCGGAGGTCGGGCGGGAGATACGGCTGCTGCAGCGCGAGTCCGGCCTAACGACGGTCATGGTGACGCACGACCAAGACGAGGCGATGGCGATGGCTGACCGCCTGGTGGTCATGCGGGACGGCCGGGTGCAGCAGGTTGGGACCCAGGAGGACCTGTACGAGCGTCCGGCGACGCCGTTCGTCGCCGGGTTCATCGGGCGGAGCAACATGGTGGCGGGGGTGCTGGCGGATGGCGCGGTGGCTGCGGGGCGCGCGGTGCTGCGGCTGGCCGGGCGGTATGATGGCGCAGGGGCCTGCACGCTGGCGCTGCGGCCGGAGCGGGTGCGGCTTGCCGCGCCGGGCACGGGGCAGGTGGACGGGGTGGTGGAGCTGTCGAGCTACCTGGGGGCGGTGCGCGAGCACCTGGTGCGGCTGGGACCTGACCTGCGCGTGCTGGTGCGGGACCCGACCGGGGGCGGCGGCCGACTGTACCCGGCGGGGGAGCCGGTGGCGCTTTGCTGGGACATGGCGGCGGAACGGGTGTTTGATGCCGTGGACGCTTCGCTTCTCCCTCTCCCTTCGGGAGAGGGTTGGGGTGAGGGAGACAGCCAGGACCAGCCTCAGCCTGCAAGCCGTATCTCCGCGCATGGGTGAGCGCGATGCTTGCTGTTTCCCTCACCCCAACCCTCTCCTGGAGGGAGAGGGAGCCGTATCAGCCCTCTTGAAAGGACCGACTGCCATGTCCGCATTTTCCATTCCCCGTCGTGCCGTCCTGGCTGGCGCGGCTGCGCTGCCCTTGGCGGGCGTACGGCCGGCCCATGCGGCCGAGCAGGTCACCATCGCCACCTGGGGCGGCGACTACGCCAACCTGCTGCGCGCCAATGTGGACGATCCACTGATGACGCCGCAGGGTGTGACCGTGGTGCAGGACACCGGCGACGAGGACCCGCGCGTCGCCAAGATGTTCGCCCAGCGCCGGCTGCCGCGCGGCGCCGACGACGTGATCTGCCTGCAGGCCGTTCGCGCGCATGAGGTGCAGGAGGCCGGGCTGCTGGAGGCGCTCGACGAGACCAAGGTGCCTAACCTGGCCCACGTGCTGCTGAACCTGCGCACGACGTTCTATGGCCCGCATATCTGGAGTCCGCAGGTCATTATCTACAACCCGGACCGCGTGCCGGACCCGCCCAAGACCTTCACCGACCTGTTGGACCCCAAGTGGAAGGGCAAGGTGGGGGTGGGCGACATCAACTACTTCTACGTGATGATGGCCGCCGCCCTGGCCGCGGCGGGTAATGTCAACAAGGTGGAGGATGCCGCGGCGCGCAACCTTGTGCTAAAGCTGAACGGCAACGGGCTGCGCCTGTATCCCTCCACCGACAGCATCGGCGCCGGGGTGAAGTCCGGGGAGATTGACGTGGGGCTGATGTGGCACGCCCGGGTGCTGATGTGGCAGAACGCCGGCATTCCCGTGAAGGCGCAGTTCCCCACCGAGGGATCGGTGCTCTATCTGTCCGGCATGGTGGTGCCGAAGAATGCCGCCAACAAGGCTGGCGCGTTCCGCTACCTGAACGCGATGATGGAGCCTTCGGCCCAGCGCGGCTTTGCCGAGCATATGGGATACCAGCCCACGGTGGGAAACTCGCCGCTGGAGGGTGCGCTGGGGCAGCGCCTGGCGCTGCCTGACCCGGCGCCGCGCATGACGCTGCCGGACTATGACATTGTCGGCAAGCTGCAGGGGCCGACGTCCGAGTGGTGGAAGAAGAACGTGGCGCGTGCCTGACACTGCCGCAGCAACTACCGGGGCCGTCGCGGCGCCCCGGCGGGTCCGCCAGGCCGGGGCCGCAGTGTTCCTGGGGCCGGCGACGCTCGCGGTGTCGGTCATGCTGCTGCTGCCGTTGCTGCTGCTGCTGCGGTTCAGCCTGAACCAGTATGATGCGACGGAGCTGATGATCGAGACGGTGACGGGCGCGAACTACTTCCGCTTCGTGTCCGACCCATTCTATCGCGGCGTGCTGGGGACCACGCTGGGTGTGGCCGCGGGGTCCACGGCCTTGTGCCTGCTACTGGGGCTGCCGGTGGCGTATCGGCTGGCGCGCATGCGGGGACGGTGGAAGTCCGTGTGCATGCTGGCGGTCGTGCTGCCGCTGTTCGTCGGCAGCACCGTGCGCATGGTGGGATGGATGATCCTGTTCGCCCACGGTGGCATGGTGGACACCCTCGTGCGCTGGGTGACCGGCGGGGGGCTGGAGCTGATGTATACCACCTTCGCGGTGGTGTCCGGCATCGTGTCCATCACCCTGCCGTTTGCGATCCTGACGATGCAGAGCGCCATCGAGACGATTGACCCGAGGGTGGAGGAGGCAGCCCGCAGCCTGGGCGCGGCGCCGGGGCGGAGCTTCTGGCGGGTGGTGTGGCCCTTGGCACTGCCGGGCACGGCGACGGCGGGCATCCTATGCTTCATTCTGGCGATGAACGCCTATGCGACGCCGTATCTGCTGGGGGGTCCGCGGTTCCAGATGATGGCGCCGCTGCTGTACTGGGAGTTCAGCGCCAACAACAACTGGCCGTTCGCGTCGGCGATGGCGCTGCTGCTGATGACGACGACGCTGGTGCTGACGTCGTGCAGCGGGCTGCTGATCCCGGCGCGATACCGGGTATAAGGCTGCACCAGGGTGTAAGGCTGCGGCGGGGTGTGAGGCTGCGCCGGCGTAAGGCCGGGCCTTAATGATTTCCGCCGGGTCCGGTATCTGCGCTGATTAACAGCTGGATGCATTTATTGCGCGTAGGGCAATTACTGGCCTGCTTTCCCGGGATGGTGCGGCAGCGCCCCTCGCACGTGGCCATCGCACGTTCATCCACACGGAGGCAGCCCCCTCTCTTGTGAGGACCGTAAGTTGCTGAAAGGACCGAAATCACGCGTAGGAGAGTGGGATCACGATCAACGTCGATCATGACCTCAACCGCCACATAATTTCACCGGCCTTGCCAGAACGATGACCGAGAGGCAGCTAGAGTTCTAGCGCAGCGCTGCTTCACAGGCTTTTGGCCTACCCTTTCGGATAGGCCGACACGGATCAGGGTTCGGGAGTGCCGGTGATCCCGCGCCGGTGCGTGGTGATCCCCGCCTCTGTCGGAAGCGGGCCAACAAAGGTATCCCCGAACAATGTTGCGCAGGACAGTTCGGGATGCACGCACGCCCCGAGACGCCAAGCATCCTGCGCCCGTCCTGGCCTTCTGACCCTCACGCGGCCTCTGGCAGTTTAGGTGCAATCGGTTCGGACTCCCCGGGCTGACCGACGCGAACATGCGTGGGCGCGTGCGATGCTTCGGCCACGCCCTCGATGGCCTGTGCTACCTCTGCCGCGGGGCGAGGTGATGCACTATATGCCCCGCCCCTTTCACGATCTGCAGCATGCTGCCACGGATTTCGGCCGCGAGTTGCTCGGAACGGCGCTTGAACACCACCTTGTCGCCGTCACCCGCGATGATGGTCACGGGCAGGTCCAAGCCCTTGTAGTGCCTCCGCAGGGCGAACGCCTCCGGGATCATCAGCGCGCCATCCATCGAGGTCGCGCGGAGCTGCGAGGGGCGCATTGCCATGGCGGGCGAATACTCGGCGTGGAACCGGGCCGGCACCTGGGCCGGCGAGAACATTCCCCGCTTCTGCAAGGGCATCTGCAACAGCCCGAGCAGGGGCAGGACGGTGTAGCGCAGCAGGTCGCCCAGCACCGGCAGCGCGCCCGGCAGCACCAGCAACGCGTCGGGCCGCAGCGTCGGGAAGTAATAGCCGGACAACAGCACCAGACCGGCCGTATCGGCCGGATGGCGCATCGCGAGTGCGAGGGCCACGATGGTGCCCCAGGAATGACCGACCACCACCGGGCGCTCGACGCCGAGTTGCTGCAATGCCTTGTGCAGCAGAGTGGCCTGCTGGCCGGCGGTCCACAGCCGCCCGCGCGGGCGCTCGCTGTGGCCGAAGCCAGGGCGGTCGAAGATGATCACCCGGTGCGTGGGCAGCAGGAGTTGGGCAACCCCGCTGGTGTTCCAGTCGTCCCCGCTCACGGCGTTGCCGTGGATGAGCACGACGGGGCTGCCCTGGCCGCGGTCGCTGTAGTGCAGCCGCACCCCGTCCACCTCCATGAACGTGCCCTCTGGCGGATGCTGACGCTCGGCGTGGCGGGCCATGAGGTGGTTGGCGACGGCAAGCCCAGTGAGCGCGGCTGCGCCGGCGAGGATGGCCGTTCCAGAGAAACGGGTCTTGAGCGTCGCGAGCAGGGCCATGCGGGTCTTTCTTATATGTCGGGCAAACCAGCGGCACTCCGACTGGTGGGCGGCGACGGTGGATGTGAAACGGCGTGGACTAGAGCATGTTTGGTGCAAGTGGAGACGCCAAACACGCTCTAGCCTTTGTTTTGGCGAGCATTTGTCCGGCCCAAACGAATCCGTTTGATCCGGACATGCTCTAGTGGGCGTGCGGCCCGGACGGGTTCGAGCCGACGATGGACGAGACAGCCCAGTGGGACGCGTGACGCTCGCCGTGACCTTCAACCGGTGCGGAACATCCTGCGCGCCACGTCGGGGATGTCGGCACGGCTCAGGCCGAGGTTACCCAGCTGACGGTTGGTGTGGCCCTGCAGCTCCCGCGTGATCCGGGCGATTTTTCGGCGTTGCGCCCTCACACGCTGCCAATGGGAGCCGAAGCGGTGCAGCATCGTTCTCAGGCCGGCGAGGCCGCGGACTAAGGTAATGGTAGGGGCGAAAGTGGGTGCAGCCGTCATGTAGAACTCCTGTCTTGCCGATCGGAGTTTCTCCCCAATGAGCCGTTATGTGTGGCGAACGCGGCAGCGCCGCCTCGTCCACCGTCATTGTGCAGTGCAACATAGGAGGGTTCGGCCGGCAATGCCAACCCAAAGCTATTGGCAACACGGTACCGGGAACGATGCCGCACACCGGCTAGCATCGTGCTGTCCCGGCGGATGCTGACGTTGGCGTGCGCGCCGGCGTGCAAGCCAAAGGGCGCCGGCGACGCCGGAAGCCATATGACGGTCCAGTTTGCCACCGCGTTCTTTCCATGCACGACAGATAGCGGCAGGCGTCTAAAGCGGCAGAATTCCTGCATATGCTGACCAAGGACATCGGGAAGGCTGAGTACCTGCAATCGGGGTCTTGCCTTCCGGCTCGGCGTCCGGACAGGCCGGCCCGCGCCGGCCTCCCGTGAAGCTGCGGAGCGCGGGCAGTCACTGGTCGGATGCGCTGGTGCACCCGGATGCAAAACTCTTGCAGGCGTTGACGCGACGCCGCCGTTCCTCTGGTGTTAAATGGCCCCCACACCACGCTGGACCGAGCTTTGTCACTGCACGCGCCGACCTTGCTGCTCGTCATCGCCCTCGTGATTGCCTTCTCCGGCGGCTTGCTGATCTTTGCGCAGGGAAGCGAACGGGACACGAACGCCATGGGTGTCTGGGGGGCGGCGATGCTCGCCGGCGCACTTGGCGTCGTTCTGGTCGCCTTCGGCCAGAGTGCGCCCTGGATCGCGGACGGCCTTGGCGATGCTATGGCCTTGGCCGCTGCAGCAACCTCTTGGACCGCGGCCCGGCTCTTCGTGAGGCGGCCCCCACGCTTGTGGCTGGCGATGGCTGGCCCTGTCCTATGGCTCGCCACGGTGCCGTTCCAGACACGAGCGGCGGGGTGGACGGCCATGGCATGCTTGATCGGCGCAGCCTACACGCTGGCGGCTGCATCCGAACTGTGGCGGGCCCGGGCTGAACGCCTGCCGTCGCGCACCGCGGCGGTGTCCCTGCTTGGGATCCATGCCGTCGTTTACACCGCCCGTGCCGTTGTTGCCCTGGCAGGCGCCGGCGCGGGCACATGGGCTACCTCGATCATGATCGGGCTGACCCTCGAGAGCTTGCTTCAGACGGTCGGCATGACCTTCCTCCTGTTGGCGATGATGAAGGAGAGGGTGGAGCTGCGGTCCAGCGAGCAGCTTCGGGCGCTCGCCCTTTTTGACGGCCTGACCGGGATCAGCAACCGGCGCCACTTCGACGAGCGGCTGGGCGTCGAGATCCGCCGGGCGCGCCGGGCAGGGGCTCCTATAGCGCTGCTGCTGATCGACGTGGATCATTTCAAGTCGTTCAATGACACCTTCGGCCACCAGCAGGGTGACGAGTGCCTGCGTGCCATCGCCAAGACCATCGCGGCGCTCGTGTGCCGTTCTGGGGACCTTGCGGCCCGGTATGGCGGAGAGGAGTTCGCGGTGCTGCTTCCCGAGACCGACCTGGCGGGTGCGAGGGAGCTGGCGGACGCCCTGCGCATCGGTATCCGCGCGCTTGGCCTTGAGCACACCTCCGGGTTTGGTGTCGTGACGATCAGCATCGGAGCTGCCGCCATCCTGCCGGGACAGCAGGACGCCTCAGGAGAAGCGTTCGTGCACGCGGCGGATCAAGCCCTTTATCAAGCAAAGGCAGCTGGGCGCGACCGGGTCTGCTCCGCGCCTGGAGCCATTCTTACCAGCAAATGACCGTCGTTGGCGGCACGCCTCTCAGTTCTGCCTGGCTCCAGCGAGGGCACGGTGAGGATAATTCTCTTGCAATGGGGAACAAGGGCGGGAAGTGGGGCGGCCGATGCGGGGGGCGTTTATGGGGTGGACGCCCCCCGACGGCATCTACGTGCCAAAGTGGAGGTGTTGGCCCCATCAACGCCGCAGGCAGCCTACCGGGAGAGCACGAGGGCAGGCCGCCTGGTCACGGGCATATTGTAAAACTGCTGGGCAACCTGGAAAGGCTGCACCTCGCCCACGACGGCTTCCAGTGCCCGCGTCAGTCGTCGTCGCTCCACCTCGCATAGGAGGGTCGGTCCTGGTAGGCCGGCGGCACGACATAGGACGGCGAGGGAGCATAGTAGGCAATCGGCGGCGGAGCGTAGTAAACGGGAGGCGGCGCATACTCGACAGGCGGCCGCACGACATAGGCCGGCATCTCGTAGCCGTATGGCGATGGCGGCGGTGCGTAGCGAGGTTGTGCGTATGCCGGCTCATACCCGTCAGAGTGCTTCGACAAGGCGCCGCCAGCCAGGGCTCCCACTCCAAGGCCAATCAGGCCAGACAGCAGCGCTGCCCCGCCATCGCGACGGCGATGTGCCTCAGCAGCCGGTGCGAACGACACGGCCACGCCTGCGACAACCGGCACGGCAAGCAGAAGAGAGCGGAAGGGCTGCATGACTGGGCCTCCTTGTTCATGCAGGACAATGGTCACTTCCTAAAGCAGCATTGTGTTCGTAAGCCGCCCCGTTGATGACAGCCCATATTGGGATAGGTTTGGATTCGTGCTTATGCCGAGCTCGGCATGAGCGCGAATCCTTGCCATGGTCCTACTTGGCCGTGGGCGCCGACACGGGCGAGATCGCAACGCATGTGCTGACCGAGGGTCACGCCGACGATGCGGCCCAAGTGCTGGGCCTACTTGGGCAGGTCGAGAGAGTGATCCCGTCCGTAGCCGCGGATGGCGCCTACGACGGCGAGCCCACCTACGCGGTGGCCGCGGCACGGCATCACCATCCATCGCCGGACGTCATTGTGCCGCCCCGGGCGTCGGCGGTGCCAAGCTCGGACGGGGGCGACAGCAACGCCCAAAGCCCGCGTGACCGCCACATCCAGCACGTCGAACCAAGAGGTTCGCCGGACATGGCCGAGCGCGGCCATATGGGATGGCAGAGGGAGACCGGATACGGCAGGCGGAACCAAGCCGAAACGGCAATGTTCAGGTATGAACACCTGATCGGCCCCAAGCTGCGCGCCCGGAGCCTGCCTGCGCAACGGGGCGAGGCCGCCATCGCCGTCGCGATGCTGAACAAGATGATCCGGACCGCAAAGCCCGTCTCCCTTCGGGTTGCCTAGACAGCGCCCGGAAAGGGCCAGCTCAGCCTTGCGCTGCTCCGTGTTGGGGTGGACGGCCCCGCGGCATCTCGTGCCAAAGTTTGGTTGTCAACATCCGAACCTGAAGGACCGTCCGCATGAACCTTAAGCGCATTGGCCTCGACACGTCCAAGTCCGTGTTCACCTTGCATGGCGTGGACCAGGACGAGAAAGCCATCCTGCGCCGCGACATGAGGCGG
>JAABUW010007308.1_pt1 | contig 13351 bp, 25 predicted proteins | sample 5560081 | NCBI WGS metagenome assembly JAABUW01 (sample SAMN10711882, study PRJNA513363) | rock metagenome | isolation source: Antarctica rocks | place: Antarctica: Victoria Land, Knobhead sud
CATCTTTGGGGTGGGTCTGTACTCCTTCGCGGCTTACAAGGTCGCGGTGGCTGGTTTGTACCCGATCCCGCGCTTCCGCATCGTTGGCCCGAACGATGGAAAGCCCGTCCTGTTTGATGACACGTGCTATTTGATGACACGTGCTATTTCGTCGCGTGCGACGATCCATGGCAGGCGGGCCTCGTCGCATCCCTTCTGAACAGTGATCCAGCACTTGCGTTTATCGGTGCTATGACCTTCCCGGGCTCCAAACGCCCAATCACCAAGACCCTTCTCCAAAAGATTGATCTACTGGCGTTGCTCGACGCTATGGACGGGCCAGAGATGCTGGAGCGGCTCGCGGAGTCCGTGCGGAAGATGAGAGGACAGGGTGCAATAGAGGTGGGAGTGCCTCCGGCCGATTTGCGTGGACTGCTGAGTGGCTCAAGACCGGCTGAAGCAATGGCACAGCCGCAACAGCCTCGGTTGATCACAATCTGACTACAGGAGCGCTATGTGGGCAGCAACGGAACGGCTTCCTTCAGCTCCCGCGTCTCCAGGTGGTCAACGTAGCGCTGCGTCGTTGACAGGGCGGCGTGCCCGAGGAGCTTTGAGACCTTCACCACCTCGCCGCTGCCCCGCAGTGATCGCAGCGCGAAGGTGTGGCGCAGGGTGTGCGTCCCTACTATTCTAACCCGTGATAATAGAAACATATCACGGGTTAGGTGCTACTCTGATCGCATGATGGGTGAACTGGTACCGGCTCCCTCCGACACAGCCCTTGCGCGATGGCAGGAGCTAGAGGAGGCCGTCCGCACGTACGCCAGGGCGAGTAAGGCTCCGAACACCGTGCGAGCGTACCGGAGCGACCTCGGCGACTTCACCATGTGGTGCACCGACCACCAGCTCACGCCCATCCCGGCGACCCCCGAGACGGTCGCGCTGTACATCAGCGCGCTGGCCGGAGCCGGCACCAAGGCGTCCACGATCCAGCGCCGGCTCTCCTCGCTCTCACGGGCCCATCAGCTGGCAGGGCACGAGCCCTCCCCCACTCAGGCTCCGCTCGTCCGAACGACCATGGCCGGGATCCGGCGAACTCTCGGTATGGCACCGTCACAGAAGTCACCCGTGGTCACAGCCGAGCTGCGCACCCTGCTGGCAGTCACGCCGGATGACACCCTGGCCGGTCTACGGGACCGGGCGCTTCTGCTCATAGGGTTCGCTGGTGGCTTCCGTCGCAGCGAGCTGGTGGCGCTCGACGTCGAGGACATCGAAGAGACAGAGGAGGGTCTTCGCGTCAGGGTTCGGCGGAGCAAGACCGACCAGGAGTCCGAAGGTCGCGAGGTAGGGATTCCCCGTGGCCAGAAACCCGAGACCGACCCCGTACGTACCTTGCGTACCTGGCGCGCTGCGTCCGGTATCGCCACCGGTCCGGTCTTCCGGCCTGTGAACCGGCACGACCAGGTGCAGGATCGGCGGCTCACGGCTGAGGGGGTCGCCATGGTCGTCAAGCGCTCCGCGCAGCGGGCCGGATTCGACCCATCTCGCTATGCAGGGCACTCGCTCCGCTCGGGGCTCGCCACGTCCGCGGCGGCCGGCGGCGCTCCGGAGCGGTCGATCATGGCCCAGACGGGACATCGCAGTGTGGAGATGGTGCGCCGCTATATTCGAGCCGGATCGTTGTTCCAGGAAAACGCAGCCGCTTACGTGGGGCTGTGACCGGTGGCTGACGAGGCATCACAACCCACGGAGCCCATCCCGTCTGACAGCAGATCGCGCACTTCCGCGTCGAAGTAAACTTGGTGAGGCTGGCGGCTGCCCGCCAGGATGAAGCGGACGCACATTTTAGGGCCGGTACTGCGAGCCCCTGGAAGGGAGACTAGTGGTCTGGCCCGGAAGTTCGGTCACGTATTCCTTGATCTCGGAGCGCTCAAACTACATAGCTGAGATAACGTTGCATCATGCCAGGTGGAGATTGGACGGAACTCGCAAGAACGCCCGGGAAGATGGCTGGCGGATTGACTGACGCAGTCGTCAGCGTTGTGCGGCGAGTGGTACGGGCTGGAAAGGCTTCGGACCTCGTGATTGACGAACTCGGGGTTCCTGACCTTAAGCACATCTCCTGGTCGGGAGGTCCATCCCACGTGCGCAGTGTTGGCGAAGCGCTGAAACGGGTTGCCGGCGGTGAGGTGGAGTACTTGGTCGTCAGAGCACCTACTGGAGAGCCGGTGGCCAAAGGAGGCATCGACTACGCCGCTCACGCTGATGCCGGCACGTTCTGGCAGTTGGCGACAGATTCGCGACTCCAGGGTATGGGGCTGGGGACAATGTTGATTGCCGAAGGTGAGCGGCGCATCCGCAGACGTGGGCTACGTTGGGCGATGGTCGGTGTCGAAGACAACAATCCCAGAGCGAGGGCTCTCTACGAACGCCTCGGCTATGAGAGCTGGCAGCGAAACTGTGAGTCGTGGCAACAAGAGGACGAGCGCGGAAACCTGCGGTTGTACGAGACCGATGTGAATCTGCTTCGCAAAGCACTCTGATTGGAGCTCAGGCCGCTGTCATAAGCGAAGGCTGATCCTTGGTGGCCAGGCGTTGCATGAGCGCTGAAAGGTCGGCGCGAGTGAATTTCCATTCGAATGGTTTGGCATTGGTTTCGTAGTGATGCTCGAAATCAGCAATGCGCTGCTCAACGGCGGCGAGGTCGGCAAAGTCCCTGGGGGTGAGGGCCTTCCGCTCGACGATGGATAGGTAGATCTCGACCTGATTGAGCCAGGAGGCATGAACTGGTGTGTGTATGAGCACGGCGGTTGGCCACGCCGTGCGAAGACGTTGTATCGATGGGTCACCTCGATGGGAACTGCCGTTGTCAACGATCCAAAACACTCGCCGTGCCGATGCGTATGGCTCCTGTGTCATCACTTGCGCAACGAGGCGCTCGAACGGAGCTATTCCGGTCGTCGACTCACAGCGTCCAAAAACTTTGGCGCGGTGAACATCCCACGCCGCCATGATGGAGGCCGGGCGGGGTTCCCCTGCCGCCCTTGCCGCCGGCTACGACCTGGTCTTCCTCATAGCGGCCGGGCTCGGCCTGGCCATCGCGGTGGTCAGCGTGCTGCCGCGGCACCGGCGCGGCTGACTGTCGGCGACGCCGCGTGCTCACTCGTTCCCCTGTGTCCGCGTACGACCTCATGTGGCGGTGCAAAAGCCGTCCGGGGAGTCGTCGCTCCTCGGACTCGACAAGGGAAAATGGCGCCCCGCGGCAGCACGTCGCGGGGCGCCCGACGGATCAGGCCACCTCTTCGGTCGGCAGTTGCGCCATGGGCTCCAGCGCATCCAGGATCGCCCGGGCAGCGCCGTTGATCCGTTGTGCGGACTCAGAGATCGCCTTGCCGGCAGCGTCTCCCCCACCGGCCCAGCCGGCCACGTAGCCGAAGGTGTACTGCGAGCTGTCGATGCCGAGCTCCTGGCACACGACGTAGGCGACGCTCTCCGCCTCCAGCTCCTTGATGCCTCGCGGCATGTCGGCCGGTACACGATCCGGCCCGTGAAGCAGTGCATGAGCGATCTCGTGGGTGAGCGTCTTCACGCCCTGCATGGGTGAGACATCGACGTTCACGCGGATCAGCCCGGTCGCGTGGTTACAGTCGCCGTTCAGAGAATCCCCGAGCGGTGTCACCTCGACGGTGAAGTCGAGCGCTCCGGCTACAGCCTGCAGCTTGAAGAAGGCATCAGCAGGGTCGTCGCCCAGCAGGCGTTGCACGATGTCCGGGAGTGGCTCTCCGTCGGTCTGCGAGATGTCGAAGACGTGGGCGACAGGGAGCGATGACGCCGTTGGATCGTCTCGGTGGTGGTACGTCACGATCAACAACATGGTGACGGCCGGCAAGAACCAGACGCCGGGGATCCACGTCTCAGACGCCACGGTGTAGCCCTGGCGGGCCATCTGGCGCATACCGCGCTCAAATTGCCAGGCGATGTACCAACGTGAGCCATAGTAGGTGCGTCTTTGTGGCCCATTTACGGCCCATTCGTGACCGCCAGGGAGGTATGGAAACATGCGAAAGATGGAGGGGTGCAGGGATACCAAAAATGGGAAAAATGGCCGCTCGAACCAACACAGAATGACCCGGCTCAAGCCGTTATTCTGTTTCCATTTGTTTCCATTCCTTGCCATTTTCTGCCATTCCCTTCCCCCGTTGCTGATCTATCGGGAGGCTCAGTGCTAGGAACGGCTCACCACGAGCATGCGATTACCACCCCTCTGAAACTCGTAGTCCACGTCTCGGATCTGCACATTCATCCCGATGGACTTCAGCATCGCGATGATGGGATCGAGGTGCCGGGAGGGCTCCCCTTGAAGGTCCAGGAGGGGGAAGAGGCGAACCTGGCGCGCCACACGCAGCATGGCGCGAAGCGACTGCTGATGAAACTCGAGCGAGAACTGATCAGCATACAGGAAGAGAAGATGGGAGCATAGAGCGAGATCGAACGCTTCATCGTCGAAGGGGAGTTCTGGCAGCTCCCCGGCCACATACCGTCCTTGAGGGCGTCCTACCTCGTAGTCGTCGAGAAACTGCAGCATCGCCTCCAGCCGCCGCTCACCCGCTTGGGTCGGAGAGCCGAGGTAGTCCCAGACAAACCGCTCCCGCTCGCTCTCCATACTACGCACCATGTCTGGATGGACCTCTTCGACGCGTCGTTTGATATCACGCCCTCGGTACGCGTACAGCGGGTCGATGGAGGTCACCCGGTGGCCGCGCCGCGTCATCTCGGCATTGAAACTCGCTGGTCCGGCGCCACAGTCCAGGATTCTGCCCTCCAGATCGCTCGCCGAGATCGCGAACATGCGGATGTATTCATCCATGGATCGTCCCCAGGGGACAGCGGTCTCAAAGTCGAAGGTCATGTTTCTCCTCGCGCTTTAGGCGTAGCTAGGCGAGCTGCGGATGCGGCTCGTGGAAGGTCTGCACTGCTGCTCTGGCGCCGTTCGCCTGCTTCCGCCATGGATACGACGTGAGGTGCGTCCAAACCTCGCCAGAGCCTCCTTTTTTACCCATAATTGCTGTATTGGCCATCTGCTGCCGATACGGCTTCACCTACAAAGGGAATCTCGTCTGGTACAAGGTCCGCAAGGACGGTGGCCCGGACGGCCGTGGCGACGGCTTCTACTTCCGCAACGTGACCGAGCTGTGTCTGTTCGCACGGGTGCGGCTAGTTGGAGCTGTTCACGGGTACGGCTCAGCTCAGATTGCAGGTACCCCACTTGGCCCGCCAGTTCGGTGATTTTCTGCTCCTGGTCGCGGATCAACTGCACCAATTCAGGTACCGCGCTGGTACCGCCGGCATCGGCCTTGGTTCCGGTTTCTGGTACCGACTCGGTGCCGTATGGGTCCGATGGTACCGGTTCAGCGCCGCAAGGTACCGCCGGAATGTACACCGTCCACTGACGGCCGTCACGTTTGGCAGGGATAGAACCGGCCGTAATCCGCTTGCGTACGGCACGGTCGGAGATTCCCAGCACTCGCGCTGCTTGCGGAACCGGTACCGGAACCAAGCCTTGAGTGTCGGCCCATAGGGTTCCGGTACCGGTGTCGTCCTGCATAGCGCACTCTAGCACGGCCAATGAGGCAAAAAATGCCACTGCTGAGCCGCGCAAATACTGCGAGAGTACTGCTGCTGGGTGCGTGTTTCAGTTACGGAAAATAGGGAAAATAGCGGGTCAGTTTTACCGTGTTCTGCCAGTAATTGTGGACATCGACCGATGTGAGGTAGGGGGTATCGCCTTTATGCGCTGGTGGGGGCGCCCCCGAACCTTCACCGGCTCGTTAGTGCGAGTTTGGCGCTGAGAGCAACAAAAGAGCCGGCGAAAATACGCCGCATCCAGGTCATCATCCGAGGACGTGAAAGTACATGGTTGCGCACCGAGGCGGCGAACACACCGTAGCCGGCGAAGACGATGAACGTGACCAGCATGAAAACGCCGCTTAACTCCAACATCCGTGGGAACGCGCCTGGCTCCTTGGCGCTCACAAACTGGGGCAGGAAAGCAAAGAAGAATATCGTAAGCTTCGGGTTGAGAATGTTGATCAGGATGCCGGAGATGATGACCTTGGTTGCCGAGGGAGGGCCGATTTCCTTCTCGGCAGTGAGTATATCCTTGTCTCTGAGCGTGCCCCACGCCATGTAGAGAAGATAGGCCACACCCAAATATTTCAAAACCTGAAACGCCAGTGCGCTCGTCTGTAGCAATGCCGCGAGCCCCATGATCGCCGCTACCATGGGCGGAATGATGCCAAGTGTGCATCCGGTGGCGGCAATGATGCTCGCGCGGGCGCCACGTGAGAGGCCGGCCGCCAACGTATAGAGAACGCCGGTTCCAGGTGTAACGACGATAATGAGCGTGGTCAATAGAAACGCGATGCTCATGGTGATTCCTCTCGCACGCTGCCGGCAGCGTCATTTGGTCCTTCTCCTGAATCAGGAACGAGTTTTAGTCGTGATAGACGTTCAGGTGTTGCCATCGTCACCTTACTCTGACTACGTGCCGTGGTTCACGATTTTAGCGTGAACCGCCATGCTTACCGAACACTCTTTACGTGTGATATTGACTGAATGAAGACCTCAGAGAGCGGTAACCCTGCCCGGCCATCCGCTGCACGTCCCGCTTGAACTGCCAGGCGATGTACCAACGGGCGCCGTAGTAGGTCCGTCGCTGGGGATTCATCTCACCCGTTCTCCCTCGCGGTCCAGTCCTCCCGAAGAACTGCCAGGATCAGGCGGCTCATCCTTTGCCGACAGTATAAATACGGTCCTACCGATGCTCAACGGCTCGCCCTTACTCGTGACGTCCGTCTCTGTCCGCTCCGTGTAGCCGCGGTGTTTGCCCAACGTTTTTAGGACAAACGCAATAGCCCACGGCTCTGCATTGATCTCGATAGCATCAGCTAATTTCGACTCCGCGCTATCGATCAGTTGCTCCCGCGCGTCGTCAATCGTCTGCTGTATCCGTGGGTACCGCGCCGCATAGTTGTACGTCGTCGTGCGGTCGCACCCCAGCCGTCGATCCCGGCTGATGACCTCGGGGCTACCGTTCTGATGCAGAGCGCGGACGTGCAGCGGAAGCGCGATGCGGCCCGCCGCTGGGCCAACTACGTGAGCGGTGACGAGAAGGTGGGCGCCTGTTGGCGCTACCTGTTGGCGCTACCTGTTGGTGTCCGAAACCGATGTCAAGAACGCAAAGGGCTCGTGGGAGGCCCTGAAAGGCCTCGGAGGGGCCTGAGCGCAGGGCGTACCCCAAGTGTAGAGGTGGCTCCGGATACCCCCCCTCTCGGGGCGTGCCCCGGCTTCGCCTGGGGCGCCCGTTATTGCACCTCCCATGGCAACGTGAGCTGCCCGTGCAGCTCCAGAAAAGCGACCGCACGAGGAAGGCAGCGCTCGCAGAGGCCGTAGGGGAGGTGCAGGCCCTCCCAGCGCTGACAGAGGCGACAGGAGCCGCGTCGCAGTGAGGAGCGCCGTCCCATCACTTAGAGGGGATGATGCCCTGTGGCAAGACACCTTGCATCGTGACCTGTACGGCCTCCCAGTTCTTGACCCAGTGCTGCCCGTTGCTGTTCGACAGCATCTTCGTTGCCGGGCTCTTCTCGAAGGCAATGGTGACCAGGTGGTATGCCGTGAGCACGGCGTCCTGGAAGTCCTGATGCGGCTCCAAATCCAGCACGTCGAGGGCAACGCTCCGCGCCTCATCACGGTCGATGCGTCGGCCATGGCTCTTATGAGTGGTTGCGTCGTTGAAGTGGCGCGCCGCCCTGTTGCCCAGTTCCTCGGCGTCGGCACGACCGCGGAACATGTTGGCGGTCAGCCACCGAGCCACCATCGCCTGTCCATAGTCGAGAGCGTTCTGGGACTCTTGGAGGAGAGAGGGGCCGAGGGATGGAAGGATGGGCGCCCAGACATGGGCGGTGACGACGTTGTCGAGGATCTCGGTCTTGGCCCGCTCGAACTGCTCAATGACGGCGCGGGCGGACACGAAGCCGGCACCCGTGGGGAGTTGGGGGTCAATCGGTCCGAGCTGGCTCTGGCGGCCCATCACGATCCGGTTGGCAGCCAGGCTGATCATCGTCCCCGCAGACATGGCGAAGGCGGGCACGATCACCTCGATGTCGGTGAACTTGGAGCGCAAGTAGGCGACGAGCGATTCGGCCGCATTGGTGACGCCGCCAGGGGTATGCAGCACGAGCGTTAGGCTCCGGGTCGCGTCCATGCCGTGCAGGACAACCATGAAGCCGAGGATTCGCGTGACATCCTCAGCTGTGATCGACCGGCCCAACTCGCCGCCGATACTCTCACGCGTGAACTCGTCGCACATCGACAGGACCTTGAATGGGCGGCCGTCCACGGTGGTATCGAACAGGAAGTCCATAGCCCACACGTGATTCGGACGCTCGGCTCGGAGCCGAAGCGCGGGCACCGTGCTTATGCCCACCCGGTTGCGCTTCGGCTGCCGCTGCGGAACGCGCAGCCCCTCGTCTCGCCAAAGCCGCTGCACGCGCTTGCGGTTCACCGCCCATCCCTCCAGGCGCAGTCGCCCGTGGATCAACCTGTAGCCCCAGCGCGGATGAAGCGATGACAGCTCGCGTAGGCGCGTTCGCAGCGCCTCCTCAGGCGCCAGTACCGACCGCGGGCGGTGGCGTTGAGTTGAGCGTTGTTGACCGATGGCCCGGCACGCACAGCGCTCCGACACACCCAACGTCCGCATGACGTGGGTGACGAAGCGCCGCCGGCGTACCGGGCCTAGAAGTTTCCCGATGCCGCCTCCTTGAGGATCTCGATGTCGATATCCCGGTCGGCGACCATCCGTTTGAGCCGCTGGTTCTCGCTCCGGAGCTTGCGCAATTCCTTCGCGTCGTCCGCCTTCATGCCGCCGTACTGATTTCGCCACCGGTGAAATGTCTGCTCGCTGATCTCCAACTGCTTCGCCGCATCGGCGATGGTCCGGCCTTCTCCGACGAGCTTGTCCGCCTCCCGGAGCTTCCGAACGATCTGCTCCGGCGTGTGCTTCCTGCCTTTCACGATGGTTCCTCCTGCCCGATTGGGCCGAAGAACTCTCATATCACCTGGACCGATCCATGGGGGTCAGGCTCGGTGGCCTCTGCCGAGCCCAGAATGCGCTCGATCCGGCCCGGTGGCTCGATTCTCTCTGCTCGACACCGGGCCAGGAGCGCACTCCGAAGCCGCTCTTCCCTGAGTTCGACCGGGCAAACCTCGTCGGCCAGCCACATGGCCAACTTCTCCTCGTCCTCGCGGGTGGCCTCGCGGAACCCCAGCGCTGACCGGACCTGGGATCGGTGGTACTCGATCGTTCGCCCCGACCACTCGTATTCAGCGAAAGCCTCAGCGGTAACCTTGACCTGGCCGGCGACATAGCTGACCGCATCTCCGGGCACCTCGCCAGAGTGCCGTGGAAACCGAGCTTCGAGTTCAAAGAACTTCAGGAGGAGGGCGAATCCAAGGCGGGTGGCACCGCGCTTGTTGCTCAGCAGCCGCCAGTCCTCATCGCCCAGCGTCCAGCAGGCGATCACATCCTCCGGCTCCCACTCCCTCCTCACACCTGGATTGTCGCTATCCGGGGCAGGCGGCCGCCGCTAGTTTGCGGCTGGGGACACCTTCGTTAGCACGGGGCCGAGTTGGCGCGCCGAGACGCCCAACGTTTCGGCCGCCTCGACTGCGGTCAATCGGTCTCCTTCCAGGTTTACCAGGATCTGGACTCGTAGTTGCTCGCGCTTGCTCACCGTCATCTGTCCCTCTCTCATGAGGACAGAATCGCTGGTCAGTTAAGGCGGACATTTTCCCTGGGCACCCACAAAGAGTGGAAGCCGCGTCCAACGCACGTGCCGGGGCGACGGCTATTCGGCGGCCAGCTCGTCAGCGATGCAGAACTCGTTGCCCTCAGGATCCTCCATCCGCGTCCAAGTGAATGGGCCGCCTGAGTGCTCCTCACCCTGAGTGGCGCCCAGGGCGACCAACCGGGCGACTTCCGCGCGGCGATCCTCCGCCGCCAGGTCGAGGTGGCAGCGGTTCTTGGCCGCCTTTGGCTCCGGCACACACTGGAAACCGAGGGCGCCGACGCCCAGTGCGGGGGTACTGAGAATCACGAACCAGCCATCGAAGTCGTGGGCCACGGTCCCCCCCGTCGCCTTCGCCCAGAACGCCGACAACGCGCGGGCATCCGCACAGTCGAACGTCACCATCTTGCAGCTCAAACCCATCGCCAAATCCTCCCTCGATAGCAGCGACGCGCCGTCAGCGCACCTCGTGGGGGTTGCGCCGCATGCCGGTGACAACGATCATGCCAGAGATCACTAGGCAGAGGCCGATGATGCCCGCTGCCAGTGGGTCGATGGAGTCGCGCTCTGCCATTTCGAGATCAGTGTACAGAAAACGACCCTTTTGTGTATCACAACGCGGCGACCTGGCTGTTGCTGCCGAAGGGAGCAGGGGTTGTAGTGCAGCGACTCCGGCGAGCCGCATCAGCTCCGCGTAGGGCAGGCTGTGCGCGAGAGTGAAACAAACCGGGGGAGGCACAGACGTGTCGAACGCGCAGTTCTTTCGGATCCCACAGGAGGCTCTCGCTTGTCTCCGTGCACGATCGTTACTCCGGCGATCGCTGCGGCCAAATATTCGTCTCCTCGCAGACGCGCTGGAGCATGGCGGCGAAGTCCGAGCGCTCCATCTCCTGAATACGCGGCCGAACCACGCGCAACGACGTCGCGCTGAGCGCCACCACTGGCGTACCGATCGTGGCAACGACGTTATCGCCTGAGCGCAGATCGAAGCTCTGCGTGCGATGAGGGCACACCTCGCCACGACCTCCTTTACACATCCTGGCAGTATCGGTGGCCGAATAAGCGACGCTTAGGGGCTCTGGCGGCCATGTGGTAGAAGAAGGGCACGCCCGCTCCTGGCTTGCCCCATCCCACCTGCGCGAGGAACCACAGTGCCACGCCGAGCGCATCCTCAGGTCGTCCCAACTGAGGATTGGCAGCAACTGACGTTACTCATCGATTGGCCTGACCAGCTCGCGTACGAACTGATCCGTCCGGTTGTGCTCTTTGGCCGTTCAGCAACTCAGCGGGCTCAAGAGACAGGAACTCCCGAGCGGACAGTGCGGCGGAAGGCCATGCGCTTTGACCAGGAAGGCATGGCGAGCCTCCTCGTCGAGCCCGCATCCCCCCGTGCAGAGGATCGGCGCTTGCTGCCTCCGCATCTGCGGCAGCTGATCGTTGACCTCAAAGCCGAGCATCCGGCATTCCGCCTGGGCGAGATTGCACAGATCTGTTTCATTGCCTCAGGTCGTCGCCCCAGCCGACACACGATCCAACACATCCTGGCCACAGGTCCAGCACCCCGGCAGACTTGGCGCCGCTACCCCCGGTATAGCGATATTCTCGACCCAGCGGAACGTCGGGTGGCGGTGGTCCGCCTCCACGCCGAAGGGTGGAGTGTCACCTGTATTACAGCCTATCTCCAAACAAGCCGGCAGACGATTCACACGACTCTTCGGCGTTGGATCGAGGAAGGAGTGTCCGGACTTGCGGATAAATCGAGCGCTCCCAAGCAGCCGACCAGGAAGGCTGACCTCCGCGCGATGAATGAAGTGCGCAAGCTGCAAGAGAACCCAGAGTTGGGCGAGTTCCGGGTCCACGCCGCCTTGCGCCAGATTGGCATCACGCTCAGTCCGCGGACGTGTGGCCGCATCCTGGCGCTCAATCGTTCCCTCTATAAGTTGCCTGGTCCAACCGCGGAGCCACATGAAACCAGACCAATGCCCTTCCAGGCGAGTCGCCGCCATCAATATTGGACAGTCGACGTTCGCTACCTTGGATATGCATCAGCTGGGTGGCGGGATGATCTACGTCATCTCCATCCTGGAGAACTTCAGCCGGGCGATCCTCGCCAGTACCGTGTCCCGCTCCCAGGATCTCACCGCCTACCTGATGGTGCTCTACGGTGCCATCCGCCAGCATGGCAGCCCAGAGGCGTTAGTCAGTGATAGTGGCAGCATCTTCAAGGCGAAGGAGGCGCTGCGAATCTATGCGGCACTCGGTATCAGGAAGGAACAGATCGACAAGAAGCAGCCGTGGCAAAGCTACATCGAGACGCACTTCAATGTGCAGCGCCGCATGGCCGACTGGCATGTGGCGCATGCCGAGACCTGGGCCGAAGTAGTTGCCTCCCACGACAAGTTCGTCGCGGATTACAACTACCAGGTGCACTGGGCCCATCGTGATCGCCAGGACGATCGCCACAGTCCGGCCGAGGTTCTCGGCTGGGTCCAGGGTGTGCAGCGGGATCGAGCGGCGTTGCATCGGATCTTCTACGCCACGCGCTTTGGCCGGAAGCTCGACAAGCTGGGCTATATCCGGTTCCGGCACTGGCGGATGTATGGCGAGCGTGGGTTGGCCCGTCGGCAGGCTGCCGTCTGGCTGTACGGTGAAACCCTCGTGCTGGAGTTCTCCGACGAGCCTCTGGCCCAGTACAGCGTCGCGTACCAGCCGGATCGGCGGCATCTCAAAACGGTCACACCGCGTCAACTGTTCGCGACCCAGTACCGCTCGCCGCAACTATCGCTCTGGGAATTGGGCGAGGGCGAGTGGCTCAAGGTGCTGCGGGTGGAGGCGATGCCGGGGCGAAAGCGGCGGATCGTTGGCGTCCAGCAACCACTTCCCCTGGAGCAGTCGGGATGAGCACCACGAACCTGCTCTTCGTTCCTGTGGTGGAGGAATTCGAGGAACTGCCGACGGATCTGGTGCTCTATGCACCGGTTACTGGGACGCCTCGCCAGATTGTCGAGCACTTCCAGAATGCGATGGGTACGAAGCCATGGCCCTGGAAGGCAGGAGGCTGGAACAACCTCTCGGAGGCCCTACAGGAGGCGACTGTCCTGCGTCCAGGACGTCTAGTTATCAAGGTACAGCGTCTACCTCGGCGCCTCAAGCCCGAGGAGCTGCGCATCTACCTAGAGATTCTCGCGGACGTGGCACAAGGGCAGATATTCCAGTATCCGCCCGCTGTGGTGGTCTTTCCGGAGAAGGACCGCCATGAGGTTCTGCACTTCCTGGAGCAACCTTGACGAGGGACTGTCACCGGCCGATTCTTTCGGCCAGAGAAACAGCCCGTATGTGTAAAGGATCCTCTAGCGAGGTCTGCTATGACACTGATCGGTCACGCGCGGGAGAACTGAAGACAGGTGGTGGTAGTGCCGGGTGGCGCTACGACGAAGATGACCTCCGCCTGCTTCTGGGCGGCGAAGGAGAACGCGGATGAGAACCCGCGACGAGATTGAGGCCCTGGTGGAACACCATATCCAGTG
>JAABUW010007312.1_pt1 | contig 13346 bp, 12 predicted proteins | sample 5560081 | NCBI WGS metagenome assembly JAABUW01 (sample SAMN10711882, study PRJNA513363) | rock metagenome | isolation source: Antarctica rocks | place: Antarctica: Victoria Land, Knobhead sud
AGCATTCTACCAAGCACCCTTCATGTTTCCCTACCAAGCGCCCTTCATGTTTCCCTACCAAGCATTCTACCAAGCACCCTTCATGTTTCCCTACCAAGCACCCTACCAAGCACCCTCCATGTTTCCCTACCAAGCACCCTTCATGTTTCCCTATCAAGCACTCTTCATGACTCTCTACATGGTTTTCTACCAAGCATTCTTCATGTTTAAATAGATGGTTAAATAGCTACTTAAATAATCAATTCATCAAATGATTTATTTGATTACATACGAACCTTGAATGTAGAAACATATGAAAAGCAAACATGTATTGCGCATTATATCTTTTGAGCAAATAACTGTCATCAAAAGATACAAGCGCTTGTAGCTAGTTATTAGTTGTTGATGAGTGACTATTAAAGCTTGTGAGCTAGAAGCTCGACTAAACAGATATTTTTGACTGATGCTAGCTTGATGAGCTTGTAGTCAGTTTTAGCTGATTTCGTCAAATGATCGATGTTGCAAAGTCGTATTTATTGATTTGTGCTTGCAAACTTTCATTTGAGTATTCAATATTGAGTTGCAAGCTTCTACAACATTTTACAAATGTTTAAATATGATGAACTTCAATATTTTATTCAGTATGTTGAGTAACACAATTGATTTATATATTTTTGCATTGAAGTAATCTTTCTTATCTGACTTTTGCATCACTATTGTGACTGCGCTCTTGAACTGAGTTGACTGTATTTTCTTCTGTAAACATCTTTCAAAGAAAAAGCATATTTATTCTGACATGTTATCAACGAGTCTGCGCATTATTTTATTTGTGTATCTCATGTGTCTTGATGTCTTGTCAGATGTCACTTTGTAGATGACTCTTTTAATTTTATGATGCATTAATGAAGCATCATCTTTAATTAAGAGTGAGTACTCGAAGTTTATTATATTCAGCATGAAAATCTCTAAAGATGATAAAAAGTGAGTTTGAAACATCATCTTCGCTTTATTTTGCGTTGTTGTGATGATGTCAAAGCACTCTGACTTGATCAAAGAAAGAATTGTCATTTGAGTCAATGTGTTTGCAACTGCATTTCTTGCTCATTTTGCAGTTTTGAACAGTTTTCTCAAGAATTGTTCAACATTTTGCATGATTTTTCAATATTTACTGCATTTCTGTTTTCTGATGATCTTGCTTTTCTTGTCACATGCTTGAATGTACTTTGCTCAATCATCAACAATTCAACAGCTTTTTTTCATTCATTGCATGCTTTTGACAATCTTCATACATTTCTTCATTCATTCTGCTTTGATCATTTTGTGTGATTTTGCTCAGAAAGTAAAAATCTTGATGATCTTTTTCAATGCATTCAGCAGTTGCTTGATGTACTCATTTATGCATTAACGTTTCATCTCATGATTCAACAATGATTTCAACATTTGTTCTTTCAAAATATTAATGAATTTCTCTTCATTCATTGTTTTTCAATTGCAACGCGATTTTCGCGCTGACTCTTTGCAGACTTTGAAATCTATAATTGTCTGTATCAATAAATGATTTGAAAAGTTTTTCATTTTTTTATTAATTTTACATCATATTAATCAATTCATAATATCATCTGTCGTGAAAATCAAATTTATTGTCATTTGAAATTCTTGATAATTTCTCGTAATTGTGTCTCAAGATAATGTTAGTGATGCATTAATGTTTGTGATCATTTTAATTAACTCATTTGACAATAAATGTTGTCTTGAGTAGAATGATTCTTTTCATGTGAAATGATGCAGATTGAAATCTTCTACAAGAATGCTTTCTCTCGACATGTGTAATCTCTTTTTGATGTTTGAAAGATTTTCTTTTTCATGAATAACTTCATGATTTTTGAGTGACAAATTGTATGCTTCATGAATGTATATAACTTTCTGAGTCATCTGTACATCATCTGTTAATGTTTATAATGTAATTGTGTCTACATTCTTAAAGTGTCATATTGAATATCAGATGTTGCTGTTGATTTTCTTGTTTATGTAGAAACAGATTCTATCTTCATTATTTTTCAATGTGAAGTCGACAATTGCTGAACAGTATGCTTTGAAAATATCATCAAATCATCAGAGTTTTTGAAGAATCAGAATGTCATAATTTTTTATTTTTTTCTCATGTAGTAATGTTATCATCATTTTGTTTCTGAACTTGTGAACGTTGTACTGTAATATTCAAAGCTTTTTTTGCTGAAACATTAAAGTTTACATTTCAGACTGTTTAATGTTTTCTTAAATGTTTGCAAAGTGTTTGCTTTACTTGTGTTAGAAATCAATTTAAAGTGAGTCATAAAAGTGTCATTTAACTAATAGATAAATGCTAAGAAAGAAAAGTATCTACAGAAAAAAACTCAATTCTTATATGAGTGTTTCTTAGCTTTGTGCTAAACTCAATTGAGTTGACATCTTACACATATGATGCAGAGTCTCAATGATATCACTTTTAAATCAGATTCTTACTAAACTCGATTAAAATGAAATCAGACAAAGACTAAATGAAGAATAAATGAAGATTAAATGAAGATTAGAATCATAATATTACTTCTCTTTCTTGACTATTCATGTTTGCATGAATGTTGTTTCTTAGTGCGCTTTTCTTGAATATTTGATATGAAAGTCATCAATCATCTCTTGAGCGTTCATAAATTCGTCATCATCAGCGTTATATCAGTTGAGATCGTTGTCATAACTCTTTCATTTGACTTGATATTGAAGTCGTCTTTGATATCATCAAAAGTTCAATATATCGTTGATTTTTCATTCATCTTCATCATTTATCACTATTGATCTCAAGAATTCATTCTTCTGATTAAACAGAGAATTATTGACAACAAGATGAAGAAGCTCTGAATGAAATACATCATGTATACGCATAGTCTTGAATAGTTTCAATTTATAGAATGAGTCAATGAGATCAATGATCTGAAAAGAATCAAGCATCTTGTCATTCAATTTTTTGAAGAATCTTGCTGTAACAATGTTTCATTCATTCAGAAACATCTTTGATTCAATCTTGTAATTGATCTTCTTTCTATGCTTATTAGCTTAATTCATCATTTATTTTCATGTTTTGATCAGAGCTTCACGAGCGAAGATCAATGTCTTGTTCATTTGTTCAAATATATTCTTGACTCGATCAATCTGCAAGCGTTCGCGAATGCTTTCATACTCAATGATGTCAGAGTTGAAGCTCATATGAGAATGAAAGCTCTTGTTCATGAAGAAGAAAGTCAAGAAAATGACTGAGAACAAGACGTTATTGTCAACAAACTCAATCATGAGTAGTCACTTAGATCAGTCGTTCTGCATATACAAACAGAAGAATTGAAAATATCGCTTGATGTTCTGATTAACTTGTTCGCTTTGATCATTGATCTGAGAATGATAAATGATGAATAATCAAAGAAAAATGCTCAGTTATTTGCAAAGAAATTTTCATAGTATAAAGATGAATTGCAAATCTCAATCAGATACTATGAAGCTTGATAAATCATGAGTTCAATATACTCATTGAATCAGCATTTCAGCTGTCTTTTCGACAGTGATATTTTCATCATCAATGATGCAAGAAATATAATGCCTTTCTTTTGACAATCTGCAGATGATCGTCAGAATAGCGTTGTACTCGCTTGAATCAAATAGATTAATAATGAAGTTCATTGCTATGTTTTGTCATCACTGTTCAAATATCAATAGAGATTGAAGCAAGTCATTTGATTTATTTCTAGATGTCTTTGAACGTTGACAGATATAGCAGTTTTGAATATATCAATTTATCGTTTTTCGCATGAATGATCAATAGTAGTTTCGCTTTATGACTTTCACAGTTCTAAGAATATCAGAATGATCAACTGATGATTGATCATGTATCTCATGAATCAGATTCATTTGTAGAAGCTCGTTGAACGAGATTCATAACTGACTATCATGATACAAGATTTCATTCTGAGTTCAACACTTCTTCAATTTGATATCTTCATATTGTGTCTCATCTCTTGCTATTGCTTCGCGAAGTAACGTACAATTCTCGTTGATTTTATTAGCTTCAAGAACCTGTTTATAAATTGATTCATTAATGTTCTTCTTTAAATCAGCAATTTTCATTCAATTCAAAGTCAGAATAGTGATTCATTGATAGTGAATGCGTTCATCTTCTGAATCTTTGAGCATGACGTCAGCTTGACGAGTTAATGCATTGATCTTGATGTTTTGTTTATCAGATTGATACATTATTCTGAAGTTGAAATCAGTAAGCTTCTGAACTCAGCGCATTTGATGTCTGCTCAGCTTTTTATCTTTCATCAATGAGATGAGCGCTTGATGATCGATGAACATCTTGATTGAAATATCAGTTAGTTTCAGTTCAAGTCATCAGTGTTCAAATGCTCAAATGATGATCAGAAGTTCTTTATCATATATCTTGTAGTTGCATTCAGCAGAAGACATGTTCTTGCTATAAAAGACAATTGAATGTAGTACTTCTTCGTCATCATATTGAGAAAGAACTTCATCGTTGACGTAGTTGAATGAGTTGATTTCAAGAATAGTTTCACAAGTTTGATCAAAGTGACGTAGAATAAAATTCTCGATCATACGTCTCTTCATATGATCAAAGATAATCTGACAGACTTCATTTCATTCAAATATGATCTTCTTTTGAGTGAGTTGAATCATTGAACGAACAATCTTCGAAAAGTTCTTGATGAAGCGTCGATAAAAATTGCAGAAGTCAATGAAGAACTGCATCTGAGTGAGATTATTGAGTGTAGATCAATCAATGACTGCTTGCATCTTTCGTGAGTTCATTTTCAATTCTTCAATTGATATCAAGAGTTCTAGAAAGATAGTTTTCTGAACATGAAACTTGCACTTGTTGATGTTTATTTGTAGATCAACTTCTCGTAGTCTATTCAAGATCAATCATACATACTGCTTGTGTTTCTTCAAGATCTTGCTGTAAATGATAATGTTATTTAGATAGATCTGATAAAACTGATGTAAATATTCAAACAATACGTCGTTCATATAATGTTAATAGAATGTTGATTCATTGATTAATTCAAAGAGCATTACATGATATTTGTATGAGTCGAAAAAGATAATAAAGATAGTCAAATCTTTGTTATCTAAGTGCATGCGTAGTTTGTTGAACGTGACAATGATGTTCAATCGAGTCAGATACTTGCTTTCTTGTATACAAGCGAAAGTCTCGTTTATCAATGACAAAGAGCAGTAATCTCGTTTAATCAAAGCATTGAACTTTCTATAATTGACGCAGAAACGCAGACTATCGTCTTTTTTTTTATGAACAAGATGAGCAAGATGTATGATGCAAAGCTGAAGAAAATGAACTCTTTGTTTAAATGATCAATCAAATACTTCTTTATCTTCTGAAGCTTGTGATCAAACATCTGATATAGTCTGCTTCAAGAAGACATTTCTTTATTGATCAACTCAATTTTGTGATCATAGAAATGATGCAATGATAGTTGATTGATCATTGCTCAATCGAAAACATTTAAATAGTCGTGATATTCAAAGAAAAGTTTGATCTTGACTTGCTCAAGAGCTTCAGCGTGAAAAAGCTCATGCAGATTCACTTCTTCAAGCTTGTTTTCAACTGTAGTTATGAGTTAATCGATTTTCAAGATGATAACAGCAAAGATCTTAACGTCTGATCATTTAACTAACATTTTATATGTCGCTGTTTCTATTATTGCTATGTTCATTGAACCTGACGTTGATTTAGAAATTTTAACGTTAGTTAAAGTCGCGTCACACGATTTTAACTGTTCAATTAGTTTAACTGACTTCTCATTGAACTGATTGAAAGAGAATGATTTCAGACTGAGTTGAGATGTAGTGAAAGATTTCTTCAGTATATGAGTAGAAGTTAAACTCTTCTGCTTCGTGATTGTCTTGTTGCTTGTGAGTAGAATAATCAATTTCTGATTAAAGATGAAATTCGAAAATCGAAGAAAATTGATTCACATATCAATTACTAGATTGATTTTGTTCATTCATGTTTTTTCAAGAATCATTTGATGTTGATTTAATTGAGTGATCAACATAGAAACTGTGTCAATCATATGATCTTGAACAGTCAAATTCAAATAAATGACATGAGTAATGAGTTTCTTAACATAATGATCATCAAATTCTTGAATTGACTTCGCTTTGATCAAAGTCAGAGACTTGATTTGCAACTGATCACAAACAATCTGCGCAGTCACTTCATTAATGAATGAATAGTCAGCAGCTTCGATGTCAATCAATGACTTCAATGAGTAACTAATTTCATTGCTAGAAAGTACACATTCAGTAGTTAAAGATTCAGAAGCAAAAGAATTATCTGACATGCTTATTGTTGAAGAAATTAACACATCTTTCATCGTGTTTTTGATGAAAGTCTCTAGTTTTTTGCCTCGTTATCTTTGAAAGAAGACATTTTCTCATTCTCTTTATTCTTTGAAATGATGATTTCATGTAGGCGAGAGATGAAAGCTTGAGAAGCAAAAGTGTTAATCTTGTTCAACTGAGAACAATTCTTGAATAAATGATCGAAAGTCTTGCAGATGTAGCAGATAATTGATGATTTCACTGACTCAGAGATAAAAAAGATAGTCAACTTAACATAATTGATTATCAAAGTCATCATTGACAATGAAGTAGCAGCACATTTATCAGATACAACAGTAACTTTGATGATAACAGAGCGAAGCTAACTGCGTAGCTGATAGTTGACTCGCTGTTTATTATTCACATCTTGAAGAAAGATTCTTAAGCGAGTGAGTGAAGTAAAATTCTCTGAACAGACTGATAAAACATTTCTGCAATTGATTATTGATTTTATTCTGAAGATTGTTCATCAGAATGCAATCATTGTATTCAAGATAACTGAATAGCTTCATAAAGTTGAAGTAGAAGACATTGAAAGACTTGTCTGCTTGTCTCAGAGCGTTGTACTCACGACAAGACTTTCAATTCTTATTCAGTTCATTGTATATTTCTTTCAAATGATTGAATAGCTTGTAAATCAAAGTGAATAAATTCAAAGAATCAAAATAACGTCAAGCATAAATGTATTTTACAGCGTCATCTTCTAGTCTAGACATCATGTAAATAATACAAATAGTCTCGTCATTGAATTAATCAACATTGACAATCAGCTTGTTGTTCATCTTGTTTCTTCAGTCTTTTTAAGTCAATTCATCTTCTTCAATGAATATAAATGAGATCGAAAATTTGTAGAATTGATGACGTTCATTTTTGAATGAGATGAACTTATTAAACATTTCTCGTCAAGTATGATTCTTGATAGAAGTATGTAACTCAATATCTTGTTGAGATAAATGATTTATAGTAGATCGAGACTCAGTAGACTGTTGAGATTGAGACTGATCAGCTGAACGCTGTCTCTTTTTGAAACTCAATACTTTCTCTCATAGTTCAATGATAGTTTCTTCTTGAGTGTTTATTGTCATTTGATTGATCTTTAACTCATCAAGTCTCTTGATATAATCAACTTGTAGATCAATTCATTGCTCATTGAGTTTTAAAGTCATGTCTCATTGATCTCTTAGCTTGATCAGCATCTTGATGATCTCGTCTGACTGATTAATAGCTCATTGACAAAGTTGTTGACTTATGTTGATGTTTCATGAGATAGTGACATTCTGAGATTTCGCTGAAACATCAAAAGAAATAAGAAAAACTTGTTTACTAGCAATGCTTTTAAGCAGATGAGCTATTCGTGACTTGACTGATTCAGAGTCGCATGTCATTGTGAGAAAGATAAAAATAGACAGATAAATTTGTTTATAATAAGATTGAGTGATTGATTTGATAAATTTGAGTAAATTTGAATGTGTATTTTGATGAAAGTAATTCAAAGAATTTCTTGCAAATTTTCTGAATAAAAGTAGATTATTTCATATCATTTACATGTTGATAGCAGAGTAGTTGATTAGCATTTATTTACTGTTAAAGATTGATCTAGAGCGAGTCATAAAAGTATCATTTAACTAATAAATAAATGTTAAGAAAGAAAAGTATCTACAGAAAAAAACTCAATTCTTATATGAGTGTTTCTTAGCTCTGTGCTAAACTTGATTGAGTTGATGTTTTACACATATGATGCAGAGTCTTAATGATATCACTTCTAGATCAAATTTTCGCTAGACTTAATTAAAATGAAATCAGATGAAGATTAAACAAAGAATAAATGAAGATTAAACAAAGATTAAAATAATAATAATAAATTCATACACTTTTGTGACATCAATTAGATCGACTCATGAGAAACTCTATGCTATCTGTATCGAGTGAACAAAACTCTCTGAGATAGAAAATCACTTGCAGTCTACATGATTACTTCATGCAGTTGAAACAGTGAGTTTTGAGACTATGTATCAAATTTGTTCACGTTGATTGCACGTTAGAGAATGAGTGTTCTAGTCACTTTAAATTGCTTCAAGAGCTCTGTTTTCATCATTATCTTCGCTACTGCTCTGAAACTCTTCGTGATGACAACGATTATTCAATAGTTTGAGAAGTCAGCATCTTGTAGCATTCTTGATCGCAGATGCAATCAGTTCAAGCAATGCATGAGTACATGCTTCGTCATCTGATGACTTCATTCGCAGTTGCATCGCAAACTATTCATGTCTGAAACATTTCTAGAGTGCAGATAAGCATTCAGATCTATGCATTTGATTCTGATGTGCATTGCGAGAGTGCTTTCTGCTTTCTGAAGATCATCACGCATCTTTATCATCTTATTGCTCAGATGCAATCTTTGTGCTGAGATTACATTGACATCTGCAACACGTTCTCTGTACTTTTTCCATCGTTGATTTCATTGATCTTTGTGATACTGCGTTATTGCGATGCTATTGCTTGTTGAAATCATTGTGAAGAAGAGAGTGCATCATCTGTGTCTTGACTGTATCTTCGCATCTTCTTGAATGAAGACATTCAAAAGTACTATTTTCTTGATGACGAGTGAGCAAGAAATGACGCGATTAACTCTCGTCAAACAAATGTGTATTAGTTTGCATGCTTGTCTGATCTCTTGCATTCAATCGTTGATTCAACTGTGTAGCGTGATCTTGTTTTGTAGCATGTTCAGATGAACATGTAGCGAACTCATGTATGTTTCTGTCTTTAGAGTTTCAATGTTTATTCTTTTGAATGCTTCTGCTACGTGACACAGAGTCTGATTCTGAAGTGTTTCTAGTCTGCATTCTTTGCTCGACAGTTCATCTTTCTTGTCACGCTGATGTCAGACTGACGCTTCGAATGCAATTTCTGATCTCACTACTGCTGAGTATACTTGTCTCGCTTTTGTGAAGATAGCTTCTCATGTGAAGATTTCAAGATGACTAAGTGTCAGCATTCTTATGATGTGATTCATCTTTATTTGTCGAAGATGCATGTCTCATTGCAATTTCATGTTCAGTTGCATCTTTAGAACTCATACGTCTGATTTTGATTTGATAACTGAGCTTTCTATTTGTATGCTAATCATCATGTTGAATCTCTTTGATTTTCTAGTGAAATGCGTAAGCTTGTACTTTTCTGATGCAAACGTTGCATCATGAGTGCAAGCTCATTTCGCGCAGACGTCGTGTGCTTTGCTCAATGTTCTGCAGATTTCTTCAGTGAATCTGTCGTAGACTAGAATGTTAATATCATTTATGAAGTCAAGCACTTCAATTTTAATTTTCAATGCTTTGCATTTTTTGATTAAACTTGCGTTGAAGAATAGAAAGAAAATTGATGAAATGAGAAATCTCTGCAATATGTCTGCATTTATCTCGCGCATGTCACTCATTTATTCATTGAATATTAGCGACGTCTCTTGATTCTTTAGAAAGCTGCGTGTTCATTCAATTATGTAGCTTGACATTCTTTTCATTTTCAGCGTATGCAGAAGTCTGACATGTGAGACTTGATTGAACGTTTCGACGATGTTTAAGCTTAGCATGAAGATCACATATTTGATTTCACAGCTTCACACTGTGTGAACTTGATCTATTAGTAGATTTAACATTGAGATCATGAATTGCTTGCGTCTCGCTTTCATTTGAGCATTTGATAGCATGCAATGAGTCTTGACTATGTCACTCAGTCTTTTGATCATGATCGACTTCAGCGCTTTGCTTATGATATCAAGCAAAGCAATGAATCAATACATCTTCAAATTGATATAGTTGCTTTTCTTTGATTTACGTAGTACTATTGTCTGAGTCTTTTTGAACTGCTTTGAATGATACTTGTGTATTACACATGCGTTGAATAAACTCGTCAGTACTGAGATCAGTTCTGCAAGACTCGCTTGAAGCGCTCTGTTTGAAATATCTGAAGCGTTCGATGCTTTGTCTGCTTTTACTCATCTGATTGTCTGCTTCACTTCATCTTCTGTGATGCATGAATTGAATGAGACTGTTAGAGATATGAATGATTTTGCAATGTCGTTGACATTCGCTTAAGAAGATGAGAAAAAGAACTTTTCTTGCAGTATCTCGATTTTTTTCTCAAACGTTGTTGTCATATGATCGATGTTGCTTCGCTTCAGTGACAAAAACTGAGAAAGCTTTTTAGATAGCTGACTTTCGATTCTAGCTCATTTTGCAAAGCATCATATCGATTTGAGTGCTTCGCTCAGCTCATGCATTTGTATTCTGAAGTGTGCGCATTTCATTTGTCGAATGATCTTGTTTTTATGATTATTATGCTTCAGATATTCATTTCACGCTTCTAATGTGTCTTGCGTTTTTCATATGATTTGCAGTCATCTTGATTTCATTACTACTTTAAAGCAGCTTTGATTTCAAAAGTCTCTTGCTCAATTTGATGACTTTGTCAAGAAGATAAATTTCTCGATGATCTTCTGTAACACTCTGATAATCTTGCACACTTTGACATTCATCATAGTCTTGTCGTCTAAAGAGTGTTTCAAAGATAGATGTATTTGCAGATAAGCACTCAATGCTTCTGTATTCATTTTCTTTCAAAGTCATCAAGTCAAGAATTGCACTGAGATTGTTTGTAAACATAGCTCTGTGATGATCAAAAGATGATTTGATCTCTGATGCAGATTGATTTGTATCTTGCACTTGCATGTCATGAACTGTATTTTCTCGCTGTTAAAGACTAGATCAATCATCGTAAATTGATTGTGAGCTTCACAAGTAATAATGTTTGATTTCAGTAATAATTTCAGTCTTGCATTTGTAATGATGTTTAGTAAAGTATCAGTTGTCATATGATGAGTGAAGCATCTTCATTTCTCTCAGTGAGAATGATGTAGATTGAAATCTTTTACAATCAGTTGTTCACAATCATTCTTGAGTAGTTCATTCAAATGAGAAATGATTAAAAATTTCTCTGTGAATGTAATAAACAGTGAGCATGAGTTGTAAACGTTTAGAAGTCTTAACATCTGCATTTCGTTGTCTGTGTTGCAAGTTAATATTCTGATTAAGCAAATGTATGACTCAGCTGTTTCTACTATTCATTGATCAAGTCTTAAATATTTGTTAATGTATATGCATGTTCTTGATTGAGATGACGAGTTTTTCACTAGATGAAAGAAGTTGTGTGCTGAGCTAAATGACTGTGAATTGTTGTTGTTGTGATTTTGCTTCTGTATAATTACTATGTTGAATTCGCGAACTTCTTTGTTAATTAGAAATGATTCTTGAATTCTTAATGATTTTCTGATGTTGTACTGTAGAATTCGTAGAAAAGACTGTTTCATCATAAAGTTATTCGTAGCTGTTGTTAACTCTGCAATGAGAAGACTTTTTGTATGCTTTCGATCATTGATGATCTTTCTCACTTTCTGATTGAATATTTCTGAATCTGCTCAGATGTTGTCTCATCTGAGTCACTACTCACGCAAAAGAAAAGATCGACTCATCTCTTCTTGATCTCTACTATCTGTCAAGCTGATTCATCAGCGATTCAACTGCATGTTTTCAGCATGACTGTTGCTGAGCTTGAGAGATTTGTTGAATCGAAAGAATTCATTGAATCTGAAAAGTTCATTGAATCTAAAGAGTTCAGAGACAGTGAGAAGAATGTGCAATTGTATTTAGACGTTTCAGAGTATCTGAATGATCTGTTTCTATAGATTTCGAACGCTTGTTTCATCTGCTGTTATCACTTGAGACAGATGCATCTTCAGAGTTCATGATTTTCATTGCAGTTGATGCAACATCTTCTATTTGAAGACATTACACACTTCTTTATGTGATGCTTGTCTGCGCATTTTTCGCAGCGCTGATTCTTTCTGCAGATCTTAATCATGTGATCAAATTCGTGATATCTGAAGCATTGTGTGATGCGACAGTTCTTTTCAAATAGCTTGCATGCACATTCTTGATACAAGTTCAGCATGTTCACGTTCATTAGTTGATTCATCATCACTTCGATTGCGATCTTTACGATGAGCGACGAATGAGTCTTTTTGCTATCTGCTATCTTCTTGAGTCAGACTATTCTTAGAACTTTCAGATCTTCATGAAGTCTCGCGTTATCTTTTATCAGTCTTTCAATGATCTTTTCTTGATTGTTCATGTCTATTGTAGTGCATACTTCATGTGTCAGCATTGCAAAGGTTCGACGTGCTACGCATGTTGAACTTGCGATTTCTTTTGCTCACGTCTGAGTCTTTTTCAGGTTTGCTTGAGCATCTGAGCTAACTGCGTGAAGAAAAATGTCATCGCTGCTCAGCTTGCGAAGTGACACGATTAGGTTTCTTTGACCTGTCGACACGTCTGCGATTCTCTGTAGAATCTGTTCAATCGACTTTGTCACGATTCTAGCCTTGTCAGGCTCAGTCTTCTAGCCTTGCCAGGTCTATTCTCGCTTCGTCATCTTGACTAGTCTCTATTGGGCCTAGCGTCGGCTGAGAAACACACATATGTAGCCAGCTTCTTTTCTGTAGCTATCTTTCTTCCTTAGCATTTATCTTCTAGTTAAATGACACTCATATTGACTCGCTCTATGCTGGTCTCTAACATTAGATAAATGCTCACCATCTACTATTCTGCTATCGACGAATAGATGATATGAAACAATCTATTCAGTAAGGAAAATTTGCAAGAAATTCTTCAAATTTGCACCATCATTTTAGACCGCAAGAAATTCTTCGATTCTACACTCATTTTCACCAGTCTATTCGCAAGAAATTCTTCGAATAAAGCACTCAATTATTACCTGAAATTCACAAGGAATTCTTTGAATTTTCACTCACCAAAAAACATCTACTCTTACCTCAACAACTTCTACCTTCTCTCATCATGACACGCGACGTC
>JAABUW010007314.1_pt1 | contig 13344 bp, 12 predicted proteins | sample 5560081 | NCBI WGS metagenome assembly JAABUW01 (sample SAMN10711882, study PRJNA513363) | rock metagenome | isolation source: Antarctica rocks | place: Antarctica: Victoria Land, Knobhead sud
TCGTTACATGAATTTGCACGAAGCCCGCCATCACTCAGTTGCTTGAAATCTAAATCTTTTGTGCGAATTCTGCAAGGGGTCTTGCAACGTTCGTTATACCTCCTTACGCAGCAAGGCTAAATCAACATCTTGGTATACGAGGACACGAGGGTAGAAAGGCATATAGATATATTTGACTGAACTATCTAGTAGGTAGAGCATTCGGATGAAGGATGAAGGAAAGAAGTGGGCGAAGGGTAAATACCCATCCACTAGCGCCGGATTAATGCGGAGATTGCTCCGCCGGATCAATGCGGAGATTCCTAACCACAGGGGTAACAGTACTGTTCCCTGTTTCCAACACAACAAAGGCAAAAGGATGAAAAGAAGAAGAGAAGAAGCATTCTTTTGGCGTATAAGATGATCCAAATCAACTTCTTCTGAAAAATTTAGCGTTTATAACCCATTCTTGATTGGTATTGTGAACAACACAAAACGTACAACCTTGACAATTCTGCGCCTTCATAAGACTAGAAGAGCGTTAGATTATCTTCACAGCCATTTGCCGCTCCATAGAAGCGAATACTTGCAACATAACGGATACTCATGAAATTTAGCTTTCCTCGGACAGAACAAGATATGGTGGTGAATGATATTTGGGGACTCGACCACCTCATTCTAGATTTGGAAGATGGATCGATATCGCAGTCAAGTACCTTTCATTTGTCGAGCGTGCCTTCCTCGAATGGAGTTTTCTTTTGAAAACGTAGGCGGTAGGAGATTTGCGTAGAAGAATGTAATTTGCACAGGAAGAAAGTAATTTGCGTAAAAGTAAAAAGTTTTGTGTGCAGTAAGTATTGGAAACACTCTCTGAATGGAGTGAAGGTTGGCTTGTGCAAAGCACCGGCTTTTCCAAAATGTGAATAAGATCGAGCATCCTCCCATCAATTCAAATTTCCAAGGGAGATAAATTGCCCCTTTTTTCAGCTTCCTCTCCTTTAGGTCTCTCTTCGAGCTTGAGAATATAGGATCATTGAGATAACACATATTCTTTTCTACGTTGTTGATGGGATTCGCTCTTTGTGCTTTCAACACTGGACTGATAGTCTCACTTCGTTTGATTTTCTTATCTTCATTTTCTTCTGCTGATGTTCGGAAGTCTCTTCATCTACTTTTCCAGCTCTGGGCGGCTTCGCTCGACAATTTCTGCGTCTTCAGTTCCAAGAAGGCCTTTGCTAGCTCGGTGAATGCTGGACTACATGCTGAAGTGCTTTGGTGTAGCAAGCGAAGTATAAACCTTCGTGCGATTAGAGTAAACAGCGTTCTTCAGACCCTCAAACCTTCTTCAAGGTAACCACAGTCGCCAAGATCTATTAAGTCCTCTTAGCTAGATCAATAGCTAAGTAACAGCTTTCGCGGCGCTCTGAAGAGAAGGCGTTCACTTCTGTGTTCGAACGTTGAATGCGATGCAAGTATGTTCCCGTCTTTTGCCTCCTCGTGGCGGGATTGAACCCCAAACCATGCACAGCAACGATGCTAGAAGAGCCCGTCAATCGGTCTTCTCCCGAATTTCATGCAATGAAAATTGAATAGAGCTTACTCTGCTTTGATGCTTACTTTTTTGATGTTGGCCGATTCTGTTGAATTTCATGACACTTGTGATGCGATGATCGGCTTGCCCTCTTCTGCATTGGCAAATAGTAGTTGCACAGATGTCAAAAACATGGATCAAAGGACGAGCATTGCGCAAAGAGAAAAGACTCAGAGACTCTCGAGTGTTGACAATCGATTGTAGTTTAGAGCAATGCTATAGCTCACGCTGACCGAAGCCAATCAGCTGACGCTGATCGTTCTTCAGAAGTGACTCTCAGATCGTTGACTTCTTTCGTCTCTTTGACTTCTTTGATTTCTTTGACTTCTTCTGCTTCTTGAGCTGCTTGAGCTGCTTTGACTTCCTTGATTCTTTCTCTTTGCTTTGAATTTTCTCTGCATTTTTTCTTAGAAGGTTGATCATTTACTTTCACGGCTACTACAGCATCTTGAACACCTAGATCAATGTCAGTAGTCGAAGTATCAGTGTTGCTGCTCAATTCCCGCTTTTCCCTCAGCCTTTTACGCTGCTTCGGGTTCGATTTGCACTTCCGCTTGGGCGATACAGTAGTGCTGATATTACTTCCAGGAGCTACAAACCCTAAAAAAACAGACGTTTGGTCAACCATGACGGGAAGCAGAACCGTCGAACAGTATAATGGTAGGTCATACCGAGAACAAGCTTTGGTACCTGCAAATTGGGCAATCAAATAATGAATGGTCAAATCGGTTTGGCCTGTAAACAGCTTGAAAGACAGCTTCATCGCGGCGATGAACGCCGCAATCTAGGCCAAAGAGTCAGTGTCAACGATTCTGAGCATGACTAGCATCGCGGTGCTCTGGAAAGAATGTATCGTAGATTGAAGAAATTTTATGAGCATGATTGTTCATGAATATGAAGAGTACGGTTGAATGTATGGAGAAGTGCTTTGGATTGAAATGTTTAAGTCTAGGGATAGTGGTTGCTCATGAGATGTGTGCCGAAATAAGAAAGAGGGAAGGAGAATTGAAAAGGGGGGTATTTGCTTCTATATGCCTCTTAATCATGTGCATCAGCAACACATAATATGGCGCACGAGACTTGAGATGTGTGAGGAACGTCCCGAGGCTTTTCATGGTCGAGTTGGCGGTGAAACTGTCGGCGGTGGACACGGTGGCATGATGATGAGGAATCACGGGCGGAAGAAAGAAGCTGATGGAGAAAGAATTCGAATCAAATGTAGATAATGAGGAGAAGAAAGTAGAAAGAAAGTCGATAGACAAAGACGTCGAACAGAATCGAGTTATGACAAATGAAGGAAAATCAAGAGAGTCAATGAGCAGAGAAATCGCACAGGCTCGAGGGGTTGTTGCGAAGAAATAACGTGAAGTAAAGAGATTAACAGGATTTTTATGCTGCCGTGCTGCGGGAAACACTTAAAAGGATGATTTTGATTCCGGAAGGCGGCGCATACGAGAAAATCTCCCTCATGATCCGGTTTTAGCGGTTCTCAATTGCAATTCCAATTATCATTATTCCGTACGGCGTCTGCATATCTCTCATGTTCGCAATGCTTTGATCTGTAACTTGTTGTTGTCTCAATTCGAGCATGATTCATTGCCTCTAAAACTGGGAATCTCTTCACCACACCAGCCAGAATTCATCATCAGTCTGGAAGCTGAGATAGTACTCATAGACCCCACACACATGACAGTCTTCGAAGGAATTAGGTTTCCCAATGAAGAGCACAGCACCATCGCTCGATGGTCTTCTTACTCGCGGCGAAATTGCTGAAGTTTAGGGCTTAGTATACTCTTAAGCCTTGGATTAGAGGTTATAATAGACGGTGTTTCCAGTAGCGGAAAATGCCTGCCAGTACGTTCCAGTTTTGCTTGGCTGCGTCCTCGATAGTTCCATCATAGACTCTACCAAAAAGCGGTCCCAGAGTATTTATGTTTCAATTTTTCTTTTGTAAAGCTTCGTTGTAACCACCCACTCAAACTCACTTGAATGTTTCGTGAGCGGCGGAATTACGTACGCCTTCATCTTGAGGGCAGAATCTTTAACATATGAATATGTGGTTTGTCGCGCCACAGATCTCTGTTACAAATTGTTGGCTTTGTCAACGCCACACGCGTTTTTGGCGCGCCGATGATGCCGGTTCGTCGAGACTTCAGTGTTATTTACGCCAGATATTCGCTTCCTATCTCTTAGTCTTCGGCATGAGCTTGGCAAGAGTTTCTGTGATAAAAGCTCATCAAGCAATGTACATGTCACGGATTCAATCTTTACCGCTCATCAGGGCTATCAAAATCATGCAACTTCCATTCAAAGATCAAAAGAGGTTATCAAAGCAGAACCGTGTGTATCTCAAAATCGAAGACATTCTCAAAGTGGTTTCAACATTTCACTCGACAACGATGATCCGAGGCTATCTGTTCAAGCTTCAGTTGCCATCGACATCCTTTGAATCCTTACAGCGGACCAGGCTATAGTCTGCAAGCTGCGCATATGATATTCATTCTCGGAGGATCTGGTCGTCCATTCTATTTTTTCCCTCGTTCCTTTCCGAATACGCGTGGAGCGTATTTGCGAGATTTTTCATCGCCTATAAGGCATTCGAGGGTAACGAAAAAATCCTTATGCCAACAGTGCAAGCCATTTATTGTTCTTTCTTTACAGCTGCGGTCTTGCTTAACCAGAAGTTGAAGTTTATGTCGAGATAAATATAGCCCGATTCTTAATTTCCATCTGACATATATTCGATACTAAAGTTTATTATGTTTCATGTTTCATGTTTGACGAACGCTTTGACCGTCACGAAATACAGGTGTAATAATAAAACACTCGAACGTCAAGCTCTGATTTCATCCGAGTTGACGAACAGACGTGTTTTCCCGCAGCGAAATCGAGTCTGTGAATAACTTCACTGAATATAACATCTGGTGTCAGGTTTTTGATTCTCACTTTGACTGGTCGTTCGTAAGGCGGTGCCGTCGCCTTGCACGCCGCAAGAATTTCTATTATGGGACATAGAGGTTCAAGGTGTTGAGGAAGGTAATTGTATTTGTCGGACATCATGACAACAAGAAGAACATATCCAGTAGCCGTACGGCGAGTCTCAGTGACAGGGATAGAATCGAATGTCATTTTCACCCCCTTGAGCCGAACAGATGGAACAATCTTGGGGAACCAAACACTGCATATTGAAATCCGGTTTGATTGGGAGAGATTCATTTAGACGTAGAATATGAGGGAAATTTAACTGGGCGACGGCCCTGCTGTAACTGTACGGCGAGAGGATGGACACATGAATCCATTGGGGTGGCTCGTACATCTCTTTGCCAAACGCCGTGGCATTTGCGGACATGGGGTTTTAGTACTCGGCCAGGCGCACTCCACGAACTGTATTGATTACAGCTGAGGCGTTATTGCGAACGAGGTAAAGGTCGACCATAGCCAACTTCCGATTTCAACGTTAAGCGGAGCAAAACATGTACGGTGACAGTTAGATAGAAAGACCAGATAGAAAGACCACAAAGGATGCCAACCGAGTGAAACGGATAGCACATAAATCTCCGAGGATGAGGCGGGTTGTGAGAAAGATGGTGGATGTAGATGTGACGAAAGTAGTAGGCGGCAAAGCCACCAAGTGTCTTTGCGGCTAATCATCGAACCTTCAGTGCATCTTTCCTTTTCCAATATACAGGGCAACCTTTCTTTCCAAGCTATCGGTATATTTGGCCAACGCTTCTGTTCCCCTCTTGTTCGAAACACAATTGACAGAATCTTTAATTTCATGGTTGCTAAACTTCGTAACAGGGAACTCTATTGGGGAATCAGGCGTCTGGTTCGTTCCGGTTCATTTTATCTGTTGATCTTGTTCGTGCAATATGGTGGCAATTATGTACTTATATTTCCTCCGTCCTAGTAGGAAAGGGCCTATAAAGTTTTTGATATGAAGAGAAATTGAACAGGGACTCCTAAGAGAACAAGCCTTGAGATTGATGCCATACAATTTATCGTCATACTGTAGCATTCTAATGTTGCCGACTCGGGTTCCTGTTCGGCTTTGAGAGAAAAGACAAAGGGTTTCGATAGCCCAATTGCGAGTAAAGGCAGGCGTGGAGATAGTCCCAAGTGAGGCTGGGACAGTGTCGTAATTAGACCTGCTAGCATTTGATGGATATAGCTTGATGGCGAATATATATGCCTTTCCCGTTATAGTGGCATTATGCTGTCCCATCGGCGGATTAAGCCAAGATAAATCAGCATATGAATAAGTTGCTTGTTTGAGGCCGGTTTCTGAGGAGATATCCAACGCCTGATGGCATCATGGTATACACGAGTGGTCTCTCTGGATGTTTCCATATGACGGTATTGTCTCTGATATTTAGTGTCGCCGTATAATAACGACAACAAAGGAACATCGTAAATTCAAAGCTAGACTTCCAAACGACGAGAGAGTTTAACGACATTTGACAGGTTGAGGTCATTCCCCTTTGTACGCGTCGTGCAGCTTTTCATCAATAGTATGAATAATGACACTGTAAGATAAGCATTTTCGACAAACATCGCTGAGAAAAAGATTGTCAGAACATGATAAGTGTCTGTTCAATGATCTGAAAAAAAAATCAACGAGTGATTATACCACGTACTTCTACACAAGCTTGTCAATCAATATAATGATAATTCACTACATTTACTACTTGCTTTTTACGAGACATCTTGATAAGTGATGAGTTGTGAAGTCTTAAAGCTGTGAAGATGTGAAGATATAGAGATGTAAAAATGTGATCATGTGAAACTGTAAAGACGTGAAGATGAGATAGCGACTCGTCATCGAGAATCTCGATCATGTCGATGTCGTTCACATTCATTGATTTCTCGTCATGTAATAACGACGAGTCTTCAGACTGCGTAGTATATGCCGTGACAAAGACAAAAGAGAATTTGTATCATCATTCGTCGATTGTGCGTCGAGTTCAGATGAAGACGATGTTCTAACATACATCGTACTAATTAGTCAAGAAATGCTTGAAAAGAGATCACAGAGCTTACAAGGAAATATTGTTGTCCTTGACTGAACGTTTGCCTCAATGAATAACCGATAGCGGCTTTTTATCAGTGCTGTGTCCCACGTCGTCTCCCAACTGAGGACCAAGCTCCAAATCACGCGGCGTTCTGCTACGCACTGTATAAGTCAAGATACTCACAGCAAAAGGCTGCAGAGCTTACCGAGAAATCTTGCTCTTTGTGCCCCGGCAGCGTTTTGCCAATCCGTACTGCCGATAGTTATTCGGAATCCGTGTAGTCGGATAAGACGAGAGTTCCGAAAGCCTGAACTTCCAGTGGTTGGATTATCGAGTTTTACACGTTTGGCTTGGGATGTTTACGGGGTGTTCTATGCTTTCCTTTAGTTGAAAGCTAGTAAAGAAACCCATATTCCTTGTGCTAATTGCAACCGCCTATAAGACAAATGACAAACGGTGCTAAGGAGTCGACGGCGTAACCAGTAGGCCGCAATTCTACCCTTTGGCTGCATAGAAGCAATTAATGAACGTAAGATTGATGTTAACGATCCTGACCCTTAGCTCATCTATGATGTTGGAATTCCGCCTTGAAGTAAGCCGTTATAGATAGCCATCACATCTTGGGAAAGTTTATTGAATTGATGGGACTCCTGGCAGAAATTGTGATGTCTTGATGCTAGTCTTGAATCTCATTCCAGCTAGGGTCTTTCTTATCATCCGTATCCTCGGATAAACGAGGCCGATGGTGTATCGTACTTAAACCTGTTCATGGAGCAACTGTATTGCACCGGCTCTTGAAAGATGGGCCATCATGAAGTCCTTACAAGTGTTCTTGACCGTCTTTCGCCATCTTAGAAAGATTTGTTATTTCTCATGTCTCAGAGGACCCACGGAAATCCAGCCCTCTGTTTCAAAGCCGACTCTGGCAGCTTCGGAAGTGATTTCGAAATCACATGGAGTTTCGCCGGCTGATGTCGAAAAAGGCTAGATGATGAGAAACTTTCGAGACGCAAAATGTGTTGATCTAAGAGCATCAGATGTATTTTTCGTCATGGGGTATGTTTGCAGATTAAGTACGGCAGCTTCTTGGTTACCAGAAACCGTTGCATTCCAGTTCTCTTGGTTTTTCTTGATGCTGTCCATTATCTTAAAATCTTCTTATCAACGGCTTTTCGTGCATCAATGATATTTTGTCGAGCTTGCGTCACTCTTTCTGAGTCTCTTTGAGCTCTGTCAATAGCTTGATTTAATTTCATCTCGACAGTCTGATCACTCATGAGAAGATCTATCATGCGTTGGGGCTCATACGCACGGCTTTTCGGCAAAAGTCAGTCCTTTGTCTGCCGGGTCAAGATATTTGACGGCATTCTCAGTTAATCTCGCTTTTTTTGTTATTTCAGAACGCACAAGATTTCCTGAATCGATCTCTGTGAATTCGACAGATTTAACGGCCGCATTGAATACCTCCATGGTAGCCTTTTTCTGGTCTTGCTCATCTTGCAGTTTATGAGCAGATACCCAGGGCTGGTTAAAATTGCTCGACCAATTTTCCTTGGAGTTGGCAACCCCATGCTTCACGCCTTTCAATACTGTGGACCCATTTCAGGAAAGGGAGACCTTAATTGACCCGTTCATGGTGTGCTGCCTCTTTGCACTGCTATATTGTCTTGGTTGGTATACTTTTGGAGATTCGAGGACTTCTTGAGGCAGTTTTTCGCTTCTGCGATCTTGAAGCTGACTTATTGTTCATGATGAATACACAATCCACTGACAACTTTTCTTTAATCGCCAAGCATCCTCCCGACAGTATCTCTGACGTAACGCTATTCAATTCACGTTCATTCTTAGTCCTGTTCACCCATGCATATTTGATTGAGAGATAGTCTTCTCTGCTTGCTTGAAAGAGGTCATTTGAGCACTTCAGTGGAGTATCTTAACAATTTTGGGAGGGTTTCGGGTCGTCCGGGCTCCGCTGATCTGTTATACTTCGGAATTCTGGCATGCTTGGCACGTTCCTGGGTAGTATATCTGGGGATATCAGAAATGTCTGGACGGTTCCTACCTTGCTTTGGTCAATTTCCATTGGTGTCTGTGGAACGGACTAATCTCTAGGGTTACGGCAGGCAAATATGCAGTTGTGTCCAACTTCGTACTGCGTGTAAAAGCATCGCCTCTTGCAGTAGCATGTAAGGGTTGGTTTCGTCGGGGTGCGGAGTGCCGCCGTCAACCCCATTAATCTATCGCGAGTTTGCTTCGGGAAGTTGTTTGCGAGTTGATACCGGGCGATTGGATTCAATTTTGCTCACATCCAATCGGGAATAATTCGATGCCGTTTGCCTTAAGGTATAGCAGGGAGTTTGTTGCCTGCTGGAACGACTGCCTGTTACTCGAAGAAATTCGGGCTTTGCTCTCCACCACTAAGTATCAACAAATACGACGTCTCGCGAGGCATGGTTCGTAATATGATCTTGTCTTCTACTCTACTTCCATATTGAGCCATATTCAACCGACCTTGGGCGTCATGTATTCATATGGAATGTTGCATTGATTACCGTTTTGTAGAGTATGGCAAGCACTGGACTTATCATAATACGCGCTGGAGAGAGATGTAATATCCACCACCAATAGTGGATGACCCAAGATTCTTTGTGGATTCTGTGGCACCTTAGTGTAGCAGGTTGTTGATACGTGTACTTAACACCGTCTGCAAAGGTACTTTTATAGAAATAGAAGAGTGTCGACGTCTTTCTCATTCGGTTTCTGACATGTGCTGTTCTACTAGAGACAGGGACTGGACCCATATTCGGTATTGGCTTGGATAAGATATGAGTTGCCAGAAATAAGACTTATGGACATAGGGGTGGGGATTTCACTCAAACTGCGGGTTGGCGAATACTTAAGGTGCCCGGTGACTTCGCCGTTAAGGCTCTGTGTGACTTTGGTAGAACTGTTTCCCAAGCGTGGCCAGTAGTTGTGGTCATCAAATGACATCTACTAGAATACGGAACTGTTTCATTGTTCCTTGTCGTTATTTGACGGTGTATGACATAAGAGCGTCTCACAGCTCTGGCAAGTTCATCATCTGAAGCAGTCGGATTGTGAGCCTTGAACGATTCAGGAGTTCCCTTGCGTATTCTTACGTATTCTTCAGATCGCTCAGACATTTCCAGTAGGCTCAATAGGTTCAATAATGTGGTCAATAGTGAGACAAATGTGAAAAAACCAAGCTTCAGATACTGGAAACAGATTGTGATTCTCTAAGCTCGGCGCCGTCGAGTATAGAGCTCTCATTTCGTCTCGAATTAGTATATTTTAAACGATCTTGGCCATGATTTCGTTCACGGCCGTCGCCATCTTCAAACAAAGTCCGTGGAAGGGAATACTTCGATCCGGAGATTATTGACGATAACCACTAGGCGTATTTATTTGCATTCGTCTCGCTAGAATCTGAGAAGCTGTTGCTGGCGCAATCCCCTGCCAAATTAGTACAATCAAAGATGCCGGCAGACTCGGGTTTTCCCGCAAATCGTCTAGTATATATATAACGAAAGGCAGAGACATGCCAATCGACGAAGGCAGAAATGGCTAGACCCGAGTGGGCGGCCAATCTCATCTCTTAGGTTATCCAGAAGGACAACCAGTTTCGTGTTCTCCAAACTGGTCAGTTCAATACCACGGCTTAGTAGTCTTCAATTATCAGAGTGCCGCATAGACAGACACGGCAACTTGACACTTACTCTTAGAGATCCGGGCTTTGCGCCAAAGGTGGTGTTAGATGGGTGACAGGGGATGTTGGGAAGTATGGGGCAGAAATATAAGAGAAGAGGGAGTGAAGAGAGGGAAGCCTAACGTAGAGGGACTGGTGAATAAAGAAGCACGAGCCTAAAATCCTTGTTTCGCGTCAACCACACATAATCGATCCCAGGGAAACTTAGGTTCATGAGCTGGGCTAATAGCTTTTCTAGAACAAATGTCTGTACTCTCTTGTTCTGGGTTTAATACAAAGTGTTCAGAGAGGGATGAAGTGGCGCTTGCCTCGCGATCAATTTTGGGTGTCCAGCGCTGGTAGGGGGGCTAGTAACGGCTTTGATGAGGGAAAGGTGTCGTGATGGAGAGATCTGACGAATGTTCAGATCTAGCGGTGGCAGTTGCGCAAGAGGTTCTTTTCTGAAACTTGAGCGTGGGCTTCTAACAGGTGTCAGTTTGCCCGCGTTAGAACATATGCTGGGGGGAATTTCTTTTTCAAGATGTGATGATGGCAATGAACAAGAATTTAGTCGTTCTCCGAAAGCATGAATTGCGAGTGAAATGCAGTATGAATAAGGATCCTAAGGAAGAGACCACAGTGGCAGTATAAGCTACGACAGCCAGTGGAATCTTATGATTCAATAACTTTCCTGATTGACCGCCATCATTTAATCCTTTGGCGGCTCTTTGCCCTTGATTCTTCGAAGATCAGGCCATATCTCGCAGAAGTATATGAAGTCATACTCCTCCAGAACGGGTCGAGGAACGGCCACCGGACCGCACACGGCTTGCGCCTTGGGTAGAAGGCAGGTAGAAGGAACAGCGAGAGGTTTGGCCACCCCAGTGGCAGTTAGAACGGGCACCGGAGAAGAAGTGCTCTGCATCGGCCTCGAGCCGCACGCACTCCGTCATCGGTCCATGACCATCCCGACAATGCCCGTAAGGCCTATTCGGGATATATCCCCGAGTAAAGGCCATGATGGCCTGGCGATAGGACGAGTGATTGCCAAGGACGACCCGACCACGGTCCACACGATAACGCGCCTGGCGAACACAGGGCGGTTTACTGATTCGGCGTTCCACCAAGTTTCGAGGCTTCCAGCTGCTCACTTCCTCCATGTCGTCCTAATCATCTTCGTGTGGGTAGAAGAATTGAAGTAAAAGTGCACGCATTTGCTGACATCGTATGTGAAACTGTGTTTTATTGGGAACCTTTTGACGGCTTTTGTAAATATGCGAAAGATTTGTTCACTCAAGCCTTCGCTTTCAGCTGCTTCCTCCAGCATCGCAGCCTTTCGAATACGATCTCAGTGTATTTCCAAACCAGACCTTATCGTGGCCCTCGATATATATTCTTCCTTTGATCATAGAGAAATATACCGCATAACTTAGTGCGCTGTTCCAAAGTTGTCCCAAATGAAAGCTTCGATGAAGTATAGATGCCGCACACAGTGGTGGGGATCTAGACTTGCAGTAAAACTGAAGGGTGATGCTGCATATGGCTGGCCCATATCAGTAACAGATAGGGCCTTTTCATGCGTTAAGTTTGGTAATTGCACCCAGGGTACATTTCCTTGAATGTCGGGTCCGATTCATGATCTTTCTTGGCTTATAAAAGAGAGCAAAAATGCCCTTTATATATCGCACAGACAGCTTGTCTTCTTCATAAAAGAACAGCAAGTAGTGATGCTGTGCTTGCATGCCTCGATTGATAAGTGATTTGAAGTCCCGACGTCACTCTCGTTTTGCGAACGTCCGGATTTTACAAGGATGGATGATAGTGATAGCGATAACACAACGATCCATTGGATCCGAACCAGCTGAGAATGCTCCCGGTACGAATTGAGCCTTTGTCCTGCCTTCGTATTGGATCTCTAATGGTCAAAGGTCGTCAGTTTATGATTGTAGACTAATGCCTTTCCAGTGGTGAGAGTCCAATATCTAGACCCAGAAGGTTGTGTCAGATTGTCGGTCTCTTCCTCATCAGCTCATAAATTTGACGGAGATGCAGATCGGGTGGGAAATCCAATGCAGTTGACGATTAGGAGAAATTCACGATAGACAAAACACTAGGAACCCATAACAAGTATTTCTAGAAATTGGTCTGAAAAGCTTAGTATTAATCGTGACTTGTGTTGATTAAGATTAAGTATTGATAGACTTAGCAGTACGCATAGGGCACGACGCTGGTGAAAACAATGGCTGAACATAGCATTAGGTTGCGCAGAAATGTAAGCCTTAGCCAGAAGAAGATGCCAACATGGACGCGTAGGAAGCAGTCCGTGGTGAGCAAATTGTGTATCCCGAAGAAATTTGTGCAGGTGCACTGGACTTGGAGGGCACGGGCTTGGCTTCCAGGAGGGAAGAATACTCTCCCGTCCGAGCGTAGCTCAAGCGAGTAAAGAGTGCAGTCTCATCAAGGCACTCGTTGAATCGCGTTCCAGCGACCCCGGGGACAAAGGGCGTTGAAACAACCTGGGAGATAATCGGATAAGGAAAGTGGCACAGGTGTGAAGATGCAAGTGAATCAGAATACAAGTACCGTACCGTCATGAAGCCGCTGTGCACGATCTTGCAACGGCTATGGTAAACCTCTGTCCTTTCCCTCGTTCGTGGTTGAGGCTCAGCATGGTGGTTGAGATGCGCTTTTAGGTCCCATTATGGGCATACAGTGTTGATAACATCCCGGGGCCACCGGGAGTACAGTACTACAGTATTCTAGGTGGAAATGTGTGGTAAGCATACTCTAGCCTACGCACAGTAGCCGCCGCAGTAAAGCCGTGAGATGCAAGCGTTGAGCCTCAGAAGATCTGGCCGTCGTGAATACATAGTTCACGCCAACCACTGAGCTCCTCAGTACAGTTGTGCGTCGGTAAGACTTACTCCATAAAGAACGCGTTCCGGGATGATCGCCCTTCCCATCATCCCATGTTCGACGCCGGCGAACCTTATCATAAACGGGCGCATGAAAGTACATACACAAATGTATGGACTCTGGCCTCCTGGAGAGAGTTG
>JAABUW010007316.1_pt1 | contig 13340 bp, 12 predicted proteins | sample 5560081 | NCBI WGS metagenome assembly JAABUW01 (sample SAMN10711882, study PRJNA513363) | rock metagenome | isolation source: Antarctica rocks | place: Antarctica: Victoria Land, Knobhead sud
CAAGGTTTGGATTTTATGGCACGCAATCATATGTTAGCAGACGTTGTAACTATTATTGGTACACAAGATATTGTATTTGGGGAAGTAGATCGTTAAAAAAAAAGGTACGGATAATATTTGAAAGGTTGTAAAAATCCTTATTTTTTGAAGGGATACATCAAAAAATAAAAAATGTGGATTTTGTTGTTTGTTGTTTGAATCCTTTTGTTTGAATCCTTTTGTTTGAATCCTTTTGTTTTACGAAGTAAAACAACAAACAACAAAACAAAAGGATTCAAACAAAAGAAGGCAACAAGAAGGATGGTCACATTGATTGCGCTGCTGTTGTTTGAATACGTAAAACAATAGCAATAAATATTGCGCTATTTTGTTTGAATGCTTTTATTTGAATTCTTTTGTTTGAATTCTTTTGTTTTACGAAGTAAAACAACAAACAACAAAACAATAGCAATCATTATTTGCCGAAAAAGAATCATTGATTCGATCCAAAGGATCGAATCAATGATTTGTTGTTCTCTTTCGTATCCTTGTATTTCTTCCTTTTCTGCCCCTTTTTTTTAAAGTGATGAAAACCTTCCTTTTCATCCTTTTTCATCCTTTTTCTTCGAAAAAGGCAGAAAAAGGCAGAAAAAGGCAGAAAAAGGCAGGGACAGGTTAGGATACATCAATTTTTGAAGGGATACATCAGAAAAGCAAAAAATACAAGAAAACCTTTACTTTTCTTAGGATACAAGAAAAGATATGAATACAAGGCAAAAACTTCTTTATAAGCGCATCGATAACAAAAAAAGTAGCAGTATAATATTGCTATGGGAGAGTGGCTGAGTGGTTAAAGGCGACAGATTGTAAATCTGTTGAATTCGTTCTACGTAGGTTCGAATCCTGCCTGTCCCAGTTATGCAAATCTGTGAAGGCTTTCTGGCCAAAAGTTTGTTTTATAAACTGTTTACTATTCTTTACTCTTTTTTGTTTATAGTATCCTTCTTTTTGTATATATTTTTCTGTATACATTTTTTTGGTACTGTCCTTGTATCCATCCTAACAAAAACAAAGTCCCGTAGTTTTCTTGTATCCCTTCCTGTCCCATCGCTTTTTTTTTTAAAAAAAAAAAGGGCAGGGAAGGGATACCAGGTAAGTTTTCATCCTTTTTCATCCTTTTTCGAAGAAAAAGGCAGGAAAACCTTAAACCTGTTGTCGTGGAAGGGATACAGGGATACCCCTTACTTCAAAAAAAGCTTTACAAAAAAAGCTTCGCTTTTTTTGTCAGGCTTTTTTTGTTTCAAATAGTATTTTTGAAGGTAGGGGTATCCCTGTATCCCTTCCACGACACAAGGTTTTCCAAAGGAAAACTTACCTGGTATCCCTTCCCGTAGTTTTTGTTAGAAAACCTTTTCTTTTTTTTAAAAAAAAAGCGATGGGACAGGAAGGGATACAAGAAAACCTTTTGATTGTATCCTTTCAAAAAAAGAATGGATAAACAAAAAAATAAGAACAATCACATACATTACATTATAAAAAATATCATTATATTTTATGAATTCTCTTTTTTATTTTTTTGCTAGTCTTGCTTTGGTTTCAGGTGTAATGGTAATACAAGCACGTAATCCAGTCCATTCCGTTCTTTTCTTAATTTTGGTTTTTTTTAACGTTGCAGGATTGTTGATTTTGCTAGGTTTGGACTTTTTTGCCATGATCTTTTTAGTAGTTTATGTAGGAGCTATTGCTGTACTTTTCCTTTTCGTTGTAATGATGTTAAATATAAAATTAGCAGAGATCAATGAAAAAAGGCTACGTTATTTACCAATAGGCGGGCTATTAGGAATCCTTTTCTTATTTGAGATCTTTTTGATTGTTGACAATGACCTTATCCCCCTAGTTTCACATTCCGATTCTTTTTTTCTGAGTGGGGGTTTTGTGCAGTATTCTTCTCTTATTGAAAGTGTTACTAATATTGAAAGCGTAGGATTATTGCTTTACACTTATTATTTTTATTTTTTCATAATCGCAAGTTTAATATTGCTTGTAGCTATGATTGGGGCAATTGTTTTAACTATGCATAAAGGCGTGTATGTAAAGCGTCAGCAAGTGTTTGAACAAAACACTAGAGAGTTTGGTAAAACCGTTGGAAAAATTGGATAATCTTTATATATATTATATGTTTATAAGGTTATTTAGACTATCTTATACTTTATGTAGGAATATTCTTTGTATCCTTTTCCTGTAAGAGATATAAAAACGCTTTTATACTTGTTTCTTTTTCTTTTTCATACATTTAGAAGATATAATCTCCTAAATAAAGAAATCCTTATTATACTTATATATTTATATATCTTTTTTTTAGTACTGTTCTTGTATCCCTTCTTTTTCCTGACAAAAATTGATGTATATATTGCTTTTCTGCGCTTTTTTTTTTTTTAAAGGGCAGAAAAGAGATGGATACAAGAAAAGTGAAGGGATACCAGAAAAACCGAAAGCTGACCTGACAAAAAAAGTAAACAAAAAATGCAAACCTGACAAAAAATGCGAAGCATTTTTTGTTTCAAAAAAGATTTTTTTTTGTCAAACATGGACAGGAAGTAAAAGCCACGACAACAGGTTTACTTTTTTTGTCAGGTCAGCCATTTTTTTAAGGTTTTCCGAAGGAAAACCGTAGGGACAGATTAGGTTTACCTTCCACGACAACAGGTTTACTTGTTTTGAAGTAAGAGGTATCCCTTTCACCACAACAGATTTACTTTTTTTGTTTACTTTTTTGTCAGGTTAGGAAAACCTGCCTTCAAAAAGCGACACATATTTTTTAAAAAGGTACATTTTGTATCCCTTCAAATACTATTAACCTTTGATTTATATTCTTTTGTTTGAAAAAGTTTGTTTTACTCCGTAAAACAACAAAACAACAGCAACCTTCTATCTCTTCTAACAAAAACTACGGGACAGGAAGGGATACCAGTTTTCATCCTTTTTCGAAGAAAAAGGATGAAAAAGGCAGGAAAACCTTAAACCTGTTGTTGTGGAAGGGATACCCCTTACTTCAAAAAAAGCCTGACTTGTTGTCGTGGAAGGGATACCCCTTACTTCCTGTCCATGTTTGACAAAAAAAAATCTTTTTGAAGGGACACAACAAAAAATGCAAACAAAAAAAAGATTTTTTTTTGTCTGCATTTTTTGAAGTAAAAGCCACGACAACAGGTTTGCATTTTTTGTTGTGTCCCTTCAAAAAGATTTTTGAAGTAAAAGCCACGACAACAGGTTTGCATTTTTTGTTGTGTCCCTTCAAAAAGCTTTTTTTTTGTTTACTTTTTTTGTTTCAAATAGTATTTTTGAAGGGAGGGGTATCCCTGTATCCCTTCCACGACACAAGGTTTTCCAAAGGAAAACTTACCTGGTATCCCTTCCCGTAGTTTTTGTTAGAAAACCTTTTCTTTTTTTTATAATAAATTATATATCTTTATGGACTTAGTAAAGTATCTTGCAGTTTCAACGATTTTATTCCTACTCGGTATCTGGGGCATTTTTCTGAATAGAAAAAATATAATTATAATGTTAATGTCTATTGAACTTATGCTTCTTGCCGTAAACTTAAATTTTCTTTTGTTCTCTGTTTATCTAGACGATTTAATTGGACAATTATTTGCTTTATTTGTGCTTACTGTTGCGGCAGCTGAATCGGCTATTGGTTTAGCTTTACTTGTTATTTACTATCGTGTACGTGGTACAATAGCAGTAGAGTTTATTAATCTTATAAAGGGTTAATAGTTTTATATTTTTTCATACTATTTGTATATATCTACTATATTTTTGAAGGAACACAAAAAGTGTTTTATCATACAAAAAAATATAAACAAGAAAAGGATAGGACAAAAGTTTGTTCCTTATATAGAGATATTATGATAATTGTTCACAACAAGTATCTCTTTCTGTAACAAATAAGGGCTTATTTTTATAGAAATCGTCATTGATTGCTATTGTTTGTTGTTTTACGAAGTAAAACAAAAGCAGTAAAACAACAGTAGCGCAATAAATATTGGATCCAAAGGATCGAATCATTGATTTGTGTTGTTTTACGTAGTAAAACAAAAGAAGGCAAAGCCCTTATTTGCCTTCTTTTGTTTTACTACGTAAAACAACACAAATCATTGATTGCTGTTGTTTGTTGTTTTGTTGTTTGTTGTTTTACTTCGTAAAACAAAAGGATTCAAACAAAAGGATTCAAACAAAAGCAGTAAAACAAAAATAGCGCAATAATTATTTCCTGAAATCTCTTCAGTTGTTCTTTGAATTTTATAGCAAAGAATATATCATTCATTTGCTGTTTTTTGAATTTGTTGTATAAACAATCCTTTCTAAATCCTTTTTAAAGCCATGTAAGAAATAGATATAATATAACAAATATGAAAAGGTTATCAATAGTAAAACAACCTGCATTATCTGTAATAAACGATCATCTTATAGACTATCCCACTCCAAGTAATTTAAATTATATGTGGAGTTTTGGTAGCCTGGCAGGTCTTAGTTTAATGCTTCAAATAGGTACAGGTATTTTCTTAGCTATGCACTACACTCCACACGTAGATCTTGCTTTTCTAAGCGTAGAACATATTATGCGTGATGTGGAAGGAGGCTGGCTTTTACGTTACATGCATGCCAACGGAGCAAGTATGTTTTTCATTGTAGTTTATCTGCACATTTTTCGTAATTTATATTATGGAAGTTACTCAAGTCCTCGTGAATTGGTATGGTGTGTTGGAGTAGTTATTCTACTTTTAATGATTTTAACAGCATTTATTGGTTACGTTCTACCTTGGGGTCAAATGAGCTTCTGGGGAGCTACTGTGATCACTAGTTTAGCAAGTGCAATTCCTCTTGTGGGAGATAGTATAGTAACTTGGTTATGGGGAGGTTTTTCTGTGGATAATGCTACTTTAAATCGTTTTTATAGTTTACACTATTTACTACCTTTTATTATTGCAGGAGCTTCTATAGTTCATCTTGCAGCTTTACACCAATATGGTTCAAATAATCCTTTGGGTACTAACTCATCAGTAGACAAAATTTCATTCTATCCATACTTTTACGTAAAAGATTTGATAGGCTGGGTTTTGTTTGCAATCTTTTTCTCTGTTTTTGTTTATTTTTACCCTAACTTTTTAGGTCACCCTGATAATTACATTCCGGCTAACCCTATGTCTACACCTGCACACATTGTGCCAGAATGGTATTTCTTATGGGTTTACGCCATTTTACGTAGTATTCCAAACAAATTAGGAGGTGTTGCAGCTATAGCTTTAGTTTTTATTGCCTTGTTAGCCCTACCTTTTATTAATACTGCTCAAACTAGAAGTTCATCTTTCCGCCCAATCCACAAGAAATTATTTTGGTTGCTTGTTGCAGACTGTGTAATCTTAGTTTGGATAGGATTGAAACCTGTAGAAGACCCTTATATTTTTATAGGTCAAGCTGCTTCAGTTTACTTTTTCCTTTACTTTTTAATTTTCATACCTTTTTTAGGAAAAATTGAACAATTTTTGATATCTTACAAAAATCCCTTGTCTTCTAAAAATTTAGCGTAAAATATTTCATATAGATGTAAATAGAGGTATAAACAAATAATGGAATATAAATCATTATTATTATTACCTATATTTGAATCTATTATAAGTGCTTTGTAAAAAAAAAATAAAAGTGTAAAAATTATGAATTTTCTTATAGAAACAATTAAGCATCTTTTAGTTTCCGAAATAGAAACAAAAGAGAATGCTTATATTGTTTTTATTTTTGGATTCTGCTTACCTACATTTATTTGTCTTTATAGGAGTGCATGTATTCTAACGGGTAAATCTTTTTTATTACCCTATTATTCGTTTTTTTTCATTGATTGCTATTGTTTGTTGTTTTACGAAGTAAAACAAAAGCAGTAAAACAACAGTAGCGCAATAAATATTGGATCCAAAGGATCGAATCATTGATAATTGTCTTTACGAACCTATAATGTTTTGTTATATACCCTTTTTGATTTTATTATATTTTCTGCGTGCCAGCAATTGTTCGTTTTTTATAAAAAGAATGGAAGAAAGCAGGATTGTTTCTGTAGTTTTTTGCAGAATGGCAGAGGTTGAATGTTCTTTTTATGACCATAGGATACACGGAATCTTTTTTTTAATTGTCTATTTCCTTGCTTATCTCTACGGTTTATATAAAGGTTCTCTTTTACAATTTTTTTTTATTTTTTTTCGGCTTTTAATAAGCTATTATTTTAGTTTTAGGCTATTTTTCCGTTTGGAGTATGAAAATATAGAGTGTACAAAGTTTTTACATTTTTCTTTTTTTCAAACTTTTTATAAATTTCATGAGAAACTAATATATGATAAAACGCAAAAAGATTACACATGTTTTATTTTTATTTGTGCACTGATATCCCTGTATTTATGCCGAGAGAACAGCCTCATAAAATTTGAAATACAAAACTGTGAAAAAATTATTTTTTCTTTGGAAAAAAAAAATACTGGAATAAATATTCAGGAATTGTATAGAGAAAAACAAGATATCTTTGCTTCTGGTAAAAGAAAAGTTTTGTTTTTTTACTTGGCTCACCAATTATATGGCGATATAAAAAAAAAAGTAAATCTTTTTGCCAAACAATAAGTATTATAGACTATGAAACTGAAAAATAATAACCAAAATCTATTTTTTATAATAAAAAAGCTAATCAAGAACATACTTTCTTACATTATTAAACTGGATATTTCTATAGTATACATTTTATCTAGAACGCCTTTTTTTGCAGTTTGGCTTCTATTACTTATTTTTGGGCTTTTTGGGGGTGGAGGAAGCAACCTTGTTAACCTTTATTGTTTATTCATTGTAGCTTACATAAACGGTACTGCCTTCCTTCTGTTTGTTATTTGTAACTTAGAAAAAACAAGAACTTGGGTTGTAAACTTAGTCGGAACAAATTTTTTAGGGAAGTTCGTTCCTAATAAAGGTTTCTCCAATTTATTAGTGTTGATCTTACCCAATTTAGCTTTTGTTGTTATAGAAATAGTCTCTATGAAATATGAAACTAATTATAAATTTGAGGAGTGTGAGCGTCTTTTTCAAGCTTTTTTAGACTTTAAAGCATCGGGTGATAGTGTAAACGCAGAAAAAACATATCAAAAACAATTACAACTATTTAGATCTATACAGGATACCCCCGGTCTTTAAAGTAAATTGGCTAATCATCCATACATGCTTTATCTACGCGACCTACTATGTCGTATATTCGGTTTGTAACAATTTGCTTTTATAAACAGTTTTTTCTCTCTACTTAGTGGAGAGGAGTTATATTAACAAAAAGTAACAAAAAAACGGTTTATCAACACTTTTCACTCAGTTTCCTTTGTTTTCTAAAAATTTAGCGTAAAAATAGAATGTAAAGAGTTATAACAAAAGTATAAAAAAATTTTATATATAGCAAAAAAGCAACAGGGTTGTATTTCTCTATCCTTTTTTTGTATACCTTTTATGATTTGTTATGCTTTATAAATATTTTTTTATTGTTTTAAATTTTTTAAAACAATAAAAAAGGACATGTAACAAAAGAATATAATTATACTTTTCTTTAGAGCAGAGACTTTTAAAGATATACTCTCTAAAAAAGGGACAGGTATAAAAAAAACATCCTTTTTACAGTTATATGTTTGAGATACTCATTAAAAAAAAAGGTCCACGTTATTTTATTTTTTCGTTTTGCTTTTTTTTTAATGTTTTTGGGCAGGAAAATGGAGTGAAACATGGTTGGATCCTTTTGATCGAAGCCCTTATTGCGCTTCTTTTGTTTTACGTATTCAAACAAAAGCTACCAGCAATCATGGTTTTCCAAGGGAAAACAATTATCTCCCAAAGGGAGATCATGATTGTGCTTCTTTTGTTGGAATACGTAAAACAACAATAATAATTATTGTCTGACAAAAACGTAGAAAAGGTTAGACAATCATGGTTCGATCCAAAGGATCCAACAATTATCTCCCGAAGGGAGATCATGGTTCGATTTCCCTTCTAACCTGTCCGCAGTTTTTGTCAGAGATCCAACAATTGTTGGATCCAAAGGATCGAACCATGATCTCTGACCTGTCCCTGCCTTTTTCTGCCTTTTTCTGCCCTTTTTTTTTTTAAAAAAAAAAAAAAGCGATGAAAAAGGATGAAAAGGTTAGAAGGGAGACGAAAGAAAACCATGTTATAACTATATATTATGAAAAAGTTTACGACTTTTTCAAAAAACAATATATAAAGGGGTAAGAGGAGCCTTTGTTGTATTACAATATTGTAATATAACAAATCTTAACAAGTTATAAAAACTTAGAAATTTTCAAAATTGTACAGCTTAACACGTAAATAAAGAAAAGATTGTTTTTCCTGACCTTTTTTATACAATCTTTGCCCTTTCTAAAACCTTATCTCTCATATCGCGAAAAGGCCAGGAACTTTTTTATACCCAAAACACTCAAAAGATGCACCTTCCAGGTATCACTTAATTGTCAGTCAATATTTGAGCAATTTTTGTTTTATTTCTGTTGTGGTTAAAAGTTATAAATAGTTGCTGTTGTTTGAATACGTAAAACAAAAGAATATAAATAATCTTTTATCTCTTTTCTTATTCTTATATATAAAGAGTTTCGTCAATCTTTTTATAAGGGATACCTATAAAATATCGTTCCAAAATCAAAGAATCAATTTTTGGAAAAAAATTAAAAATTAAAAATTAAAAATTATAGAGTTTTCCAAGTAAGAAAAACTTTTAATAAGATATTTTGAGACTTTTTTAAGATTATCGTTTACTTTTTTATCGTAATAACATTTACTATGATTCAACAAATTTGCCTCCGGCAAAAAATTGGAAATTTTCTGACATACAGTTTTTTACTGTACGCATTTTCTGCAATACTCAAATCCATCAGTATAAAGCTTTAAAGTTTCGTCTAATATTAGTCACGTGTTTTTTGTCTGCTGTATATTTGATACATTTTTCTTTCATAATCACAGTATCCCTTTTTTGTATTCTTTATTCTTGACGTAAAAGAGATACGTACTGCACCATATGGCTTCAAAAAGCTAAAAAACCAATAAGAAACAAACCTTATAAAAGCTTTAAATAGTTTTCGGCCTTTCTTTGATGCAAAGCAACCATTATACGGAATTCCTGTTTTACCCTGGGGAGAAAGGATTCGAACCTTTGAATGTCGGATCCAAATTCCGATGCCTTACCACTTGGCTACACCCCAATGATTGCTATTGTTTTACTGCTTTTGTTTTACTCCGTAAAACAAAAGAATTCAAACAAAAGTATTCAAACAAAAGAATATAAATCATGGTTTTCTAACAAAAACTACGGGAAGGGATACCAGGCAAGTTTTCCTTTGGAAAACCTTAAACAAAAATATTATTTGAAACAAAAAAAGCTTTACAAAAAAAGCTTCGCTTTTTTTGTCAGGTTAGGAAAACAATTATCTCCCGAAGGGAGATCATGGTTCGATCTCCCTGAATCCCTTTTCTACGTTTTTGTCAGAGATCCAATAATTATCTCCCTTCTAACCTGTCCCGCAGTTTTTGTCAGAGATCCAACAATTATCTCCCTTTGGGAGATCATGGGAAAGGATTATTTATACTTTTTTGTTTTTTAGATCTTTTTTTTTATAATATTTGTTATAAAGATAAAAAGAGTGCAACTTTGTGTGTTGCTAAATAAAGGGGAGATGGATAAAAAACAAAGAAAAGTATAAAAAAGAAAGAGATACCAACTACAAGTGAACTTTCTTTGGGAATTTGTGAAAAACTTAACCAATTTTTAGGATTTTCAAAATACATTATTTTCACTACACGTATATAATAAAAGCAGCTCACTACACTGGTAAGTACTCCTATAACAGCAAGTAGATAAAGGTTTGAGCTCAAAGCGGCAAAAAAAAGAAAAGCTTTACTATAAAAACCAGCTAGAGGAGGTATTCCGGCAATGGAAAACATAGAAACTGTAAGTGTAAAGGCTACCACTGGATTAGTTTTTGCCATCATACCTAAATCAGTTGTATATTTTATACGTTGTACAGAGTTGATAAACTCTCGGCGTAAAGGAAATAGTATTATACCAAAAATGTTAATTGTCATTAGTACATAAACAACTAAGTAGATTAATAAACCTTGAATTCCTTCAATTGTACCACAGCAAAGACCAACAAGCAAATAACCTACGTGACCTATAGAACTATAAGCTAATAATCGTTTAATCTTATTTTGAGAAAGGGCAGCAACAGCTCCTAAAATCATAGAGGCTAAGCTGGAAAAAATCAATATTGTTTGCCAGTCTATCATTAAATCATAAAAACCTTCAAAAAAAATGCGAATAAATACTGCTAAAATGGAAATTTTTGGTGTAATAGAAAAAAAGGCTGTGATAGAGGTAGGTGCTCCTTCATAAACATCAGGCGCGTACATATGAAAAGGTACTGCTGTTAGTTTAAATAGTAATCCAACTAGTATAAAGATCATACCTAGCTCACAACCTCGCAAAGAATAAAGACCAGTCACAACCTCTTGTCCACCTGGAGTAAATAGTCTTCCTAACTCAGTAAAATTAGTAATTCCTGTAAAACCATAAATTAATGAGCAGCCGAAAAGTAAAAGTCCGGAAGAGAAAGCACCTAATAAAAAATATTTTAGTCCAGCTTCAGTAGAAAACTCTGAATCTCGCTTACTTCCAGCCATTACATAAAAGCACAAACTTTGAAATTCGATCGCCAAATACATAGAGATAAAGTCGGCGGATGAAATTAAAAATAAGATACTTGATGTGGATAAAAGAGTTAAAATAATAATTTCAAAGCCATTTAATCCTTCCTTTTTCATATAATCTAAAGATATTAAAATGGAAAAAAAGGAGCCGCCTAAAGCGATTATTTTGAAAAACTGTGTTTCTTGATCTATTATTAAAGTATTATAAAATATTAAGCCGTGACTATATGGATTTTTTATTAGTAAAACAAAAGTTAAAAAAAGGGTAAGAAGCCCTAGCCAACCAATATTACCAATTAAAAGTGGATATTTTTTCTCTTTAGATGTACTTAGTATTACACCATAAATTAAAAGTAATAAAATACTATATACTAGAAAAAGTTCAGCAAAAATACCTTTAAAATCATTTTCAAAGAGTACTGTATTAAATCCAAAATTTGGAAAAAGTTGGTTACTGTGCAATTCATTTTGAAAAGCGGAAAACATAAAGTTGAATGGTTATTTTTTTTGTGACATTACCTTCAAAAAATATACAATTATCTAACAACAAATTAGATAATTGTATATTTTTTGAAGGGATACAAGGTTTTCCAGAGGTTTTACTAACCTTCCTGGTATCCCTTCTAACAAAAACTACGTTTTTGTCAGCAGTTCTTGTTAGAATACAAGAAAACTGCCCCTTTTCCGATGTATCCCTTCAAAAATATTATTTTTGTCAGGAAAAGGAAGGGATACAAGAAAAGGTTTTCCTAACAAAAATGGTATTTGAAACAAAAAAAGCTTTACAAAAAAAGCTTCGCTTTTTTTGTCAGGCTTTTTTTGTCAGGTTTAAGGTTTTCCAAAGGAAAACTTGTGTCCCTTCCTGTCCCTTTGTTTTTGTTAGAAAACTTGTGTCCTAACCTGTCCCAGAGTCCCGTAAGGACAGGTGAGTTTTTCTTCGGAAAACCTTCCAGGCCCTTTGTTTTTGTTAGGATGGACACAAGTTTATATTTAGAAAACCTTTGTAAAACCTTCCTTATAGTCCCAATTTTATTGTGGGATACTATAAGCTTTTCGCACTCAAAAGGCGAAACCATCTTATACTCTAAAAGGCTATACGGCTATTGATAAGGTTCAGTATTTGTTGCTTTAACAAATACAAAAGGTCGTGTCGTATCCCTTCCCTTTGAATTACTTTTTTTTCCCCTAACTTCGTCTTCAGTGTTCTGCCAGCCATGATCTCTGACAAAAACGTAGAAAAGGGATTCAGGGAGATCATGGTTCGATCTCCCTTCTAACCTGTCCCGCAGTTTTTGTCAGAGATCCAACAATTATATCCCTGAATCCCTTTTCATCCTTTTTCATCCTTTTTCATCGCTTTTTTTTTTTTTTAAAAAAAAAAAGGGCAGAAAAAGGCAGAAAAAGGCAGGGACAGGTCAGATATCATGCGAAAAGGGAAAGTATCTTAGCCTGTAAAAGGCTAAAGTTCTATTCTTATTTTGCGGTATTATTAATATAAATAAATATAAAAGGTCTAAATGTGTTTTTCGCTATCGTAAATTTTCATTTATTTTTGTTTATCTTTATTTGGTACGTTCAAATTGTTCCCATGGACTAGCAAAATCAAAATAACGAAACTCTTGAGTGATCTCAACAGGCTCTGTAATTACTCGTTTTTCTGAGTCATCATAACGAACTTCCACGTACCCACTTAAAGGAAAATCTTTACGCATAGGATGTCCTTGAAATCCATAATCAGTCAAAATCCTGCGTAAATCTGGGTGGTTTGAGAAGAAAATTCCAAACATATCCCAAACTTCGCGCTCCCACCAACCAGCAGAAGAATAAAGAGATGTTACAGAGGAAACAGGAGTAATTTCGTCAACACAAGTTTTTATTCTAATTCTCGAATTGTATTGAATACTTAATAAATTGTAAATAATTTCAAATCTTAGTCCTCGTGAAGGATAATCAACTGCTGTTAAATCGATTAAAACTTTATATTGAGCATTTATATGGTTTTTCAAGAAACAAAAAAAAGGAATAATGTATTGCGGATATATATAGAATACAGTTTCATTTTTACTAGATACGTTATACTGGATCCATTTAGGTAAATTTTTTATTAATGATTTCGAGAATTTTTGGCTCATCTTTTTATTTGTTTTTCTTTTTATAAGATATTTTTCTATAGTACTCTATAAGGTAGTTCCTAATAATAGAACAAAAAAAGATTTATAGAATTTTAAAGGTTTTTTAACCTGGTATCCCTTCCCGTAGGGACACAAGTTTTCTAACCTGTCCCGTAGAAAAGGTAAGTTTTCATCCTTTTTCTTCGAAAAAGGCAGAAAAAGGCAGGAAAACCTTAAACAAAAATACCATTTGAAACAAAAAAAGCCTGACTTGTTGTCGTGGAAGGGATACAGGGATACCCCTCCCTTCAAAAATACTATTTGAAACAAAAAAAGTAAACAAAAAAAAAGCTTTTTGAAGGGACACAACAAAAAATGCAAACCTGTTGTCGTGGCTTTTACTTCAAAAAATGCAGACAAAAAAAAATCTTTTTTTTGTTTGCATTTTTTGAAGTAAAAGCCACG